>JACCEC012049533.1_pt1 | contig 51185 bp, 39 predicted proteins | sample 7450121 | NCBI WGS metagenome assembly JACCEC01 (sample SAMN15323455, study PRJNA562643) | freshwater metagenome | isolation source: river surface water | place: USA:Blue River Watershed | collected 2017-08-18
AATTTTTAACACCAACAAACTGATTTCATCATGCTTACCATTGACCTTCGTTCCGATACCGTTACCAAACCCACCAAAGAAATGCTCGAAGCCATGTTTGCTGCCGAAGTCGGCGACGATGTCTTCGGCGACGACCCTACCGTCAATGCGTTGGAAACAAAAGCAGCGGCATTGTTTGGCATGGAAGCAGCACTTTTTTGTAGCTCAGGAACCCAAACCAATCAATTAGCCATTCGCGTACATACACGCCCAGGCACTGAAGTGATTTGTGATAAGCTTTCTCATATTTATTTGTACGAAGGCGGAGGGATTGCCCTTAATTCGCTTAGTTCGGTCAAACTATTAGACGGTGACAAAGGCCGAATCAATGCCCAACAAGTGCACGATGCCATCAACAACCCCGAAGACGTACACGCGGCTGTATCGCAACTGGTTTCGCTCGAAAACACCATGAACAAGGGCGGAGGGTGTTACTATCAGTTCTCCGAAATAGAAGCCATTCGGGCAGTTTGTACCCAACACGGTTTAGCACTCCACCTAGACGGGGCGCGGCTATTCAATGCCCTTGTAGAAACAGACGAAACACCGTTCCAATACGGGCAAGTTTTCGACAGCATTAGTATTTGTTTATCCAAAGGGCTTGGTTGCCCCATAGGCTCGTTGTTATTGGGTAGTAAAGAGTTCATTAAACAAGCCCGTCGGGCTCGCAAGGCCATGGGAGGTGGCTGGCGTCAGGCAGGTTATCTTGCTGCCGCAGGAATTTATGCCCTCGACCACCACGTGGAGCGCCTTCGCCAAGACCACACCCGTGCTCGTGCCATCGGCGAGCTACTCAAAGGTCGCCCTGAAGTAGAAGAAATTTATGCAATTGATACAAATATTGTCATATTCCGCTTGTCAGAAAGCATTCTTGCCACCGACTACGTCGCCCAACTCGCTTCCCGAGGCATTAGAGCGGTAACGTTCGGCAAACACTTGGTTCGCTTTGTTACACACCTTGACTTTACAGATGAGCACCTTTCGGAATTGCAAAAACGGCTCTGAAAGTTATTTTTCGGCACCAAAATGCGTATTTCTACGCTATAATTTTGCGTAAAAAATTGGCACTTTTGTTATTGTAAAATTTTTGTGATTTTTTTTAAACCTTTTTGTACTTTTTCTCGTATAAAATAAAAATAGACAAAAAGTCCATTGTAACAGAATGGTCAAAAAGTAATTTTTCATCCATCACAATAGCAAGGAAAAAAGTCCGTTAATTGAGCTAAATGAATTATTTTGTTAATTTCCAAATCGTCCGTGAAGCCATGAAAAAAGCCATCAAACTCTTGTCAGTTGTTTTAGCAGTGGGCGCAGCCGTATACACATACAAAAAGTTGCAGCCTAAAAAAGCTTAAAAAGGGGGCGTTGCTGAGATTCAGCAACGCCATTCGTTTGAATGCCTATTTTGATTTAATTTTGAAACAACACTCGGACGTTCAAAACCAAACTTCTTCTCAGTACTAATTTCAAAAATACCTTTCGTTTTTTCAAAGTGATACTCCCCAATCACCATCTCGCTGGATGGTGGATGTACGTGGCACAGAGCTGAATGGCTTAGATGTCAGTACAGCCAACAACTAAGTACACTTACAAAAGTGCTTTTAAAGGGATAAAGTTAACAACCTGCAAAAAGTGAGCCGAATGAATTTAAAATAAGTAAAAAATTTCAGGAATCTTATCGGTATATGCCAAAAAGGAACTTACTCCGAAAAATAGCAGTTACTAATTTATCACATTTCATAGCGGTTAGCCTTTGAGGTTACTATTCTCTCTAAGTAGCTATTTATTTCAAAATGCTGCAAAATCGATTCATAAAACGGATTTTCGCCTACTTTGTACGAGGGCTTGTTCTTGTTGCTCCCACTTATTTTACGTTCCTAATTATCAAAGAAGGGATTTCATACTTAGATAGTATTTTACCCATCTACATTCATACTGACGCCAAACATCCACTCTACTTGCCAGGGCTGGGGCTGTCGATTATCGTCTCAAGCATTGTATTTTTAGGATTTATTTTTTCCCGCTTCGTGCCCCAATCGGTATTTAGTTTTAGCGAAAGTATTTTGAAGAAAATGCCGTTGGTCAGTTTGATATATTACTCTATCAAAGACCTTATTTCGGCTTTTGTGGGTGATAAGCGTAAATTTAATCAACCTGTATTGATTACAATCAACCCTCAGTCTGACCTAAAGAAGCTGGGTTTTATAACGCAAAACGATCTTTCTAGCTTCGAACTCAGTGCGTATGTAGCCGTTTATTGTCCACACTCTTACGCGTTTTCAGGAGAATTGTTTATTGTGGCAAAATCCAATATCAAAATTCTCGACAATGTATCGAGTACCGATGTCATGAAGATGATTGTTTCGGGAGGAGTTTCGGTAAAATAGATTTACAACCCACGAATCACACGGCGTGCCCATGAGTTACGTCCACGTGGCGTATCGGGGGCTTTGAAGACATCCGTCCATGTCATTTGTTTCTTGCGCTTCATCGCCCGAATTTTAAGGAAGTAGCCTGCACTAAGATAAATACAAAATAAACCCACCAAAATAAAAAACGCTTCGGTATTGGTGATGTATTCAAACGTGAGGAAATAACCAATCACATTGACAATGGTCATAACCCAAAACGTAAGCGAAGTTTGGATATGGGTAAATCCATTATCTAAAAGTACATGGTGCATGTGATTGCGGTCGGCCTTAAACGGAGAGCGTCGATTAAGAATACGTACCAAAAATACGCGCAATGTATCGAAAATGGGAACAATTAAAAGAACCACTGCGAGAATAGGCGCATTGAAGAACGCAGTAGAATCATGTTGATAGGTAATATTAAGGCGAATAAACTTCACGGCAAAAAACGCCAATAAAAACCCTACAATCAAAGAACCAGTATCTCCCATGAAGATTTTGCTGGTTTTTGAAAAATTAAACCGCAAAAAGCCCAAAAGTGCTCCTGAAAGTGAAAACGCCATGCAAGCCATAGAGAAATGATGGTTTAATAAAAACCAAGTTCCAAAGCTTAAGCTAGCAATAAAAGCAATGCCTCCCGCCAAGCCATCGACTCCGTCAATCAGGTTTACGGAATTGATAATGGCGATGAAAATAAAAATAGTAAATGGAATACTGATAATATCAGGAATGTGAGTCCAGCCAAAAATTCCAAAGAAATGATCGACTTTGAGCCCTCCTAACAATATTAATGTCGAAACAGCGACTACTTGCAATAAAAGTTTTTTGTTAGGGTCGAGTACTAAAATATCGTCTTTTAAACCTAGGAAAAACAAGATTGTTAGCCCAACAACTGATAAACTTGTTAAGTAAGCATCTGTTTGTTCGTTGGTATGAGGCCACAGGAAGTGAGCAATCAAGAGTGACGCATAAATGGCAATCCCCCCAAACTCAGGGGTTTCTTGTTGGTGCGAGCTACGGAAGTTAGGTTTCTTTTTAAGCTCTAACAAACCACTTATGTTGATAATGACAGGGATAGACGTAATTGCTACTGCACATGCAAGCAAAAAAGAAATAAGGCACTGATATACTTCGTGTTGAAGTATATTTTGGTATTGGCTTCTGAGTACGTCTATTAGTATATCTGCATTCATATAATTCCGTTTCTGCCTTTTTGCTCCTCACAACGAAAGACAAAAATTATAAAAATTAGCTTATCTCACAAAAAACGTCCCCGAAAATACGATTCTAATTATTATTCGGTCGTTCTGGTTTGTAAACAAATTGTAAAACTTTTCTGAGGGGTTTAAGCCATAACGTAAACCAATAAGGCCTCAATCCATTTAGACGCCAAGCTTCTCGGTCACTCTGATTAGCCTTCAGTCTATTTCCTACTGTTTTGTTACTTACCCCTCCTGCTCTCATTTGAGTCACAATTTGTGGAAGGTAGGCTACCTTCAGACGATACTTATATAGGAAACGTAACATTAATTCGTAATCTGCAGCACTTCCCAAATCAAGTCGATACGTCCCAAACTGCTCATAAGACGCTTTTTTAACAAAAAACGTTGGGTGAGGAGGCATCCAGCCAAAAAGAAATTTTTTTCTTTCAAACTCTCCTGACCGCCAATAACGTTTTATGAGCGATGTATCGTCTGCATCTACGTAAACTAAATCACCATAGATGCCATCGGCTCGTGTTTCCTTCAGCTTCGCCACTATTTTTTTTATGACGGTACTATCGGCATAAAAATCGTCGGCATTCAAGATGCCGATAATGTCTCCTGTTGCTTGAGCGATGCCTTTGTTCATTGCATCATAAATCCCACTATCTTTTTCCGAAATAAATACAGCAACTTTTGTGCCGTAACTCGCCACTATATCAGGAGTACTATCCGTTGACTTTCCATCAATTACGATATATTCGATATCGTGATACGACTGATTCAAGACTGATTCTATGCAACTCCGCAGCGTCTGTTCTCCGTTAAAAACTACTGTGATAATACTTACTTTCAAAGCCTTCAGAGTTTGTGATGAGAATATTCCAAGGTATTGGTACTACTCCGTTATTTTACGCTCGCGCACCCACTGAGCAGGATTGCCTTGATAAATACCATACGGTTCCAAGTCGCTTACTGCTACCGAGTTGACGGCCAATACTGCGTGCGAATGGCAAGTAACCCCTGGACAAACGACGGCTTTAGCCCCTATCCATACTCCTTCTTCGAGAACAATTCTACCCACCTTCAAATCAAAGGTACTTCGGGTATAGTCGTGGTTTCCTGTCAGCAACATTGCTCCTTGCGAAAGGCACACATTATTCCCAATCACAATATCTGTCAAGCTATCAACCCATACTTCTTCTCCTATCCAAACGTAATCCCCAATCGTAAGCAACCAGGGATATTTAATGTTTACTTTAGGCTTTATCATGACACTTTGCCCTACTCTCGTTCCAAACCTTCTTAAAATAAAACACTTAATGGAGGCAGGTAATGGAAAGTAAGAATTAAAAAAAAGTGCATTTACTAAAAACCAAAGCACATTTTTCCAAAACGGCGGATGCTTGTACCAACTATTGTCGTATCGAGACAGGTCGGTTTTGAACCGATGATAAGTCTTTTCCGTATTCATTTCGGAAAAATTCAATGATAGCTTGTTTATCTTTTCCAACTCGAAACTCTACTTCGAACAGTTTGGCATCTACTAAAAACCGATACCACATTCCTTGTAAAAAGTGCCATACTAGCCCTTTTTTACCATCTAAGAAACCAAACTTTATAAAATAACGGTATAAAAAATAAGCAAATGGGCGAGTAAACAGGGGTAAGGAAGCATACTTTTGCTTGAGGTAGCGTTTACGTTGCTCTTGAGTACCAAAAAGTTTGGGAATAACGCGCTCTGCTTCTGCAAAATTATACTTTATGTCCAATAAATCAATCACTTCTCGAATGGCATAATTATTATGCTTCTGCGTCCACCATGTAAGGTTATTCAAATTATGATCGACGATGTCATTTTTGAATTGGACAGTTGTTCCTTCCGAAAGTTTAATGTGCTCATCCATCCACAACTCTTCGCAAATCCCTTTGTCGCGATGCCACAAGCGCAACAACCAAATCGGATAATACCCTCCGTGCCGAATCCATTGGTTCATGAATTTTACACGACGCTTGACATATACTCCCGTAACTGCAGGCGGAAGATCAGCAAGAGATTGATTGATTTCGTTGGCTAGCTCTGGCATTACATACTCATCAGCATCCATGCGCATGAGCCACTTGCTGTTGAAAGGTATGTTTTCAATCCCAAAATTAAACTGAGTAGCGTAGGTAATCCACGGATTATAAACGGCTTTTGCCCCCAATGCTTCCGCAATAGCCACCGTGCGGTCGGTAGAGCCTGAATCAACAATAAAGATATTGTCCGTAAATGCTAATAAGCTACGGATACACCGTTCGATGTGCTTTTCTTCGTTGTGAGTAAGGATAATAACCGAAATATCAGATTTCACAGTTGTGCGATTTCAAGTCGCAAATTGTACTTTTTTAGGTTGAAAAGCAAAAAAATGCCCTTAACTTTGTAAAATTATCAGATTATTGACTCTCAATGCAAGCAGTTACTGTTTACCCACCTAAAGCCCCTATTCAAGCCCAAATCCAGTTGGCCGCCTCAAAAAGCGAAAGCAATCGTGCACTGATTATCAACGCATTGGCCCATTTTAAAGGACAGCTTTCTAATGTATCAGCCGCACGTGACACTCAAACGATGCTGCGGCTATTGCAATCTTCGGATTCGGTTGCGGATGTACTCGACGCTGGTACTACCATGCGTTTTCTTACTGCTTATTTTGCGGTGACAGGCCAACAAAAAACCATGACAGGAACGCCACGCATGTGTGAGCGCCCTATCGGGATTTTGGTTGATGCCCTACGCACCCTCGGTGCGAATATCACATACTTGGGAAAAGAGGGGTATCCTCCCACCCAATTGAATGGCTTTGATTACTCGGGTCAAAATCGGGTCAAAATACGAGGCGATGTAAGCAGCCAATATATTTCTGCCTTGCTCATGGTAGGCCCAACCCTTCCCGAAGGTATCATTTTAGAGCTTACTGGCGAGATAGGCTCACGCCCTTATATTGAGATGACGCTCCAACAAATGGTGGCTTTCGGGGCTACATTTGAAGCCGATTGGGACCAGAAAGCCATTCGTGTGCCTGCTCAAAAATACACCCCTACTTCTTACCAAGTGGAATCAGATTGGTCGGGCGCAAGTTATTGGTATAGTGTAGTAGCCTTAGCCGAACAAGCAGAGGTAGAACTTTTAGGATTGAAAGAGAACTCATTGCAAGGCGATAGCGCTATCGTTGACATTATGCAGCAAATGGGGGTAAAAAGTACCTTTACTGCCCAAGGAGTTCTCTTGACTAAAACCCCTGCCCAAGAATCCTTCACCTGGGATTTTACCGACTGCCCTGATTTAGCCCAAACTATTGCGGCTTGTGCCGTTGCCAAAGGAATTACGGTGACGATGACGGGTATCGAAAGCCTTAAAATCAAAGAAACCGACCGCGTAGCGGCTCTTCAAGCAGAGTTACCCAAAATCGGTGGAGAATTAATTGAAATAGAAAGCAATACCCGATATGTAGTAAGACGTACCACAACACCTGCAACGCAACCTAGCATCGAAACCTACGACGACCACCGCATGGCTATGGCTTTTGCTCCCGTAGGAATGGTGATGCCTATCGTTATCGAAGAACCCCATGTCGTGGCAAAATCGTACCCAAGTTTCTGGGAAGACTTGAAAAAAGTGACGACCGTAGAATAGATTAATATGCAAAACCCTTATTTCGCTCTCTTACAAACGGCTTGGCGATATGCACGTAAAGAAAAAGGGCGATATGTGTTGGTATATGGCCTTTTTGTCCTTGCTAACATTGTTTTTGCCCTGAACCCTCTTTTGTACGGTTGGTTTATAGAGGCCATTCAAAAGGAAGGAGCGGGGGTAATTGAGCACGTTTGGATGTATGCGGGTGGTTATCTATTCTTGATGCTTTTGGAATGGGCTTTTCATGGTCCTGCTCGGGTCATGGAACGCAAACTTGCGTTTAATCTGAGTCGCAATTTTTTAGAAGAACTGTATCATCAATCGCTGCATTTACCCGTTCGTTGGCACCAAGACCACCACAGTGGCGCTACCATCAACCGTATTCGGAAAGCCTACGAAGCTTTGAAAGATTTCTTTCAAAACGGCTTTATGTTTTTGCATGCTTTCTCAAAATTTGTCTTTTCGTTTTTAGCTATTCTTTATTTTTCGCCACTTTATGGGAGCATTGGCGTTTTAATAGGTGTTTTTACAGTTTGGATTATTTTTAGGTTTGACAAACCCTTCATCAAAGCCCTCGACGAAACCAACGAAAAAGAACACGTTGTGTCATCGACCTTATTTGATAGCCTTTCTAACATCATTACGGTGATTACCCTGCGTCTCGAAAAGCGCATGGAAAATAGCCTTTTGGCTAAGGTCAAAGAGGTCTTCCCGCCATTTTGCCGTACGGTGGTTATCAACGAATGGAAATGGTTCGTGGCGAGTGTGTTGATTGGGGTTATTTATGTAGTCGTTGCTGTTGGATATGTGTACCAGAACTATGTCCCAAACGAAGTGTTTTTGGTCGGTGGGCTTGTCACCTTGTTGGGTTATGTTAATCAATTCACTAGTGTTTTTCAAGACGTCGCGTGGCAATACACTGAAATCATTCGCTACAATACCGACGTACAAACGGCTCGTTCCATCAGCGAAGCTTACCATCAGCAACACCGTGCCGAAGCCACTGAGGTTCTTCCGTATGACTGGAAAACGATTCAAATCAATCAGTTGAGTTTTTCCCACCACGATACCTACGACGCCCAGAAAGTGGCGCATAGCCTTCACCAATTAAACTTGCGCATCGAAAGAGGTCAACGCATTGCTTTTATTGGTGAAAGTGGTAGTGGAAAAAGTACTCTTTTGGCCTTGTTGCGAGGATTGTATGCCCCCGAAGAAGGGACAAAAGTAACCATTGATGGAAAACCACTGGAAGGAATTAGCCTGATTACTGATACCGTAACGTTGTTTCCACAAGAGCCCGAAATCTTTGAAAATACCATTGCTTACAACATCACGTTGGGGCTTCCTTTTAAAGAACAAGATATTTGGCAAGTATGCGACACCGCTCAATTTAGTGAGGTAGCCCGTCAGTTACCCAATGGCCTTGAATCCAATATTCAAGAAAAAGGTGTTAATCTTTCGGGAGGACAAAAACAACGCTTGGCGCTCGCTCGTGGCATTTTGGCCGCGCGAAGTAGCGATATTGTATTGCTCGACGAACCTACCAGCAGCGTTGACCCAAAAACTGAGTCATTGATTTATGACCAATTGTTTGACGAATTTAAGGATAAAGCCGTACTTTCGTCTCTCCACCGTTTGCACCTGTTGACCAAATTTGACTACGTGTATGTGCTCGAAAACGGCCGAATTGTTGACCAAGGCACCTTCGAATCCCTCAGAGCCAATAGCCCCGTTTTTCAAGAATTGTGGAAACATCAAGAGAAAACTTCGAGTTAGTGAATCATACCCAAGACATTTATGCTAACCATCAACCCTAAAGACGTTTCAGTACCTGTTTTGCATCACTTTTTGCAAGGTGCGGTGGCGCCTCGCCCCATCGCTTTTGTCAGCACAATCGATGCGGAAGGGAACGTAAATCTGAGCCCATTCAGTTTCTTTAATTTGTTTGGGACAAAACCTCCGACCTTGATTTTTTCGCCCAATCGCCGCGTGCGAGACGGAAGCAACAAACATACGCTGGAAAACGTACAAGCTGTGGACGAAGTAGTGATTAGCATGGTTGACTACGCTATGGTTGAGCAAATGTCGCTGGCAAGTTGTGAATACCCGCGTGGGGTCAACGAATTTGTGAAAGCAGGCTTTACTGAAGTGCCTTCACAGCTGGTGCGCCCGCCGCGCGTTGGCGAATCGAAAGCCGTTTTTGAGTGTAAAGTCAAACAAATCATTTCGTTGGGCGAAGAAGGAGGAGCAGCCAATTTGGTAATTTGTGAAGTCATGCTAGCCCATTTTTCGGAGGATATTTTGGGAGAAGATGGACGCATCGATCAGCGCAAAACGGATTGGGTCGCTCGCATGGGTGGCGATTGGTACGCACGTGCCTCGGGCGATGCTATTTTTGAAATTCCCAAACCAAGTACCCAAAAAGGAATTGGGGTAGATTTGATTCCTGATTTTATCAAAAATAACCCTGAATTTTCGGGAAATAACTTAGGACGCTTAGGCAATATTGAAAAATTCCCTGACAATGATACAATTGAAGCATTTAAAACCCTCCACGAAGAACAAGACTGGATAACGACAGCCAAGCAGTATCTTTCAGAAGGGAAAGTTGAACAAGCTTGGCTATCTTTATTGGCTTCGCAGCAAGTCTAAACTAATGCTTTACCTTGTAGTACGGGGCGTTTATCTTTCGCTCCCGACATTCGGTTGATGCTGTTGTCAAAACTTACCGTTACGGCGTCACCGTCAAATTGGCAAATAACGTAATTTCGGTGCGGTGACTCGTAGTAACGAAGTGTTATTTCAAACGTTTTAGGGTCTTTCCACGTACCACTAGCCGCTATTTTGGCAATTTTTTCGGTTTTTATTTTCTGGGAAGCTACCAAATTGGGTCTTGGCAAATCGGTTTGTCCAAAGGCCCATTTTTCCAATCCCACTTCTACTTTATGCTCACCCGCTGTATCTTTAAGCATAAATTGATACGTACCTCCTTCGCGATAAGCCAGCGAAACTTGCTGCACGTTCATTGAATTTGTTTCGATGGTAAACGCTTTCCCCGATACTTTTACCGCATCCGACGGCTTTACACTTCCTTTGGGAGGCAACAGCGCCAAAGCCGCCATTCGCTGCTTCAAAGTATTGGCCGAAGCCGCATTGGCAGGTAATACTTGGGATTTCATGGCGGGCAATATATGCTCCCATACCAAATCCAAAATACCTTGCATATCAGGGGTTTCACTTGTAATCGCCAACACCGCGTCTTGGTCGGGCATCACAATGGTATACTGCCCATAGGCACCATCACCTCGGTACGCATTGTGCTGACACCGCCAAAACTGATAGCAATAGCCTTGAAGCCAATCATTTTTTTCGTTGGGGCGCGACAGCTTTGCGGGAGAAGGTTGTTGAATTTTGAACGTAGTGGCTTCCTCTACCCAGGCTACTGGAATGATTTGTTTGCCCTTCCATTTTCCTTTTTGAAGGTATAATTGGCCAAATTTTGCCATGTCTTCGGTTCGAATACGGAGCCCCCACCCGCCCGTGTTGATACCTAACATATCTTCTTCCCAATCGGCCCCTTCAATGCCAAGAGGTTCGAATAGACGGGGGCGCAGGTAATCTATGATTTTTTGTCCTGTTACTTTCTGAACGATGGCCGAGCACATGTAGGTAGCCATGCTATTGTATAAAAACGTACTTCCTGGTTCGTTTTGAATAGGCAAAGCCAGAAACGTCTTTATCCAGTTGGGTTCATCCCGAATGCTCTGACCCGTGGGGTCCACACCATGCCCTACCGACATCGTTAGGAGGTCTTTGACCGTCATTTTGGCCAAATAATCGCTCACCGTTACGGGGGCATATTCGGGATAAAAAGAAATAACACGGTCGCTAGTTTTCAGCTTCCCTTCGCTTACCGCAAACCCCACAGCCGTGGCGGTAAAACTCTTACTCATCGAGTACATGGTATGTTTCAATTCTGCCCGATACGGTGCCCACCAGCCTTCTGCCACCACTTGGCCGTGCCGAACAAGCATCATACTGTGAAACTCATGTTTACTTTGAGCAATAGCGTCCAAAAACGAATTGATATTTATTGAATCCACCCCTTGTGCTTCGGGAGTACTACGAGGTAATCGAACGGCTGATTTACTCCAACTCTCAAACGGAAATGCTGCCGAAAGCCCTAGGCTAACTCCTGCTAAACCTACCTGTTGAATAAACTGACGACGCGTAGTTTGCATGGTCTATTTGTATTTTTTTTGTAGAAAAGGAACAAGAATTTTGGCGTATTCACGATAGCCTTGCGGGTTGATGTGTAAACTATCTTTGGTATATAATTCGCTTTTTACCGTACCATTAGGATGAAATAGTGCGGGATTAATATCTACATACGACAACCGTTTTCCCGTACTGAACGCTTTTACCATCTGGTTGCCTTTGGTAACTTCTGCCCAGTACTGGCGACGCGACGGCGAGAGTTTCATGGACACAAAGCAGATGTGTGTTTTAGGTGAACGTTGTTGAATGAGCGATACAAAATCGCGGTAAGAGTCAAAAAATTGTTCGGCCGACTTGAATTTTTTTCCTGATAAATCATTCTCCCCCCCATAAACAACCAATACTTTCGGCTGGTGAGAAATCACAGTTCGTTCTGCGTAATGAATCAATTCTGGAATAGTAGAACCTCCAAAACCGCGATTGACCACAGGCAAGGGTGCCAAGTCAGTGGCCATGTCCTTCCAAAGGCGCCAACTGGAACTTCCGTATAAAATCACTTGCTCTTTTGTGATACCTTTAGTCGCATCTTCTTGTTCAAATTTTTTAATCTCCTCCTCAGAGCGGTCTACTTTATAATCCAATTCGAAGGGTTCGGCAATGTGCTGGTACGTTACATTAGCGCGTTGGCACGCCGCTGCCACTATCAACAAGATAGAAATACTTACGAAAAAAATGCGTTTAGAAAAAAAATCAGTCATAGGTGTAGTAGTTTCTAAAGGAAAGCGTGCAGTAGTTGAAATTTACGCTTAAACACAAAAAAAAGCTACCCTAAGAAGGTAGCTTTTTTCGCTCACAAACACTTGACCTAATTTTCAAAAAGATTGTTGATGTGTCTATAGTGTGTTTGGCCTCTAGTATTTCGAATCTATCTACCACTTCTTTGGAAGGTTTGAGTGGGCCTTCTCTATCTCTTGCCACTACATTCAATGCTCCTTATTTTAGGGAAACCTCCATGTAATCAAACGGTAATCCTTCAAATTTGTATTTACCTGCGTACTCTTTTAGAGCGGCTGTATCAAGTGCTACAACTGCCGTAAGCGAAGGAGTGGCCGTCTGTGCAGAAGCCTCGTACGTAAGGGCAATCATGCCAATAAGGCAAAAAACAAAAACTTTTTCATAGGCTAGTTTGAATGGGATTGAGTATTTAGACAGTAATATTAGAAAGTTGTTCGTAAAATTTAACCAAATATATACTAATAAAATTTAATCATTTCCAATAATAATACAAATTTAATCTAAAACAAAAATCCGACTTCTCATCGAAAAGTCGGATTCTCACACGATACCTAAACCTTTACTCTACTGAAGGATGGAAAAGTCTTGTACTAGATAAAAATCTGGTATTGCAGCGTCAGGGCACCACGGCGGCCATTCGGATTTAGGCGCCCATCAATCGCATTTTGGTACACAGGGCGATTCTGATAATCAAGCGTAATTTTAGAATTATGGCCTTTCATCAGCCAATTCACTCCTGTACTGAAGATTCCAGCTGTCTTTAAAAGACGTTCGTAATTGGCTATTTGTAACGTCGCATAAGGCATCAGTGTTCCATTTTTTCCTAGCAAATCCGAGGTGAATAAATACCCTAATTGGCTATAAACCACACTCCCTGTCCCAAACATCGGAAAGGCATTTCCTTGTCCCCCCGACACTCCCATAAGCCCTTGGGTTGTGCCGTTCGCAGGATTCATGATACCATTGAAACGCAAGTAATTGGGGCCATAGTTAGTATGAAAATATCCTAGATAGCCCGAGAAGGCCGTTCCTTTTGCTTTATTAATAGGCATATCAGCAAACACAGCTAACGACCATAGATTCATCGCATTGTACACCGTATCTTTTCCTTGATTGATGCTGTTCCACATCGCTTTTTTTTGCGAAATAAAGCCCCCCTCAAGGTTTAAAATCTTCTTTTTACCCAAATAAGTACCCGTCATGTAAGGCGTCTGATGCGAATCTTTATCAAACAAATTGTAAATCAACAACCCTTGGTACTGCTTATGGTGGCCTTTAGCCGCGAAACCCGAATTAGCCGAGATGGCAGGCACAGCAGCACCGTTGGTACTTATAGGAAACGGGTCGGTCAATCCAAATCGATAATCCCATTTGCCTACCTGACCCCGTGCATAAAGCGTAAGTTTCCGAGAAAATTCATCGGTTTGGTCTACGGTTGCTTGAGCAAAAACAGGCACATCCATCGACATGATGGTAGTAACGCTCGGCTGACTAAAGCGTGAAAGCCCATTGAGAATGGTAAGCCCCCCTCCTATTTTCAACCAATCTTTGTTGGCAAAAGCCGAGTATTCCACAACCGCATCATGGATAAAAAAACCTACCTTACGGTTAGTAGGCACTCCTTGTGCGTTTCCTAATACTGGAAATCCGTTCAAGAAGTTAAAATTGTTCATCCCCAATTGAAAGTACACAAAAGCACGGTCAGAAATTTGTCCAAACAACTGCATACGAGTCCGCCGAAGCCCAATATCCAACGTTTGGGAGGCGGGTTCACCTACAACGGTCGTTCCAGGGTTACTTTGGTTGAAGCGCACCCACGTCTGATTTAAAAAAGTAGCTTTAAAGAAATAAGTTCCTGACGAATTGAGGTTGTATTTAAGCTCGTTTTTATCGGGAGCAGTTTTGGCCAACTCCTGCGCTGTGGCAATCCCCCCCGTCAAAAGGAGTATCCAAGTAAGGTGCTTCATGGTGCGTTTTTAATTAATGTTTACGCCCGCAAAGCACCCACTCTACTATTAATACCGAATGAAAAGAAAATTAAAATAGCGTTAAAGGGTGTTATTTTTTGAAAGCCCACTGTAAAAACTCAGGCATTATTTGTGACCAAGTAGCTTGGTCGTGACGCCCACCTTTTACCTCTACGTAGCGTGCTTCTTTGCCCCACCGAAACCCTTTCCGTTCGAGCTCGGCCACCAGGTCTAACGTATCCTCGATGGAGTCGATAACGCCGTTATGATTACGGTCATCTTTTTCGTCGTCGGTTCCCGTTTGAAACCAGAAAGCAGGTGTATAATCTTTAAAATGTTCCCGCCGCACCGACGATTCTCGCACTAAGCGGTGCATAATACGGTCTTGGTGGTCATCGTAATGATTTTCATAAGCCCGCTGCCGCCACCAAAACGAGCCCGAAAATGCCCCTGCTTTACCAAAAACCTCAGGATGATGCCACACAATATCAAACGCAGAAAGTCCACTCAATGAAAACCCACAGAAGGCCGTATGATGAGGCCCCTGTAAAGCTCGGTAGTGGCTTTTTATATAGGGTAAAAGTTCTTCCAACACAAACGAAGTGTACGCTCCTGCTTTTGCCCCACGCTGTTTGTAATCCGCCTGAATAGCTGTACCATATTCTTGAATTCGTTCGCCGCAATGCACTGCCACAAGGATAAACGAAGGTACTTGTTGCTGGTGATACAATTCACTCAGAACACGTACCATTTGAAGTCGTTCTAAATCTTGCCCGTCGTTCATGTACAATACGGGGTAGGACGTATTCGTTGCCTCATAGTTAGGAGGCAGTACTATATCCATGACGATGCCACGCTGCAAGTGATGTGAGAAAAGCGAAGTGTCGTGTTTGACGACCATTTCAGAAGAAGATATGAAGTGTTTCAATCGGGTAAGTGCTTTGAAAGGCAACAAAAATACAAATAACCCAATATGGGGTACTAATTTCAAATAATTCATTCTTCCAAACTTTTTTCGGACATTTTTGCGTTTATTTACGAAAACTATCAAAAACCGATTTTAATCCCAAATTTTTCTAATTGCATGAAGTATCCCATCGCGCTGACCCTCACGGTAGTAGCATCAACCGTAGTTTCATTTGCTCAAACCAAGAAAGCGCCCGTAAAACCTGCTACTCCTGCGGCCAAAACAGCCGCTCCTGCAAAAACAGCCACTCCAGGCAAACCTGCGACAGGGCTTAAAATGACCAACGAGTTAGATTCAGTTGCTTATAGTATTGGTATGAACATTGCCCAAAATTTGAAAGGGCAAGGTCTCGACAAAATCAACATTGGCTTGCTTTCTAAAGCGATTCAAGACGTGTTGAAGTCGGGCAAAACCGACCTTGATGATTCTCAAGCCCAGATGATTCTTGCCAGTTTTTTCAATAAACTTCAAAACAAGCAGCAATCAGAAGAAGCCAAAAAATACGAAGCCGTGAAATTGGCAGGTGAAAAGTTTTTGGAGGAAAACAAAAAGAAAAGCGGCGTAGTTACTCTCCCAAGTGGCTTGCAGTATGAAATCATGAAAGCAGGTGATGGCCCTAAACCTACCGCCGACAATACTGTAAAAACACATTACCACGGTACCCTTATCGACGGGACAGTATTTGACAGCTCCGTACAACGTGGTCAACCTGCCGAGTTTCCAGTAGGTGGTGTCATTCAAGGTTGGGTCGAAGCCCTTCAACTGATGCCTGTGGGATCGAAATGGAAGTTATTTATTCCTTATAACCTAGCGTACGGCGAGCGTTCGGCGGGTCCAACCATCAAACCGTATTCTGCCCTTGTTTTTGAAGTAGAGTTGTTAGAAATAGTCAAATGATTTTAGGGGGTTGTCGCTTTCGACATCCACTCGCAAGACTGGTTTTAGAAGTCGCCACACTAAAGTCAATAAATCAGTTTATGAAAATGAAAAGCCTATTAATCGCCTTAGCTCCAGTGTTGCTGCTTGGTCTGCAACCGGATGATTCTCGCTCAGGGGGAGTGATTAGCTCGCACCCTTCTGCCATTAGTGATGACGACCTGAAGCCTACCATTACGCAAGAAAAGGTGGAGGCTTACGTGACTAAAATCTTCTCAGGGTATCATTATCGTAAGTTTGGCCTCAACGATTCGTTGTCGAACAAAATGTATAATAATTACCTCAATGAGATTGACCGCGGAAAGCTATATTTTCTGGCAAGTGATGTACAATCGTTTGAAAAATACCGTAACCAGCTAGACGAATCGCTCAGCAACGGCGACCTTACTGCTGCTTACGACATGTACAACACGTTCAGAAAGCGATATCGCGAGCGTAGTGCTTACATTGATAAATTGTTAACCAAACCTACTTTTGATTTTACGGTAGATGAGTCATTTAATACTGACCGTGAAAAAGTAGCTTGGGCAAAAACCTCTGACGAACTAAACGAAGTTTGGCGAAAACTCATCAAAAATGAAGCACTTGAACTTAAAATTTCAGGCAAAGCCGACTCTTCAATTGTCAATTTACTCAAAGACCGCTACAAAAACCGTGAACGTAACTTAGGCCGTTTCCGCAGCGAGCAAGTGTTCCAAATGTACATGAATGCTTTCTGCGAAGTACTCGACCCACACACACGGTATTTTTCTCCAGCAGATTCTGACCGTTTTAAGCAAGATATGTACCAAGCCCTTGAGGGTATCGGTGCCGTTCTTCGTGAAGACGGAAACTACATCAAAGTCGTAGAGGTAGTCCCTGGTGGGCCTGCTTTCAAAGACAAACGCTTGAAGAAAGATGACCGCATCATTGGGGTAGCACAAGGCGACGAAGGTAAATACGAAGACATCGTAGGCTGGTACGTCGACGATGCCGTCAAGAAAATCAAAGGAGCTAAAGGAACGATTGTCCGTTTACAAGTTTTAGCAGCAGACGCCCTTCCAAGCGACCCTCCAAAGGAAATTCGCTTGGCCCGTGAAAAAGTAAACTTACAAACTTCTCGTGCCAAGAAGGAAGTGATCAGCATTACCCAAAACAAACATGACTACAAGATTGGGATTATTCAGATTCCGTCGTTTTACCGTGATTTTGAGAGTGCTGGTAAACGTGACAAAGATTTTGCAAGTACCACCCGCGACGTACAGAAGTTGTTGGATTCGCTCAAGGCAGAAAACGTAGAAGGAGTAGTGATTGATCTTCGTAACAACGGTGGTGGCTCGCTTACTGAAGCCATTTCGTTGACAGGATTGTTTATTTCAAAAGGCCCTGTGGTACAAGTTCGTGAGCAAACAGGAGAAACTGAGGTACAAACCGACGTCAACCCTGAAGTTTCTTACGATGGCCCGTTGGCGGTACTCACCAACCGTTTTAGTGCGTCTGCTTCCGAAATTTTTGCGGCAGCTATCCAAGACTACAAACGCGGTATTGTGTTAGGTGAACAAACCTACGGTAAAGGCACGGTGCAAACCATGGTAGATTTGAACCAGTGGATTAAAGACCCTGATAAACTTGGTCAGATTAACATTACGGTTGCTAAATTTTACCGTATCAATGGTAGCAGTACGCAGCGCAAAGGCGTATCACCTGACATTGAGTTTCCATCGGCATTTAGTGCTGCCGAGTATGGTGAAAGCTCACAACCAACGGCTCTACCTTGGGATCAAATCGCAACGACTCGTTATGATTTGACAAAATACTTGAACGAAAAACAAGTAGAGAAACTCCGTGAAAAATACCAGCAACGCCTCAAAAACGAACCCGAGTTAAAAACGTTCACGGAAGAGCTTGAGCTTTTCAGAAAAGCCCGCGAAAATACGGTAGTTTCGCTTCAAGAAACCAAACGTAAAAAAGAGCGCGAAGAGGCCGAAAAGAAACGTCAGGCGTTGAAAAAACTCGAAACCGAAGAGGACGACGAGGAAACCTCGGTAGCAGCAAAGCCTGCGGATAAAAAGAAAAAAGATATTTACATGATTGAAACTGAGCGCATCTTAGCCGACTATATCGCATTGTTGAAGTCGCCTTCGATGGCCAAACGCTAACTTATGAAATACAAAAAGCACGTTTTTATTTGCGCTAACCAAAAAGACGGTGGCAAAAAATGTTGTGGCGCCGAACACGGAATGGCCCTAGTAGATGCCTTCAAAGCATCGTTGAAAGACAAAAACCTCCACCTCGAAATCCGCGCTCAAAAAGCAGGATGCCTCGATGTGTGCGCTTTGGGTCCCGCTCTTGTAGTGTATCCTGAAGGTGTATTTTATGGCAATGTCCAGTTGTCTGACGTCGAAGAGATCGTGGAAAGTCACTTAGTAAATGACACTCCAGTAGAGCGCTTAAAACTTCCATTCTAAGCCGTTCTTTTCATTTTTTGAAAGCCATTGCAGGCTAGTAAATGTTTCAAAACTTTACTTTCTGTAATGGCTTTCTTATTTTTACTAACCCTCAAACCTTCGCTTTCTCTTCATGCTCGAACGTTACTTTTCACTCTCTACTTACCAAACTTCCCTTCGCACCGAAATCATTGCGGGGGTATCGTCTTTTTTGGCAACGATGTACATTATCGTTGTGAATCCTGCCATTTTAAGCCAAGCGGGTTTGCCTTTTGGAGCCGTCCTAACGGCCACGGTTCTCTTGTCTTTCTTTTGTAGTTTAATGATGGGCTTGTATGCCAAAAACCCTCTACTCGTTGCGCCCGGGATGGGACTCAATGCTTTTTTTACTTTTACAGTCGTCAAAGGAATGAACGTAGCTTGGCAAACAGCCCTCGGAGCGGTGTTCTGGGCAGGAGTGTTATTTTTGATATTATCTATTTTCAACGTTCGTACACACATTGTCAAGGCCATTCCGAAGCCCTTACGATATGCTATTTCATCGGGCATTGGCTTATTTATTACCTTGATTGGTTTTACCAATGCCAAATTTATTATCGGCAATCCTGCTACCCTTGTCGGTATTGGCAACCTCACAGACCCCGTTCTGATTACGTTTTTGGTAGGTTTGCTATTAACGGCGGTGTTGGTAACCAAACACGTTACAGGTGGGATTGTGATTGGCATCATTACAACCACTCTTTTGGCCACTCCTATTGGTCGCTGGTGGGGCGATGCCTCGGCAATTAACTTTGGACAAAAAGCCCTCGTCAACTGGAACGGCCTACTTGCTTCGCCCGATTTTAGTCTTTTGTTCCAACTTGATTTAGGAGGTTCGTTGAGCCTAGCATTGTTCCCCGTTATTTTTGCTTTTGCTTTCACTGATCTTTTCGATAGCTTATCTACCTTCGTAGGAGTGGCCGAAGCAGCTGATTTGTACGACGAAAACGGCGACCCACGCCACCTCAAAGAATCCCTCCTTACCGATGCTGTTGCTACTACGCTGGCGGGGGTCTTGGGTACAAGCCCAGGTACTGCTTACATAGAATCGGCAGTGGGTATAGAGCAAGGCGGGCGTACAGGATTAACGGCAGTTGTAGCGGCCTTTTTGTTTTTGCCTTTTATGTTTTTATCGCCTTTGTTGTCGGTAGTACCTAGCATTGCCACTGCCCCTGCCTTGGTGATTGTTGGCGCATTTATGATGAAACCCATTACCAAAATTGACTGGTCACGCATGGACGAAGCCATCCCTTGTTTGCTCGCCCTTGTACTAATTCCTTTCAGCTATTCCATTACCCAAGGCATTATCTTTGGCTTCTTGAGTTGGAGTGTTTTAAAAACAATAACGGGGCAAACGAAGGACGTCTCCCCAATGCTTTGGGTGATAAATATTTTTGCTATTGGCTCCTTAATTTGGGGGCACTGATGGCATCGGAACCAACCCCGAGGAGCTCGTTGGGGCAGCCCACGCCAGTTGTTTTACGATGAAATTAAGCTTTGTGAAGTGTACCAAGCATGACAGCCGAGCAATTTGCCGAAGCGGCTCAAAATGCAAAAGCGAATTGTCCCATTTCAAAATTGTTGAATACTGACATTACAATGGACGCAGAATTGGTATAGTATTTCATACACAAAACGCCAGTGGAAGAATCCAACTGGCGTTTTGCACTTATTAAGATGAGGTGGGTTGAATCAATGATTAAATATACTGATTCAAGATGTTTTCAAATAGTTCTTGCTTGCCACTGATTAACTTCGGCTCACCATTGGCTACGGCATAGCTGTGGAGATCTTCCAACGTCAGTTTTCCTGCTTCAAAATCTTGGCCAGCGCCACTGTCAAACGAAGCATAACGCTCTTTACGGAGTTTGCTGTACGGAGATTTTACCAAAATATCGTTGGCAATCACCAACGAACGTGCAAATGCATCCATCCCGCCGATGTGCGCAATGAAAATATCTTCGAGGTCAGTCGAATTACGACGGGTCTTTGCGTCGAAGTTGATACCACCTGCAGTGATACCACCTGCTTCAAGAATCACTAGCATCGCTTCCGTTAACTCGCTTAGGTTGATGGGGAATTGGTCGGTATCCCAGCCGTTTTGGTAGTCACCTCGGTTGGCATCAATACTACCTAACATACCCGCATCGGCGGCTACTTGCAACTCGTGTTGGAAAGTATGCCCTGCCAATGTAGCGTGGTTTACTTCGATGTTCAATTGGAAATCTTTCTCCAAACCGTACTGGCGCAAGAAGCCAATCACCGTTGCCGAATCATAATCGTATTGGTGCTTAGTAGGCTCACAAGGCTTAGGCTCAATAAAGAACGTACCATTAAAACCATTTTTGCGCGCATAATCACGAGCAATGGTCAAAAATTGCCCTAGGTGATCCAATTCGCGTTTCATATTGGTATTGAGCAGGCTCATGTAGCCTTCACGACCACCCCAGAATACGTAGTTTTCACCACCCAAAGCAATCGTTGCGTCAATAGCGTTTTTCACTTGTACACCCGCATGAGCCACCACATTAAACTCAGGGTTGGTCGATGCACCGTTCATATAACGTGGGTTTGAGAATACGTTGGCCGTACCCCAAAGCAATTTTACCCCACTTGCTTGTTGCTTGCCTTTCGCATAGTCTACAATGGCTTGCATACGACGCTCGTATTCCGAAATGCTTGGCCCTTCGTCTACCAAATCCACATCATGGAAGCAGTAGTAAGGTACTCCTAGCTTGGTGATAAACTCAAACGCCGCGTCCATTTTGTCTTTGGCACGCTCTACGGCATCCGCTTTGGCATCCCAAGGGAAGACTTTGGTTCCAGGGCCAAAGGGGTCAGCACCTGTTCCGCAGAACGTATGCCAATACGCCACGGCAAAGCGTAGGTGTTCTTTCATAGTCTTCCCGCCAATGATGCGGTTTTCATCGTACCACTTAAAAGCAAGCGGGTTGTCTGACTCGCGGCCTTCAAACTGAATTTTGGAGATGCCTTTGAAATATTCGGAATTTCCGAGTGTAACTGACATAAAATAAGTTAGTTTAAATGTTTTCTCGAAAGCGTAATTACTACTAAAAGAGCGATTTTTGCTTTCTTACTGATGCAAAAAAAGAAAATAATTGTCAAATTGACAATTTTATATTTAAACTTGCACTTAATAATCTTTTTTTTAACAACCCTAAAACAAGCAACCTATTGTCGTACAGCGATTTACTATTACTTTCATTCTGTAAAAAATGGCAAAAAAAATAGAAGTACCTCTACTTCTATACTCAATTCTGAACAGATTTTGGTAGTCTTTTTTACCTAAACATGCGTAGTAAAGAAATCTAAGTATGGTAATTTTTTGAGCAAAGTCTCTTTTGAGCGAGAGAACCCAAAACATTCTATGAAACTCTATCGTACCACCACTGGCTTTTATGCCGAGGCTGACGGCCAATTTTATAAAATCCCCACCTTTATTTGGGATGAACTTATCAACCGCGACGATTTGTACGCTTATTTGCGAACCACCATCGCTAGTCTTGCTCCCGAAGCCTCTTTTGACGAAAGTAGCCTTATGGCTCCCGTAGGAACGCAAGAAGTGTGGGCGTCGGGGGTGACGTACTATCGGAGCAAAATTGCGCGTATGGAAGAATCAAAGGAATCAGGTGGCGATACCTTCTACGACAAGGTGTATGATGCCGAACGTCCTGAGCTGTTTTTCAAAAGTCTCGCCCACAAGGTAATAGGAAACGGTGGAACGGTCAACATCCGCCCCGATTCGTCGTGGAACGTACCAGAACCTGAATGGACGCTCTTTGCCACATCAACGGGAAAAATTGTTGGATATACCATCGGAAACGACATGAGTTCGCGTAGTATCGAAGGCGAAAACCCACTTTATTTACCACAGGCTAAAGTGTATGACGGTTCGGCTGCGTTGGGGCCTTGTTTGTATGTACCCGCCGAGCCTATGGCCGTAACCACAACCATCGACATTGACATTGTACGCAACGGTTCTAAGGTATTTGAAGGACGTACCACCCTTGAACAACTAAAACGCCATCCCGAAGAATTAGTCCGCTATTTATTCCGTTCAAATACATTTACCACAGGGGTTTTCTTGATGACAGGAACAGGTCTCGTTCCCTCTAACGAGTTTACCCTTCAAGTAGGTGATGCAGTCAATATCCGTATTGATAAAATAGGGCAGTTGACAAACACCGTTGCTTTTGCCAAAGCTTAACATACACCAATCTATATGCAAGACACACTACCACAGGGCTTTATCCCTGTGATGCTCACCCCATTTAAGGACAACGGTGACATTGATTTTGAGGGTCTGACCCAACTTACTGAGTTATATTTACAAGCAGGGGCGGCAGGACTTTTTGCCAACTGCCTCTCATCCGAAATGTATGAACTCACCGAAGACGAGCGCCTTGCTATCACACGGCACGTAGTGGAGGTAGCCAACGGTCGCGTGCCCGTGGTGGCTACGGGGACATTTGGTGGGGCGATTGCCGAACAGGCTGAATTCGCTAAGAAAATTTACGCAACGGGGATTCAAGCGGTGATTGTGATTACCAGCTTGTTGGCCGATGCCGACGAATCTGACGAGGTGTTTATGGAGCGAATGAACGAGCTTCTTCACCTTACACCAGGCGTTATTTATGGACTGTACGAGTGTCCTGTTCCTTACAAACGTCTCGTTAGGGCCAAAGATTTAGGAGAACTCGCCGCTACGGGGCGGGTGGTTTACCACAAAGATACATCGCTTGACATTGACAATGTAAAAAGCAAAATCGCCGCCACCCAAGGGCAGCGCTTTGGGGTATATGATGCCTACATGGAACACGCCGTGGCCTCGTTGCAAGCAGGTTCGGCAGGGTTATCGTGTATTCAAGGGAATTTCTTCCCAGAGATTATTGTGTGGTTATGCGCAAACTATAACAATCCTGATCAGCAAGCTAGCGTTGCGCGCGTTCAGCAACTGTTAATTGAAACCATGCCCGTCATCCATTATGCGTATCCTACGGTCGCTAAGTATTACTTACAAAAACGCGGTTTCCCGATTTCGCTTTATACCCGTCGCAAGGTAGAAGAATGTACAGCAGAAGTGAAAACGGAGGTAGATGCTCTCTATGAGCGCGTCGAGGCCCTTTCCACAGAACTAGGAATTAGCGCTAAAACATCTTCATAGTCAGCCCCTCATAGTAAAACTATCTACCTCTGCATGAAATCTTTTCTTTACTCCATTATCGCTATGGCTGGAGCTGTTAGCGCATTAGCACAGCGGCAAATTGTACCTGTTAATTTTTCGCAGGTTACGGTCAACGATTTTTTCTGGAAACCTCGTATCGAAAGAGTACATTCGGCAACGTTGCCCGTGTGCATGACTTATACCGAAGACTCTACGGCTCGAATTCGTAACTTTGAAAATGCGGCCAAACGAAGTGGGCAGCATAAAGGCATCTATTTCGACGATTCGGATGTCTATAAGGTCATTGAGGGCATCGCTTATACCCTAAAAACCACTCCTGACAAAGCTTTAGAAGCCAAAACCGACGAGTGGATTGATAAGATTGCAGCAGCGCAACTTCCCGACGGTTATTTGAATACCTACTATACGCTCAAGGGACTCGACAAACGCTGGACCGATATGGAAAAGCACGAAGACTATTGCCTAGGGCATTTGATAGAGGGAGCGGTGGCCTACTACGACGCTACCAAGAAACGAAAACTACTCGATGTCTCCATTCGGTTTGCTAATCATTTTGATTCGACCTTTCGTCTTCAAAGCCGCCCTTGGGTAACAGGCCACCAAGAATTGGAGCTGGCACTGGTCAAACTGTACCATACGACCCAAAACGACCGCTACCTCAAACTTGCCGATTGGTTGATTGAACAGCGCGGAAAAGGAAACGGTCGGGGACAAATCTGGACAGATAAAAACTTTGACGGCGCGCGCTATTGCCAAGATGATGTACCTGTCCGTGAAATGACCGACATCAAAGGCCACGCTGTTCGGGCCATGTACCTTTATACTGGCATGGCCGACGTAGCCGCCGAAACAGGTGACCGTGGCTATACCCAAGCTCTCGAACGCGTATGGGCCGATGTAGTGGAGCGGAACATGTATATCACGGGTGGTATTGGTTCTTCGACCAAAAACGAAGGATTTACGGTCGATTATGACCTCCCCAACGAGTCGGCCTACTGCGAAACCTGTGCCTCAGTAGGAATGGTCTTTTGGAACCAACGCATGAACCTCTATTCGGGAGAGTCGAAGTACGTGGATGTGCTCGAACGGTCACTTTACAACGGTGCACTGGCAGGCGTACAACTAACAGGAAATTTATTTTTTTACGTAAACCCGCTGGCTTCGTTTGGGATGCACCACCGCAAAGCTTGGTACGGCACAGCTTGTTGCCCCAGCAACGTCTCGCGCTTGATGCCGTCGGTAGGGGGCTATATTTACAACACTTCAGCAAATACCCTGTGGGTCAACTTATACGTTGGTAGCAGTACTGAAGTGAAGTTGGGAAATAACAAAGTGAAGTTTACCCAAAAGACCAATTACCCGTGGGCGGGCGAAGTGGAGTTTAAAGTAGTACCTGACAGCAGCAAAGCTGACTTTGGAATGAAATTACGCATCCCTGCGTGGTGCGACAATTATATTATAGAAGTCAATGGAAAAATTGTACCCAACCTTGTTTCAGACAAAGGCTACATAACCGTTTCGCGCACATGGGCAAAAAATGACATTCTTAAACTTCGCATGGAGATGCCCGTTAAAGTCGTAGCGGCTGACGCGCGCGTGCAAGCCAACGTAGGCAAACGGGCCATTCAGCGTGGGCCACTTGTGTACTGTATTGAAGAACAAGATAACCGCCATTTGGATTATGACCAAATGGTGCTTTCGCCCAAAACCCAATTTACAACAGCATTTGAGCCTGCTTTGCTCGGTGGAGTCACTACGATTAAGGCCCAAAATGGAAGCGACAGCTTCACGTTGATTCCGTACTATGCGTGGGACAACCGCCAAGCGGGTCGCATGAAAGTATGGATTGATTGGAAGGGGAAATAACATCTTCGTTCCACCGAGTAATCCCCTTCTTTGAGCACTTTGTGGTTGACAGTTTCAGTCGTATCTTTAGCTTTTTACTTCCTAAACCTTCAACCTTCATGGAATCAAAAGACTTCAAACCCTACGTTCCCAACGAAAGTAACGTGGCCGAGTTTACCGTCAAATCGGTCGTTATGGGTGCCATTTTTGGCGTGTTATTCGGAGCAGCTACGGTGTATTTATCGCTCAAAGCAGGGCTTTCTGTTTCGGCCTCTATCCCCATTGCGGTGTTAGCTATCTCGCTGGGGCGCAAATTTTTAGGAACAACTATCCTCGAAAACAACATCATCCAAACCACGGGCTCGGCGGGCGAGTCCATCGCTTCGGGCGTGGTGTTTACCTTGCCAGGTTTTTTGTTTCTTTCCATGACCGAAGAAGGCAAAAGTATCGGAGCCGATTTTTTCAATTATTGGACTATTCTCACGTTGGCAATTTTGGGCGGATTTTTGGGCACATTCATGATGATTCCGTTACGGCGGTCGCTCATCGTACAAGAGCACGGTACCCTCCCCTACCCCGAAGGAACGGCTTGCGGTTCGGTGTTGATTGCGGGTGAAAAAGGTGGTGACCTTGCCAAAACAGCCTACCAAGGACTTGGCGTAGCAATGTTGTACGCTTTCTTCCAAAAAATCTTACACATGATTGCCGAAGTACCCAAATTAGCCTCATCTCAAGCCAGCAAAATTTTCCCCTCAGCCGTCGTAAGTGGTGAAATTACGCCCGAGTACTTGGGCGTAGGATACATCATTGGCTTTCGTATTTCGGCGGTGTTGGTAGGCGGTGGACTTTTAGCTTGGCTGGGACTCATTCCCCTTTTGGCTACCCTCGTTCCTGCCGACACTATTGCCGAGCAGCTTATCAAATTGGGCTACCTCAAAGACCTCGCTACCGCAGGCGGCCCAGGCGGCTGGAATCCTGATTCTCATAGCTTTACCGATACTGCCTCGGCCATTTATCGCGCTTATATCCGCCAAATTGGTGCGGGAGCTGTGGCGGCAGGTGGTTTTATGGCCTTGATTAAAAGTATTCCTACGATTGTTTCCTCGTTCAGTCAAAGTTTAGCTTCAATGAAAGCAGGTGCCGAAGCTACTCGCCTCCGTACCGAACAAGATTTGTCGTTCAAAGTAGTACTTTTAGGCTGTTTGGCCTTAGTGATTTTGATGGTGATTTTACCCCAAATCCCTGGCGATGGCCTCTTAACCAAGTTTTTGATTGCGGTTTTAGTCGTAGTTTTTGGGTTTTTCTTCGTGACCGTCGCCAGCCGCATTGTTGGTATTATTGGGTCGAGTTCATCCCCTGTTTCGGGTATGACCATTGCGACTATTATGGCTACTTCACTGGTTTTCATTGGGTTTGGATTAACAGGAAAAATGTACGAACCTGCGGTGTTGGTCATTGGAGGAATGATTTGTATCGCTGCCGCTAATGCAGGTAATACCTCACAAGACCTCAAAACGGGGTACTTGGTAGGTGCTACGCCACGTTACCAGCAAATTGCCCTTTTCATTGGGGTCATCGTATCGTCGTTGGTGATTGGTGCTACTGTAAAATTACTCGATACACCCACCCCTGATTTGGCTGCTCAAGGCATTCAGCACGCAATTGGCACCGACAAGTTTCCTGCGCCTCAAGGCACGTTGATGGCCACGCTTATCAAAGGACTTTTATCGTTTAACCTCGATTGGCAGTTTGTATTAGTAGGGGTCTTTATTGCCCTCACCATCGAAATCATGGGGGTCAACGCGCTTTCGTTTGCTGTGGGTTTGTACCTTCCTCTTTCAACGACGTTGCCCATTTTTGCGGGTGGTTGCGTCAAAGCACTTGTCAATTGGAATTCAAAACGCCAAGGTATTGAAGAAGAAGACGCCGACTTGGGCAAAGGAAATTTGTTTTCAACGGGATTAGTGGCAGGTGGTGCGTTGGCAGGCGTGGTTGTCGCTCTTCTCTCGGTCAACGACAGTATTTTTAATGCCCTTGCTAACATCAACCTTGAGCACCCCCTTGCTTCAGTCCTCGGTGAAGGTGGCTATCAACTCCTCGGTGCAGGGCTGTTTACCGCTATGGCCCTGGTGCTGTATCGCGTAGCAATGAAGCGATAAGATTTTTGTATAAGAATATTTTTCACCCGCAGATTTTCGCTAAAAAAGGACTTCATAAAGCCATTATTGAGCGAAAATCTGCGGCTTTAAATCTGGAAAAATCTGCGAAAAAATTTCAGGCAATGCACAAATAGTCTACTTCAACTTCCGAAGTTTGATGTTTCGGTACCAAACTGTACTTCCCCAATCTTGTAACCCAATAGCGCCCGTTAACTGATTTTGAGCAATGGGCGCATTTTTCAACGGACTATTGGTAATTCGTTGCTTCCAATCAGCGCTCGACAAATCGTGTTCTTGTACCACAAAGCCGTTGAGTGTAATCGTCAATTTATTTTTCCGAAACACCACATGCACTTGATTCCACTCCCCAACGGGGTTGATTTCGCGAAGACGTGCGTTGGCGACACCAAAGAAATCGCCCGCACGGTGTTTGTTTTCGGCAGCACCTTCGTAAATCTTATCATCCAATACCTGAAGCTCAAGTCCTGTAGTGTGCATGTTTTTATACTGTTCCGCTTCTTTCACAAAAAAGAAAATACCGCTATTGGCTAATGGACTTACTTTCCAGTCAGCTTTCAACTCAAAATCCCCCGAGACAAGCACATTTGAAACAATGTCACCGCCATTAGGGGCTTTGTTTCCCGCGCGGGTGGGCACATCTAACTTGAGGGCATCACCTTCTACTTTCCATGCCGTTCCTACGCCTTTGCCACCGTACGTATGCCAACCCGACACATCTTTCCCATTAAATAATAGCTCCCATCCTTGTTTCTTCTCTTGGGGGGAAAGGGCATTCTGCATTTGGGCCTGGGTGGCCAAAGTTCCCATCAGCAGGGTGAGCAAAAGTACGAGCTTATACATCGTTACAATTGGTTTGACTGTTTATATCCAAAGCCAATGAACAGGCTATTTTACTTTCGTTCATTTCTTGCGACCTTTGTTCCCTAACACTATCAAGATACTTTTCGCTATGTTTTCTGCTGAACAACTACGAACTTTTACCAAAAATATATTCCAGAGCATCGGTTTTTCAGAAGAAGATGCTACACTAGCCGCTACTGTTCTTATCGCCGCCGACTTACGTGGTGTTGACTCACACGGCATCGCTCGCTTGGCAGGCTATGTGCGGTTGTTTGACCACGGACGGCTCAACCCCACCCCGACCATTAAGATTATACACCAAACCCCCAGTACCGCCGTCGTAGATGGAGACGCTGGCGTTGGGTTGGTTGTAGGGCCAAAAACCATGGAAATTGTCATTGAAAAAGCTAAAAACGTGGGTTCTGGCTGGATTTCAGTGCAAAACTCCAACCACTTTGGCATTGCGGGCTATCACGCCATGCTTGCCCTCCCGCACGACATGATAGGTATGGCTATGACCAACGCCGCCCCGTTGGTGGCTCCCACGTTTTCCTTGGAAAAAATGCTCGGTACCAATCCCATTGCGGTGGCAGTTCCTGCCCAAGACGAACCCGCTTTTGTAGCCGATTTTGCCAGTACGGCGGCAGCTTATGGTAAATTTGAGATTTTACAACGCAAAAACCTTCCTGCTCCCCTTGGCTGGGCGCAGGACTTGGCAGGCAACATCACTACCGATTCCAACCCTATCAAAAATGGCGGGGCATTACTTCCACTTGGCTCTGACCGTGAGCACGGTAGCCATAAGGGCTACGGACTTGGCGCCATTGTTGATATTTTCTCCGGCGTATTGTCAGGGGCTAATTACGGGCCTTGGGTACCACCTTTTGCTACGGCAGGCTTTATGAGCGCCAACGAAGGGGTAGGAAAAGGAACTGGGCACTTTTTTGGAGCCATGCGGGTAGATGGTTTCCGCCCCGCCGACGAATTTAAAACCCACATGGATACGTGGATCCGCCGTTTTCGCTCGGCTCAGGCTGTGGAGGGCAAACAAGTCCTAATTCCTGGCGACCCCGAACGCGCCATCGAAGCTGACCGCCTTGAAAACGGACTTGACTTACTCGACCCTGTCGTGCAATCTTTGGAAGAGCTTGGAAAACGATTTAGTGTCTCTTTATAATCAGTATTTTATGAAAAACCTGTTCCTAACCCTGACTTTCTGTGGTTTGCTGGCGCACATGGCCTGCGGACAAACACCTAATTACTTTCTACAACTGACCAAAATTCGCATCGACGGCGGGATGAATCCTGTGGTATTTGGCTACGACAAAGCTACGATGAAGCTCAGTCGGAAAAAATGCACGCAGTTCCCCAAAAATAGCCCTTGGTATTGCCCCGATGCGGATGCACCAGCCTACGAGCAATTAGCAATTTTTAAACATCCACAAATCAGCGACTCGCTGTATGTGCTGTTTTCGCACGGCCCTAGCGAAGACCCCAATTTTATGATTGCGACTAAATCGGGCAAAACCCTCGGAACGGTCAATGGATTGCAGTTATTTCTAACCAATAGTAGCACTTTTTACGTGGGTGGGCATACCAATAATTTGTTTGATAAGCGTAGGAAGTTTCAAATCAAAAACGACACCATCGCCGAAGTTACTCAGCCTTTTTATTACGTAGGATTGCAATCGGTAACGTTGAAAGAGCTGACGTTGTACAAAGACAAAACCTCCAAAGAAGTAGTAGCAACTCTCCCCAAAGGCTATAAAGTCGAAGTAGTGATGGCCGAATTTGGCGTTCCCGATTTTGAGATAGAAGAGCATTTTCTGGTTCGTACCGATTTTGGACTCGTCGGCTGGCTACGACTCAATAAAAACGAACCGTGGGATAGTTACATCAAAGGATTGTTTTTTGCGGGAGATTAAGAGATTTACCTCTGCGTCTTACTCTTATTTCAAACGCAGAGGTAACAAACATCACTAATTGGGGAAAGCTTCTAATACGCGCTTAACAATTCCATCAAGCGACGAATTATCAATCCAACGAACGACCATTACAAGTTCGTGGTCGGGGTCTACATAAACAATATTGGTGCCGTTTCCGACGTGATAAAAAACATTTACTGGGGCACTCGGTAGAGGTTTTCTTTCCGTATTCAAAAACCAGTTCATATACCCATAGGTTGGTTGAGCAGGAGTTGGCGTAGTGGCTTGTTTTACCCACTGTTCCGACAACAATTGTTTACCATTCCAACGCCCACGATGCAAGGTCAACAATCCAAAGCGTGCCATATCAAAGGCATTGATAAACATTCCTCCTCCCCAATGCCCACCGCCACTCACCGACTGCACAGGCTGTCCGTCGAGTACAATCCACGCATTGCGGTATCCCGTCCAACGCCACGTATTCGACGCCCCGATTTCGTCCATAATTCGTTCTTTTAATACTTGAGGCAAAGGCTTTCTCCACACGCTCGTAGCCGCCAATGCCAGCGCATTTACGCGAACATCGTTGTACTCATAGACTGCTCCAGGCGTATTTCGAGGACGCGTGAGCCACTTCGAGGCATCGGCATCAGGGCGATCGGCCCAGTCAGGTTTTCCCCAAAGTGTACCTTCCCAATCTGAGGTTTGGCGTAGCATGTGGTCCCACGTAATGCGGCGGTTGTGCGGTGTGGCAAATAGATTCAAAAGTTCGGGTTGCCCAAATTCTTCGGCTGGGCGCTGCACGGGTTGCCCATATAATTCGATGGGTGGAACATAGCCCGCCACCGTGTCGTTTACACTACGAATCAAACCTTTATCCACCGCCAGCCCCACTACTGTGGATAAAAAACTTTTGGTGACGCTGTGCGTAATATCGCACCGACTGGGTTCTCCCCACTGCGCTACAATATATCCTTTGTAAACAATGAGGCCTGTTTGGTCGCCACGGTCGTTGAAGGGGCCAATGGCAAATCCGTACGGTTCTTTTCCAAAAGTCTGGTAGTGTGACTGCTCCATACTGCGCGGATTTTTGGACTCCGATGCCTTGGCAAAAGCAACTGCTTCGGCCAGTTTGGAAGAGTTTAGACCTAGTTCAGTAGGTGTTTTTTGCGCCCAGGTATGAGCGGGAGGAAAGTAAGGGATTGGTGTAGTACTTTTTTGACCAAAAGAAGAAATAGCCAATGTCCAAAAAATCAAACCAGTAGCAACAATACGCATAAACAGTGATTTAAAATGTAAATTTAAAAGTAGAGAATTTTCAAAAAGCAGAAGTACATTTGTTACAACTGTTTTTTTAACATGTCTGTCTATTTACTGGCAGTGTCGTAATCGTATGGAACGTTTTCTCCCGCTTTTTCCTTTGGCCTTGGTGGCTTACCCTACCGAGAATCTTAATCTGCACATTTTTGAGCCTCGTTACCGCCAGCTCATCAATGAATGCATAGACGAACAAAAAACGTTTGGTATTCCTACATTTATCGGTAATAAACTCCCTGGTTATGGCACCGAAATGGAAGTCGTAAGCCTTTCCAAACGCCACGAAGACGGTCGGATGGATATCAAGACCCGAGGGATTCGAGTTTTTAGAATTCTTACGTTTCAAAATCCAGTGGCAGGAAAACTATATTCGGGAGGAGATGTAACGTTTTTGGACGATAAAGACGAGCCTCAAAGTGCCATGGCCGAATTGCTTTTTCAACTCGACCGCCTCTATACTTTACTTCAAACGAAGGTAGATTTCAACCCTAATCTTTCTCCCTTTTCGTACCAAATTGCCCACAAGATTGGATTTTCACAAGAAGAAGAATATCATCTGTTAACGATTCGTTCGGAGAAAGAACGTCAAAAATATATTTTAAAACACTTGAATAAAGTACTCCCCGTGATGTCTGAAATGGAGCGTACTAAAGAGCGCATTCGAATGAATGGCCACTTTAAGAACCTCGACCCGTTGAATTTATAACGGTTTTCTTCTGGTTGTGAGCACCTAGAAGTACCTATCAGAAGCCCTTTGATTCATTATTCCCGCATTCGGAAGAGATTTTCTAATGGTCGCTTCCCAGAAATAATATCGGCAGCAAGTTCGCCCAAGGCAGGGCCGTGTTTATAACCGTGTCCAGAACCTCCTCCTAAAAACCAACAGTTTTCAGCCTCAGGATGTGTATCAAGAATGAAGTTACCATCAGGGGAGTTTTCGTAGGGACACACACGATTTTCGACCAAGGGGGCATTTTTTAGCGCGGGAAAGCGGTGCGCCATAAAAGCCCGTGCTTTGGTCAATACCTCCGCATTTGCTACACGTTCTCCGTGGGTGGGGTCAAAAATCTCCCCTCGTTTGTCAACTCCTACTTTAAAACCTCGGTACGCGTTTCCTGGAATTCCATAGTAAAAGTCATCTCCATCGAGGTCAATCCAAGCGGGCATGTGGTCAAAATACGCCGTATACGACGCAGGTACTCCTAGGTAATAAGCTTCTTGTTTGGTACATGTAATGGTATTTCCAAGTATATCCGGAAACAGCCTCCCTAACCAAGAACCACAGGCAAATACGTACGCATCGGCCGATAACTGCGTGCCGTTGGACAAAGGCAACGCTCCCATTTTACCGTTTTCAATCGCAGCGGGTTTAACCAACGCATTGATATATTCTCCCCCTTCTTGTACAAAAGCTTCGAGTACCGTTTGGCAACTTTCACGGGCTTTTAAATAGCCACCATAAGGGTCAAGAACGAGATGGTGCAAATCGTCGGTATAGATGTGAGGGTAGCTTTTTAGCGCTTCTGTTTTTGAAATGTATTGGTACGCCAATCCGTGTTTTTTCATAAATGGCAAAGTAGCCTCAATCATTTCGGGAGCTTCGTCGTAGCAAAACCAAAGCACGCCTGCGTTGAAAAACATCTTTTTATCCCACCGAAGCTGGTGTTCTTTCCACAAATCAATGGCCCGTACGTTGAGGTCAAAATACATCTCATTCGCGCCATAAGTGGAACGAATGACCCGCGTTTCATCACCCGAACTTGCCCGTGAGTTACCAGGTCCCCAAGCGTCAACCAACGTTACCCGAAATCCTAAACGACGTAGCCACAGGGCTGTCCATCCTCCAAAAACCCCTGCACCCACCACCGCGACGTGGGTATGAGCATCAAGCAATGCCCCGTAGCGTGGAGCTTCAAAGATTTGATTGTTTCGAGGAGCGAAGGTTGGTTGCGTAGGCATAGGTTTAAGATTTAGGACTTTACTGTATCTTCGCACCAACTTATGAGAATTTTACTAATTCACCAATATTTTTTGGAAGACAACGACGGCGGCGGTTCGCGTTGGAACGAAATGAGTCGATTTTGGCAAGCATCGGGGCATCAGGTTGCTGTGCTTGCGGGCATGGTGCATTACATGGGGCATCGTCCTACAAAATACAATGGTAAATATTTTAACCGAAGTACCAACCAAGATGGAGTGGACGTCATTCGCTGCCACGTTTCGGAGTCGTATAACAAAAGCTTTGTTGGGCGGCTGTGGGCGTATTTTTCATTTACATTTTCGAGCATTTGGGGCGGGCTTCGCTATGCTCGTAGCAATTATGATATCATTGTAGTGACATCACCCCCTCTTTTTGTAGGAATCACCGCTTACGTACTTTCGTTATTTAAACGAATCCCATTTGTTTTTGAAATCCGCGACCTCTGGCCTGAATCTGCCATCGACACGGGAGTCTTGGCCAACGACGTACTTATCAAATTTGCTTATTGGTTTGAGAAGTTGATGTACCGCAAAGCCCGTCTTATCAATGTATTAACCCCTGCTTTTCGTGATAAATTAATTACCAACAAAGGCGTTTCTCCGTCAAAAATCATTTTAATTCCCAACGCAGCCGACTTTTCATTGTCAGAAGAATTGCGCCAAACGTTTGATGTTGCCGCCTTTCGCCGTGAACAGCAGCTGGAACAGCACTTTGTAGTGAGCTATGTAGGAGCACACGGAGTGGCCAACCACTTAGTGCAGGTGCTAGATACAGCCGAATTACTACGCGACACCAACGTTTTGTTTTTGCTGATTGGAGACGGAATGCTCAAGGCTGAACTAAAAGCCGATGCCCAACAACGTGGCCTGACGAATGTTCGTTTTATTGATTTCGTTCCCAAACGAGAGGCGTTTAAGTACATTTTAGCTTCCGACGCTGGCACATCGGTACTAAAGAAAGTAGATACGTTTAAGACCGTTTATTCCAACAAAACCTTTGACTATATGTCTTGCCAAAAGCCTATTTTAATGGCAATTGACGGCGTTTCGAGGCAGTTGTTGGAAGACGCCAATGCGGGTTTGTACGTCGAACCCGAAAATCCAGCCGATTTTGCCGCCAAAATTCGTGTATATTTACATAATCCATCGTTGGCAAAAGAGCACGGACAAAACGGCTACCGCTACGCCCAAGCTCATTTTGACCGCGAAGTAGTAGCGCAAAAGTACCTAGCAGCATTGCAACAAGTAAAGTAAATCATTCTCCACTCACAACAACTTCATGACTAACGAAACCAATCCACGTTTAGAATTTTTTCGTTCTCAAATCGGTCAAAAAATGACCAAAAGTCCGTCGGGGCTTGGGCGCTGGCTTAATGGAAAACTCATTGATATTCAAGCCAACTCCATGACCGTAGAGTTTATCGTACGCGAAGACATGACCAATCCCATGATGACTCTCCACGGGGGGGCAGCAGCTTCTATCATGGACGATATTGTGGGGATGTTGGTCTTTACCCTTGGTCGCGAATATGCTTTCACGTCTGTCAATCTTAACTGCGATTTTCTCAACGCTGCTCGCGTCGGGGATGTACTCACCGCTTATGCCGAGGTGATACGGGCAGGCAAAAACGTGATTCATTGTGAAGCACGTATTACGAATGCCGACAAGAAAATCATTGCAAAATGCAATACCAACTTGATTCAAACTGGAATGAAGTTAGCGTTTTAGGTGCCCCTAAACCTAACGTAGTGTATGGAAACTTTCCTCATTGTATTGTACCTCCTTCCCACCTGTGTCCTGTTTTTGTACAGTTGCGCACAGCTCAGCTTGGTCTGGAGCTATTGGCGTCGTCACGCTCCAACCAAGGGGCTGACGCCGCTCACTAGCTTGCCAAAAGTTTGTGTGCAATTACCTATTTACAACGAACGATATGTGATTGAACGCCTCATCGACACCGTTTGCGCGTTTGAATACCCCAAAGAATTACTCGACATTCAGGTTTTAGACGATTCTACGGACGAAACCGTTGAATTAGTTGCTCAAAAAGTGGCGTATTATCAATCATTAGGTTTCGTTATTTCGCACATTCGTCGTCCTCGTCGTGAAGGTTTCAAAGCAGGAGCATTGGCCTACGGTCTTACCCTTACCCAAGCTGAATTTATTGCGATTTTTGACGCAGATTTTATCCCTACTCCTGATTTTCTACCGCAAACATTACCTCATTTCACTTCGTCTTCAGTAGGCGTAGTACAAACCCGCTGGGGGCACCTCAATGAATCATATTCGTTACTTACTCAACTTCAAGCTTTTGGATTAGATGGGCATTTTGTGGTAGAGCAAGGCGGGCGAAATGCCGATGGGCATTTTATCAACTTTAACGGAACGGCTGGAGTATGGCGCACCAAGTGTATCAACGACGCAGGCGGCTGGTCGTCGGATACCCTCACCGAAGACCTCGACCTGAGCTACCGCGCCCAACTTCGGGGTTGGCAGTTTGTCTATCTAGAAAAAGTAGAAAGCCCCGCCGAATTGCCCGCAACTATGCCCGCGTTTAAGTCACAGCAATACCGCTGGATGAAAGGCGCTGCCGAATGTGCCCGCAAAAACTTATGGAAGGTATTCCAAAATCAAACCCTTAGGTTTTCCACGAAAGTTCATGCCGCGTTTCACTTACTCAACAGCGGCGTATTTGTAGCTGTCTTTGCTATGACGCTTCTGAGTATTCCTGCGCTCGTTGTTACGCATTACTCACCACAGTATGGTTCGGTATTGGGAATTTTTCAGTTTTTCCAGCTAAGTGTATTTATTCTCTTAGGGTTTTATGGCACGACCCATTACGGACGAAAATCACTTCTTGAACTAGCTTGGCAACTTCCCCTCTTCCTAACGGTCATTATGGGGCTTTCTCTGCACAATTCGATAGCAGTTATTGAAGGCTATTTAGGCAAAAAAACACCTTTCGTACGTACTCCTAAATGGGGTATTGTGCAACATCAAGGGAAGTGGCAAGAAAAAAAATACCTTGTTCGTAGCCTAAATCCGCTTACTTGGGTGGAATTAGGGCTGGTACTATACTTTAGTTTAGGAGTAGCCTTAGACCTATACTGGCACACCTATTCGCTTCTTGGGCTACATACGATGCTTACGCTTGGCTACGGATTTGTAGGTTATTACTCAGTCAAGCACTCTCTCGCGTAGTTTCTATTCAGGAAGGCAACAAAAAACCCCGCCGTCGCGGGGTTAAGTCTTTTGCAAAAGAAGTCGTTATTATTACAACGCACCTATTTCCTTCAATACTGCTTCGATACCTTTTTTGTTCACTGTACGAAGAGCTGAAGTAGCCAACTTAATTTCTACCCACTCATTCAAAGAAGGAATAAAAAACTTCTTTGTTTGCAAGTTTGGATAGAACTTACGCTTGGTTTTATTGTTAGCGTGCGATACGTTATTTCCAACTCGTGTTCTTTTGCCCGTAATTTCACAAACTCTGGCCATGACAATTGTTGTTTTTCAGAATGAGGGTGCAAAAGTGGTGATTTTCTCAAAAACTAACAAGCCTTTTCTTAAAAAAGACTAACCAAAGAGGTCTCCCGTCCGAAATTTGGGCACAATTCCTAAATGTTTATAGGCTTTTTCAGTGGCTTCTCGTCCACGCGAAGTTCGTTTAATAAAACCTTCCTGAATCAAAAAAGGCTCGTAAACCTCCTCAATCGTCTCGGCTTCGTCGCCACAGGCGGTTGCAATGGTCGTAATTCCAACCGGCCCTCCTTTGAACTTATCAATAATGGTACTCAAGATACGAATATCCATTTCGTCGAGGCCGTGTTGATCTACATCAAGGGCTTTGAGGGCGATTTCAGCAATTTCAACAGTAATACGTCCCTGGCCTTTTACTTGCGCAAAGTCGCGGGTACGACGCAACAAGTTGTTGGCAATACGCGGGGTACCACGACTACGGCGAGCAATCTCGAAGGCACCGTCGTCATCGATAGGTGTTCCTAAAATAGTAGAAGACCGTTTCACAATCGACGAAAGTAACTGGGCATTGTAATATTCTAAGCGGCAGTTAATCCCGAAACGCGCTCGTAGAGGAGAGGTAAGCAATCCTGCGCGGGTCGTAGCACCAATGAGCGTAAAGGGACTTAGGCCAATTTGAATACTACGCGCGTTAGGCCCCGAATCGAGCATAATGTCGATTTTGTAATCTTCCATCGCCGAGTACAGGTATTCCTCCACAATTGGGTTCAGGCGGTGTATTTCGTCGATAAAAAGTACGTCGTTAGGCTGTAGATTGGTTAATAAGCCCGCCAAGTCGCTGGGTTTATCCAGTACAGGCCCTGACGACGTTTTCATAGTTGACCCTAATTCGTTGGCAATGATATTAGAGAGGGTCGTTTTTCCCAAACCTGGAGGGCCGTGGAGAAGCACGTGATCGAGTGGTTCACCGCGTTGTTTGGCCGCTGTTACAAAGATTCGAATGTTTTCCAGAATCTTGTCTTGCCCCGCAAAATCGCTAAACGACAATGGCCGAAGGGCCTTGTCAATTTCTTTTTCAATGGGCGAAAGTGGCTCTTTATTTCCTGAAAGATAATCTTGACGCATAATTTAGATTCACACAAAGCGGCAAAAATAGGCTTCTAATCACCTTTTTACTCATAACCGATAAACAATTTTTTGAATTCCGTCTTTTATCAAAGGTACGTTAAAATTGATTAATGGCCCCAGTTTTATTCCTACTACACAACACCATTTCACAAAGACTACACTGTTATTTCATTGAGGCCTTTGTGCAATTGCGTTGCATTCTTCGTATTTTTAATCAAATCCTTTTATCGGATAAGAGTAACAGCACCTCGCTGAGAAATACGAGGGCGGTCGGGAAAGAATTTTGATTTATAAGACACTACATACGGGTATGTCATCGGAGGGTATATCGCATCGCGGTATTTTCCATCCCACTTTTTATTCATATCATTGGTATGGAAAATAACTTCCCCCCAGCGATTGAAGATTTTTAACTCAAAATCACTCAAATGATCTCCATAGACATCCAATAAATCGTTATCTCCATCACCATTCGGGGTGAATGCGTCAGGAATAAATACACGAGGCTCACAACGTACGACCACTTTTACAGTATCTATTACTTCGCAGCTCAGCGGGGCACTAATGCGTACAGGATATACACCGATTCTATCAACAATTACCCGAGAGGTAGTCATTTCTAAAGGTGGTAACCAAAAATAATTGACGCTCGGGATAGAAGAACGAACAATCAGCGTAGCTTTTGCTCCTAAGTCGAGGTCGCACAAACCAACATCACGGTTCAAATCATAGACAGGTTTAGGAGCCAATGAATATACAAAATCGTCGGTATCGGTACAGCCCGTGACTGAGTTTGTAACAGTCAAAGCATATGTACCTGCCCGACTTACAGTGATGCGATTCGTCGTTTCTCCCGTATTCCATTTGTATTGATTTCCTGCGATATTGGGCAATGAAGCCACTAGCAACGCCGTATCTCCAATGCACTTCTCTCGGTCGGGACCAAGGCTCAAAAACCTCTCTGGAATGACGCCTACCGTAATATCACGTAAGGTAGTATCACAGCCTCCTACATCCGTTACCTGTACATTGTACTTGCCAGGGAACAAACTACTGAGTATCGGGGCATTTGTCCCAACAGTAACGCCAGTCGCATTGGTCCAAACGTACCTCGTAGGCGTACCTGCCAAAGTCGAAAGGTTAATGGCTCCCGCATTAGGAACGGTACAGCGCGCATTGACCACAGTGGCTTGCATTCGAAGATTTTTAATAACTCGCAGCGTAAAAGAGGAATCAGTGGCGCACACCGTCGGGTTGCCTGTCAGTCGGATTTTGTACGTGCCTTCGCTTAAACTCGCCAACGTATTTCCTGTACCCGTCAGTGGTGTATCATTGGGTTGACCAAACCAGCTGAATGTATAATTTCCCGCAGGAGTAGTGCTTCCGATGACAATCCTACCGTCACGTGTAGTGCAGCCTGTTGGCGGCGTAAGGGTGGCTTGTATTCGTGCTTTGGGGAGAGCACGTACTGCGATGGTATCTTCGTTTACACAGGCTTGAGGCGTACCTGCATTGATAGTCACTTGGACAGAATAACTGCCAGGTCTATTCACCGTAATTGTTTGAGAAGTTTCCCCCGTGCTCCACTGAAACTTATTCCAGTTAGTAAGCGATGGTTTTGCATCTAGTACCACAGTCCCTCCTCCTACACACAAACTCGTATCTCTCAAAAAATACGCAGGTGGTCTTCTCATCGTAACTTGGGTACTTCCTTGCACTCTACACTGCCCTTCTATTCCATTAGCTGCAATCACCCGATACGAACCAGAGCCACCATTGGGCTGTAAAGTAATGGTTTTCGTTCGAGCAATAGGCTGTCCATTCCTCAACCACACATACTGCTCGGCCTGCACTCCCGCATCTAGTACTAGCCGATTGATGCAGGTATCTATGGGAGACTTTAACTTAATCGGATCAGGTGTGGCAATAATTGTGATGCGTTGGGTAATGGTCGTATCCTTACAACGATTCACCAATCGTAGGCTCACCGTGTATACACCTGCATTTTTATAGGTATGCTGCACCTGCTGATTTTGTCCTACAATAGGAGCGGAACCATCCCCAAAATTCCACGTGTAGCTATCTTTGATGGGGTCGCAGAGCGGGGAAGCTTGAAAGTTAGTGGCTTGATTGGAACACGTATCTGAGTAGGTAAACCCAGGGCCTGATGCCTCTTGGGTAAAGTTAAAAACGAAGTTGGGCAAACCTAACTGACTGGTCTTCCCTCCTAAATCAATTCCATTCTTAACAAACCGTACTTCGTCTTGAGAGTCTTCGTCGGGCTCATAAATAACACCTAGGTATTTACTATCTTTGATGGCCATGTAAATACGCCCATCAGAGCCTATTTGTAACGCGCCATATACCTCCGTTTTTGAGCTATCAATTTGTATCTTAGAATCGGCTATGCTTGCCGAATCTCGCAAACTAATATCATACAAGTATAATCGTGAAAGCGTGGTATCGCTGTCGTCTTTTCGCAAAGTAACGTACATTTTTGTCCCATCGGGCGAAAACTCCACCCCATACGCCTTTGGGGGAGCAGGGCCTAAGTCGATGGTGAGTGGTCCCGAGAGCCGACCAGACGAATCGCTAAATGTGTAAATTTGCACCAAGTTTCTGGGTGGCCCTGGCACCACCATCGCCAATTTTCGAGCCCCCGTGCTGTCAGGAATCGAAAATTTCATATACCCTTCTGCTTGGTTAGGGATATTTTGAACAGTACCTAGCGGATACGCCGTTGGCCCTTCGATACCCGCTTTGGTTACGTGATAGACCTTAAACGAATTGCTGTTGTAATCGTGCGTTACGACCCAGTAGGTTGAATCTTGGTCGTTCCGTACAGAGGTAATACGCTCGGTGGTGTTATCCGATAAGACTTGATTTTTCTCAACAATCTCGCCTTTCCCGCCGTTCCGACGCATATCAACAAGGCTATAGCTCAGTTGCTTCTTTCCGTTAATTTCCGACGTCGTAAAGACATAATACAAATACTCGCACCCTCGGCAGGTCGGTTTTGGGACAATTAGCGCCGACTGAGTAGAGTTGGGACTTCCTCCTAGAGGCGTCGCTATTCCGTCGGTTGAAGGCATAAGCCCCCCGCCTTTATCGTAGATTTTGAGCCCATCAGTGTAGAATAGGAGCTGCCCCTTAGAATTAGCAATCGAGGATGTACCTTCGGGTGTATTTAGCTGACCGTTTGTGAGTGGGGTCGGGTTTCCACTTGAGAAATCCAGCCCTGCGTTGTTTCCAAAATACCACTTCGCCCCTTCCTGATTGCTTTGCTCCATACAAACCTTCACATTAATTCGGTCTTCGTAGGTACAGCCATCAGCATTAGTGACTTCCACCGAATAGCAGCCCGAACTGTCTACCCGCATAGTTTTAGTGGTATCGCCATTAGGAAACCACATATACTTTACTCCTGAAGGAGCATTGGAAGGGTAAGGGTTCAGGATTAGTTTCCCCAAATCTTCCTTACAAATCATCGTATCGGGCTTCCATCCTTGAAACTGTGGCGGAGGCACCCCAATATTAATGGTTTTGGTAACGGGTGGTTCGGATACCCCATTTACTGTTCGCGTCAATGTGACCGTATAAGAGCCCGGCGTTTGGTACAAGTGCTTGGCACTGACTTTGGTAGAGGTATTTTGAGTACCGCTGCCTGGGTCGCCAAAATCCCAAAGCCAAGCGGTGGATGTTTTGAGCGTATCCGTAAATGTTACCGAGTCGCTTTTGCACTCCACATCGGGGATACACAATTTACCCTTTACCTCAAATTGGCCATACACGTAGGTAGGCAAAGCCATACACAGCGCCCATAAGCCGATGATTACAAGAAATATGTAGGGTTGCTTTCTCATTGGTTTAGTCTCTTTCTCCTCTTCCTCAAATCTTGTGCCTAATGTCAACGTATTTTGTTGCTATCTTGTTTTACGCACAATAGGTCTTTTGCGCTGCATTTCTGAGTAAATTCTAATGTAAAGGGGGGGTATCCTGTCTAAAAACGAAAAAACCTTACCGAAAATTTTGTCTAATTTAACGGTAAGGTAATAAAATATACAATGCCACTTGCAGTCGCTCAGTTCATTCTTCGTAGTTGAGGTCTTTGGTAAAGGTTTCTTCCAAAAAATACAAAGAACCCAGCGAAATTAGGACGGTAGTTGCGCCAATCACTAAAGCACTATTAATTATACCCAAACTCGGTTTGAGCGCAACAAAGGCCGATGTCAAAATGATGGCAGTACCTCGTACAACATTGGGGACAGAAGTAGCGACCGTCGCACGGAGGTTTGTGCCAAAAAGTTCGGCTGCGATGGTGATAAAAATCGTCCAGTATCCATTACAAAAGCCCAATAACACACAAATCACGTAAAAAGAATCAGTGCTTTTGACAGGGAAAAGCAAGTAGGTAAGCATAAACACAAACGAAAGCACAATGAATAACCCCATGACCTTTTTGCGGCTTTTGAGATACTGACTCACCAAGCCGCTGACGATATCACCGACAATCTGACCCGAAAAGGCAAACATCACACATTTACCCGCCAAAATCGGTTCAGTAAGTCCAACGGCTTTGCCAAATTCAGGCGAAAATGTCATCAATACACCCGTCACAAACCACAGTGGCACTCCAATCAGAATCGATAATAAGTACTTAGCAAAACGGCGTCGGTTGTTGAACAGCATCAAAATACTCCCCTTTTTCACTTCCTGTGATTTAATCTTTTCAAACAGTCCCGATTCAAACACATTGAAGCGTAAAACCAAGAGTATCAATCCCATACCCCCTCCTACAAAGTACGAAGCGCGCCAATCGAACCAATCGGCCACAAAATTGGCCATGATGGCGCCAAACAAGCCCATTGTAGCGACTACTGTTGTACCATAGCCTCGAATTTCTTTGGGTAATACTTCCGAGACGAGCGTGATTCCTGCACCTAGTTCTCCCGCAAGGCCAATACCAGCAATAAAACGTAAGAAAGCATATTGGTCTACAGTTTGGACAAAGCCGTTGGCGATATTGGCCAATGAATACATCAAAATTGAGCCAAAAAGAATAGAGAGACGGCCTTTTTTATCTCCCAAAATACCCCAAAATACGCCTCCTACAAGTAAGCCCGCCAACTGCGTATTGAGCAAAAAAACCCCTTGAGGTAAAAGTTCCTCGGCAGACACACCCAAGGCTTTAAGGCTATTTACCCGCACAACACTAAACAAAAAGAGGTCGTACATATCTACAAAATATCCCAATGCAGCAACAATAACGGGAATCTGGAGAAGGTGTTGTAAAGTGGATTTTTGCGACATAGTTAAGGTTTAAGGCGAATGTTATAGTTAAATTTTTATACTTTGTCAGGGACAATAAAAGGAGCGCGGTATTTACGAGAAAGCATCGCGTTGGCCTCTTTGTCTCCCACAAATTTTTCGGTAGTTGGGTCAAACTTGAGTTTGCGGTCGAGGCGGTAGGCGATATTGCCCAAGTGCGCCAACGAGGCTGACAAATGCGCCGTTTCCACGGGGCCATTCAAGAGTTTTTTATCGTGGGCACGCACGGCATCAATAAAATTTTTGTAGTGGTCGCCGCCTTCTTTGCGGGCAGGGCCTGGCGTACGCTCCCGCCCCAGATACGTTTTATAGTCATTATAACCATTAATAACCATATAGCCTTTGTCGCCGTAAAATAGGTTTCCGACTTCCACCCCATCTTCTTTGTTGGTCATCCACGGGCGTACTTCTACCTCAATCACCTTTTTTTGTTTAGGGTAAATATAGGTGGATGTCAGCGTTTCGGGCGTTTCTTTACAGTCATTCCACAAAAACTTGCCACCTGCCGACGTGATTTCTTCGGGCAAGCCCACATCCAAGCCCCACATAGCGAGGTCGGTTTCGTGAATCCCTTGGTTGCCAATGTCGCCATTGCCATAGTCCCAAAACCAGTGCCAATTGTAATGCACGTAATTCTTACTGAAAGCGCGAGCTTGGGCAGGGCCTTGCCACAAGTCCCAATCCAACCCCGCAGGCACAGGCGACGTGGGCTGATTGCCAATATCGGGTCGCCATTTGTAAATCAACGCCCGCGCCATATAGACATTGCCAATCAGCCCTTCACGGAGGTGTTTGATGGCCTCTTGAATGGCCACCGAACTGCGCAACTGCACGCCATGCTGCACAATCCGATTGTATTTGGTTGCAGCTTCTACCAGTTTCCGACCTTCGTAAATATTGTGACAACCAGGTTTTTCGACGTACACATCTTTGCCTGCTTGGCAGGCCCAAATCGCCGCCAACGCGTGCCAGTGGTTGGGCGTAGCGATACTGACGGCATCAATATCTTTATCTTCATAGACCTTCCGTAAATCTTGGAACGTCTTAACTTTTTTGTTGTTCTTTTTCTCAAAATCGGCCGCTCTTTCTTGTAACACCACGTTATCTACGTCGCACAAGGCAGCCACTTCTACGTTTTCTAATTTTGAAAAACCTGAGATGTGGTCTTTTCCGCGGCCATTGATACCGATAACGGCCACGCGCACGCGGTCATTGGCGCCAAAAGCACTGGCAGGAATAATCGTTGGCAACGACAGCGAAGCCGTGCCCACCGCCGCCGTTTTAATAAACGAACGACGTGAAAAAGGGGTGTGTTTCATTGGAAGTCAAGGGTTTAAACTATTTTTTAGGAATAAAATTCATCAAAAAACCTACTGTATATCACTCCATTCGTACTATCGAGTTTACCTCAATCCTCATTTTTCTACAACCGTGCTAATGTCAACCCTCCGTCGATAACGAATACTTGACCCGTTGAGTACGGGAATGTCCCTTCGGCAATGACTGCCACTGCTTTGCCTATGTCGTTGGGATACCCCCAGCGAGGCTGCACAGTAAGGCCCTCGGCAATAAGTTTATCGTATTTGGCTGCTACGCCCGACGTCATGTCGGTTTTGATAACTCCTGGGCGCACTTCATAGACAGGTATGCCTACCTCACCCAATCGAGCAGCAAAAAGCTGCGTCATCATTCCCAAACCTGCCTTCGCTACACAATACTCACCACGATTGACCGAAGCTACTGTTGCCGAAATCGACGAAATGGTAATGATACTTGCTTCAAAATCGGGGGAGGCTTGTTTTTGTTCAACCATCCAATTGGCTACAGCTTGCGTCAGAAAATACGTTCCCTTTAGATTGGTATTGAGCACATAATCAAAGCTTTCTTCAGTAGCTTCCAAAATATCGGCTCGTACTTTGGGCGCAACCCCCGCGTTGTTGACCAATACATTGAGTCGTCCAAAATGGGTACTAATTTTTCCCAGCATTGCCGCCCGTGCCTCTCCCGAAGCAATGTCACCTTGGCAGTAAATTACCTCTGCCCCCAAAGAACGTAGGTGGTCAAGTACTTCTTTAACTGCCGCTTCTTCTCGTACGCCGTTGATGGCCAAGTCAAATCCTTTTTGGGCCAAATGCTCCGCAATTCCCAACCCTATTCCACGGCTTCCTCCCGTGACAAACGCTACTTTTTTCATTTGACCTTACGGCTTGCCGTTAATTGTTATTCGTTAACCGTTAATTAGTTGATTTATATTTTTGTATTCCCCCTCCCCTATGCTCAACGACCTTTGCCACCTACTACAACCCTTCCTTTATCGCTTTTAACTCCTCGGCTTCGGGGCGTTTTTTGTAATAAGGATCTAGCGGGAAGCAACCTGAGATTAGGCCGTGGCGCGGCGCAGTAGTGCAATCGGAAAACGTACGACAAATGAGATTGCGAGTGAGCGTTTTTCCTTGAAGCATATCGTCGGGCATGGATGGATACGAAAGTACCATCCGCCCAAAACCTACGCTATCGGCCATGCCATTACGAAGCACGTATTGCGCCACGTTGGGCAACCATTCTTGCAGGTAGGAATAGCCCGAACCAATAATCACCAATTCAGGAAATTCAGCTTTTAAGCCTGCCGTCACTTCGATTTGACGTTTCACACCCACAAAAGGCTCCTCAGGCGGCAAATAACCATCCGACGGCGGAAACAAAGCGGGGCGTGTCAGATGAGGCGTGTAATAAGGGCTTCCCCCCGTTACGCATATCAACTGAATTCCCAACTCTTGTGCCAAGCTCAAAAAGGCTTTCGGCTCAGCCAAATCAATCGAAAGACCATCTTTTTGCCCTCCAAACGCATACGGATAGGTCTCCATTTCTTCGGGTTCACCTTGGTCATTAGTACCTTTTTTGAACGGTATAAAATCGAAAGCGCTCAAACGAATCCCCATTTCGAGCCCTGGTGCAGCCTCTTTGATACCCGCCACAATGTTACGTAAGTAGCGCGTACGGTTTTCAAAGCTACCTCCGTATTTTCCATCGCGGTCGATGGCACTCAAGAACTCATGTCCTAAATAGCCGTGGCAATGCTTTATATCCACAAAATCATAGCCCGCTTTTTGGGCCAATACTGCCGCTTTTACGTACATGTCAATGATTTCATCGACTTCATCATCCGTCAATACGGGATGGTCCACTTCCATACCAAATTTTTTATTCAAGAATGGATGCGAATACAAAATCTTTGATTCAAATTTTTTGTGGCTATTAGGTTTGCAAAAACGCCCCGAGTGCGTGAGTTGCAGGCCAATGACCAAGTCGTCGGTGGTACCAAATTTTTCATAATGTTTGTCCAAAATCAATTGACGTAATTGGACAAACTCTTCAAAATTTTCCTCGTTCATGACCAACTGATTTGGATTGGCTTTGCCCTCGTGGCATACCGCCACGGCTTCGCAGCCAAACAGCAATTTGGCTCCGCTCACCGCAAATTTCACCCAACGATTTTTCGTAAATTCAGAAGGTTTTCCGTCGAGGGTTCCATCCCAGCCTTCCATGGGTAAAATACACAGGCTGTTGCCAATCGTTTTACCTGATTTGAGGACTATTTTCTTCCCAAAAGGGCTTTCGGAAGGGGGTAATAGGGTTTCATCAAATGCCAAATCAATTTGGCTATTTTCTAAATGTTTTTTCAAATCGGCCGCTGTTTTTAGCTGTGCTACTCGGGTATATTTGGGTTTATATTTTCCGCTGCTCATTGAAATATTGTTGTTCGTGATTGCTGGATTACCCCGTCAGACGATAATCAGACGGGGCTTGTTTCTTTATGTTCGTTTAAGGGCCGACTGCCGTCTGACATTATGCCTTTACACAGTTTAAAAAGGTGTAGTACGGCTCGTTATTGATGATACGCTGTAAATATAAAGCTGCTTCTCGAATGTGATAATCGCCCCACATACTCGACTCGCCATACGGGATTTTACTACCTTCTGGTACATAATCCCAACCGTTGGGACGGTGATAAATCGAATGTAGTAATAGTCCTTGGTGCTGAGGGTCGGTACTGAGGTATGGCGCTTGCAGCAATGTATTCATTACCGTTAATCCTGCTTGCCAATAACGCTGCCCTTCTACAGCTTCACCTTTGTCTGTCAAATATTTGCCCAAACGTAACAACCCTTGTGCGCCAATGGCCGCCGCAGAACTATCGACGGGTTCGTGGTCATTGATAGGTTCGGCAGGGCGGTCGAGGTAGTTGCCCAGTTTGTGTAAATTCGGGGCACCTGTATCCCAATAGGGCACTCCATCGGTAGGGGTATGTTCGATAAAAAAGTCGCAAGTAGCGCGGGCGGCTTTGAGCATCATGGCTTCAATAGACGCGCGTCCTCCCAGCAATTCTAACGCTTCGTCCGAAATATGATTAAGGGCTTCCAACTGCTCAGGAAAACCACACATCGCCCAAGCCAAGCCACGCGTCCAAGTACTGAACCCTGTGTAACCTTGTTGAGAATTAGGGCAACGATAGTTTCCATCTTTGGTATTAAAAACGCTTTCGTGCGCCGTACGTCCCCACATATCGTACGAATCGCGACCTTCACCGTAATACACCGCATAATCGGCCGTAGCTTTGATGTGTTGGAGTGCACGTTCGAGGAGGTTTATTTTAACGTCGTTTTCGCCTTGAAATACGTGCCCCAATTGATGGCTCACCACCAAGGCACGGCACGAGCGAATGGTATCGACAAACAACGAATGAGGGCCATTAAATGAGTGAATAAACCCGCCACTCGGTTCGCCGTCGCGGCCCTTAATGGTCGTCCAGCGGCTTGCTTGCACGGCTCCTGAGATTTTCAGGGCCAATTCGTAGAAATTTTTCTCCCACTCATTAAACGGAATTTTGCCTTCGTGCATCAAGCGCAGCAAGTTGCCATAGGTACTGACGTTGTTGAATCCGTGGTCGTGGACGCCAATGTGACTCACGTGAGGAGCCATGACCGAGAGCGTATTTTTGCGACCATAGTCTAAAAACGCTTCATCGCCCGTGGCGTCAAACTGCAAAATAGCCGACCCAAACTGGAAGCCTTGCGTCCATTCCGTCCAGCCACGCGTGGTATATCGGCCTTTTACGGTAAAAACGGGAGAGCCTTTGGCGGCGTCGTAGTGATCGGCGATTGAACTGATTTTTTGCGCCGAAAGCGCCCAGAAATCGTTTAGCTTAGCTGATAAATCAGAAGGTGTAAGGGTGGGATTAATCTGAATCATTCGATATAGTCAACGGTTAATAGTCGAGGAAAACGTTCCGCTTTCCGAGCAGAAATGTTTCTTTTTGGTCAGTAGTATAAACCGTTTTTTGACTAAAATCTACTTGAGTTCTCCTATAAAGTTCTCCCCAAAGATTTGACCATTGAGAATGCCGCCTTGCCTGTGGATAAGAACGGTTTCTTTGCTATTCCTACTCGAGGGAAAATAGACGCTTATTTTCAACAAAGTAGCAACTCAATAGCCCACTTAGATTTTTCACATAGAAAACAAAGCAGGCTACTCTATCTTCTATGCGTTGATTTTATTGTGCGCTATGTAGTCCACTCTTATTTCCGTTGGCTTGTTTCCCACTCTAAACGCTGGTTCTCCTTCTCAAGTACCTGGCGAAGTTTCTCGTACGGTAGTTTTTGCGGTGAAACATTGTTTTCAATAGACAAGACCGCCGCTGCCGCCGCCGACTGACCCAATATCATAAACACAGGCTCCATGCGGATAGAACCATACGCAATGTGCGAACTTGACACACACACGGGGACTAAGAGGTTAGCACATTCGGTTTCTTTTGGTAAAATGGCTCCATAGGCAATCGAATACGGCTTATCGGGATGAACGCCGATGTCTCCTTCGTTCTGAACATACCCTTCTTTTGTAACAAAACGCTGGGCATTGTGAGAATCAAGCGAGTACGAACCCATTCCGATGGGTTGTGGAACGTTGGTTTTCCCCAAAGCATCAGCCTCGGTCATCACAAAAACGCCTTTCATACGGCGTGCTTCGCGGATGTATAGTTGATGCGGCCAGCCGCCGTTGTCCTTAAATTCATCTTTAGGCAAGCCCCATTGTTTCATTTTGTCTTGCACGTCGGCAGGAACGCGAGGGTCGTTTTGCAAGAAATACATCAAGCCTTTTTGGTACAATTCGTGCTCTTTGATGATAGCCTTACGGCGTTCATAGCTCGCCTCGGGGTAATCGTAGTTTTTACCAATGTAGTCGGTACTAAAAGGCCCATGGTTGTTGGTATCCGTTTTACGGTTCGGAATGGGGTCGTACTTATCGAACGTCTCACGCCAACCCGTCGCAAACACCCGCGCTACCAACTCGTATCTGTCGGGGTTATAGCCTTCGGGTTTCGTAAAAAAAACGCGGTTGTCAGGGTGATTGCTCAGACACATTCGGAAGCAATACGCTTGCAGTTTGTTATCCCCCGACCCATTTTCGCCTGGTTGTTCGGCGGAGATTTCGGGCAAGAGTCCGCTTTTAGGGTCGTTCTCAACTTTGTACGGACTCACTGGTTTTTTGAAATAATGGCCGTGCTGAAAAACTCCCACTTGTACACCATTCCACTTTTCGCCATAGACGCTATTGGCCTCACGCCCCACGTGGTAGCTCACACCCGCAGCGGCCATCAAATCGCCCTCGTAAGTGGCGTCAATAAACATTTTTCCTTCATAGACATTGCCACTCAGGGTACGAAACGAGGTAATTTTTCCCGCCTTTTTAGTCACTCCCTTATCGGAGCGGTCGAGCCATTCGTTGCGATAAACAACCAGTTTGTTTTCTTTGACAAAATCTTCAAAAACCTGTTCTGCCGCGTGGGGTTCAAAAATCCACATCGTACGGTTGGCACCATCGAGGGCGGGCGTTCCTTGGCCTTTATTGCCATATTCTTCCCTCTTTTGCCATTGCCACGACTCGCTTTTTTGGTAATGCTGGTACAAGCGGTGATAAAACTCCCGCGAAAGCCCGCCAATGACTTGTTTATTGCCCGTATCGGTAAACCCAAGCCCACCCGACGACAGCCCGCCGAGGTGTTTGTCAGGCGAAACAATAATGGCGGTTTTACCCATCTTCACCACCTGCACAGCCGCCGTAACCGCCGACGACGTGCCGCCGTAAATAATCACGTCGGCTTGGTAGATTTTAGTAGGGTAAAAAGAATACTGGGGAAAAATTCCCATCAAAACGAATAGATAGACCAATGAACGTAGTTTTTTCATGCTAAAAGAAGGGATGAAGGATAACGTATTTAAAAGAC
>JACCEC012032505.1_pt1 | contig 50993 bp, 48 predicted proteins | sample 7450121 | NCBI WGS metagenome assembly JACCEC01 (sample SAMN15323455, study PRJNA562643) | freshwater metagenome | isolation source: river surface water | place: USA:Blue River Watershed | collected 2017-08-18
CAACATCTTTGAGCCTTAGCATTTCTCCCTGTTCTGTTGCTTTGATGACCACATTTTCATACTGCTCTTTACGGGTCATTTTACCTGTATATCTTAGTACGTATTGTAAAGATTGAGCTTGTCTTCCCGAGCTTTCTCCTACTTTTCCCGGAGCCGCTTCTACATTTTGCTCTCTAAGGGCTTTTACAATATCATCGGCAGATACCTGATATGCATCCATTTGACTGGGTTTTAGCCAAACACGCATCGCATATTCTCTTGACCCCATAATATCGGCAAATCCTACCCCATCAATTCTTTTTAATTCTGCCAAAACATTGATATCGGCAAAATTATATATAAATTTTTCATCCACGTTGGGGTCATTGCTGATGAGGTTGATGTACATCAACATACTATTTACTTCCTTCTCTGTACTTACACCAGCTTTTATCACCTCTTCAGGTAGCTCGTCTAAGACAGTAGTGACACGATTTTGTACATTCACTGCCGCTACGTCTGGGTCTGTTCCTACCTCAAAATATACTTGAATAATACTTGTACCATCATTGCCAGAGGTAGAGGTCATGTAGGTCATATCTGGTACTCCATTGATGGCACGCTCGATAGGCGTTACTACGGCTTTTGCACAAACTTCGGCATTAGCTCCTGTATATTTAGTCGTAACAGTTACTGCTGGAGGTGCAATATCTGGATATTGGGTAATAGGTAAGTTGAATACAGCCAATACACCAAAAAGTACAATAAAAAGTGAGATGACCAATGATAAAACTGGTCTATTTATAAAATTTACAAACATTTTCTATCAGTTTTATTCGTGAGTATCTATATAAGTAAGTTCTTTCGACAATTCATTTTTATCAATCAATTGTGGCTTGATTGACATTCCATCTTTTACTTCTTGGATACCTTCATAAATAATTTTATCATTTTCTGACAAGCCAGTGTCAAGGATGTAATAATGAGTCAGTCTATTTTTGGTAGTAATTTCTTTTGATTTTACCTTATTATTAGCATCGACTACATAAACATACATTCTGTCTTGAATTTCAAAAGTTGCTTTCTGGGGAATAAGTAGGGCATTTTTATATTTTTCCATGAGTCGGACTTTGCCACTTGCTCCATGTTTCAAAACCATGTTAGGATTATCAAATCTTGCACGGAAGGCGATATTTCCTGTATTTTTATCAATTTCTCCTTCTGTGGTTTCTATTTTCCCTTTGACGGGGTGTATTTCACCATTTGCTAAAATCAGTGTTACGTTGTTGGGGTTATGAGAATTTTCTTTCAACTTCATCGAATAATTAAGATATTCTTTTTCAGAAACATCGAAATACGCAAATACTTGTCCGTTGTTAGAAATACTCGTTAAGAGAGTCCCGTCTTCTACCAAACTACCGATTTTATTAGGAATACGGTTTACAATTCCATTAAAAGGAGCTTTGATTTGTGTATAAGTAAGCTGAATTTTAGCAAAAGATTCGTTGGCTTTGGCTTCTTCGACTTTGGCTTTCATCATTTCGACCTTATTTTTGGCTGCTTCAAGTTCGGTATTTGAAACCACGTTTTTTTCAACTAATCTTTTGATATTTTGGTATTCAATTTCTGCAGATTTCAATTCAGATGTAGTACTTTTTAATACTGCTCCTGCTTTTGCGACTTCCTCGTTTAGTTCGGGATTATGAATAGAGAATAATAATTGTCCCTCTTTGACATATTTCCCTTCATCGATATAAACTTTATCTAAGTAGCCTTTAACTCTCGCTCTAATTTCAACATTTTGAATGGCATTGATTTCAGCTACATAATCGACTGCCAAAGTGGTATCGACCAATTTTGGAGAAACAACTGGGAAACTTTCAAAATTTTTTTTGGTTTCAGAGGTCTCTTTCGAACAAGAAATCATGCCGAAAATAATTAAAAAGCTTAGGATTTGATATTTCATAATTTCTTTATTTGTTGTTGATAATCAATGTGTTATGATGAATTTAAGATTCGTTTTTGATGAAAGCAAATCTTTCTTTGAAATTCAAAGTAGATTGTTTGAATAATACAATTACAACCATTCAATCCATCCAAAACACATGAATAGATAAAACAGAAAATACTTGTTCTAAATTAAAAAAAGATTAGTGCTTGGGAGGGGGAGAGGTCAGTCCCAAATGTATTTCGTAAATGTTGAATAAATAAGGAGAAAATGCTTTCATTACTATCTTTCTGAGAACTGGCATTGAGCAAGGAATATCAATAAAATCAATATCTATGTCTTGGTCGGCATTTTCTTCAATATCATCTAATGGTATGGTATCTGATGAATTTTCAGATGATGAGCTATTAGTAATGTAAGATTTTTGGATAAACAAGTGGTCAATGAGAAAAGACACAGATAGCTTCATTCCCGTGAAAATCACAAAAAACAAAATAAAATATCCGAACTTTTTCCTCATATAAATGAATTTTTTCCCAAATATAATGGAAACAAGAAAATAGAAATAATTGTTTATAGAAAATGTTACTTTGTGTCTATAAAAAATAAAAATCTATAGATAAAATCATACAAAATAAAAGCCACTTGAATCGATATTGAGGCAAGTGGCATGGATGTCTATTTCTTTTTTATTTTCATTGCAACTGGATCCCAATGAATAATTTTTTTGTCGAAATAGCTTAAATTACAAGCTAAAGCTGGAGCAGCTGCTCTGAAACCGAAAATAGGGTCTTGAGAAGTTGCTTGGCTATTATTTCTGAGGTTATCGAAGAAGTTTTTAAAATGCTTGGCATGAGCATCATCTTCTTTAGGTGTTTCAAACTTAATTTCTTGTACTGGTGGAGCAATACGGTCTGATTCGCTGTATTTAGCATCATATTCTTTCTGAAACTCTTTTTGCATTGCATCCGAGAAAGTTGAGAAACTTTCGCCAGCACCGTATCCAGGTGCCTTGGGAAGTTTACGCTTGGTAAGGGTTAATCCTTGTGCATTCCATAATATTTCGCCTTCTGTACCAACTATTCTTGTAACGTTTTTGATAGCTCCTGCATTGGCAAAATTAACTCTTAGAACGGCTTGAAATTTGGTATGTTTTTCTGTTTCTGGATAATCTAATACAGTTACCATTACGTCCGGAACATCCCTGCCGTCTTTCCAATAACTTAATTCTCCCGAAGAAAATATTCTTTCAGGACCAATAGCTCCCGTAGCATAGTGCATTCCCGTAATCAAATGTACAAATAAATCGCCGGCTACCCCCGTGCCGTAATCTCGGTAATTTCTCCATCTAAAAAATCGAGTGGCATCAAATGGGCGTTTGGGGGCATCCCCTAAAAATCTGTCCCAATCGATAGTTTGAGTAGATGCATCTGGGGCAATCGAATAAGTCCATGCTCCTAAAGCATTATAACGGTCGTAGGTTGCTTCAATAAAATTCAAATCTCCAATTTCTCCTGCACGCATGAGTCGTTGTGCTTCAGCATAAGCCGCACCACTACTAGGTTGGCTTCCTACTTGCATGGTTTTACCCGTTTTCTGCCATGTTTCTATCACAGCCCTACCTTCTTCAATATGCTGAACCATCGGCTTTTCGCAATAAACATGTTTTCCAGCATTCATGGCAGCAATACTGATATGGTCGTGCCAATGGTCAGGGGTTGCAATAATTACAGCGTCAATGTCTTTTCTGTTGAGAATTTCTCTGAAATCTCTCGTCGTGAATATGTCTTTCCCATAAGCCTCTTTTGTATGTTGAAGACGACCGTCGTAAAGATCTGCCACAGCCACAAGCTCTGCTTCGGGATTGCGAAGGGCAGCACGGGTATCTGAATTACCTTGAATTCCCATACCAATGGTAGCGATACGAATTTTATCATTCGGGCTTACTTTTAAGCTTTTAATGATGTTGAAAGGTTTGGCTATACTTTCGCCTGCCATCAATAGGGAGGCAGCACCCACACTTTTGATGAATGTTCTGCGGTTAGATTGCATGAGAAATGTTTGTTAGGATAAGGTGAATACGGCATTGCCGTGTTGATATAGTTTTGTAATTGAATCGAAAAATACAATATTATTCATGGATTATCAAGAATTGATAGATGATTAATTCCTCAAATTTTTTTTTATTGAAAAACCCATCCTTCTCCTCATGTAAGTGCAGGAGGGTATTTTATTTTGTCTGAATTAATTTTGTTATATTTATTAGCTCTATAATTATAATTTTATGACAATTCGCAAGATACTTTTTCTATTAATTTTGAATATAATTTCCACTAATTTATCTTTTTCTCAACAACTTCCATCCAAAAAGTATTTATTAGAAAATTTGATTCGGGCAAATAGCTATTTTATGAATGAATGGCCGGATGTGTCGAAGCCTATTTGGGCAATTGATAAAACTCGTCCTAGTAATATTTGGACAAGAGGTGTTTATTATGAAGGATTGATGGCTTTATATAAAATTCACCCGCAGAAAAACTATTATGAGTATGCCGTATCGTGGGGCGAAGCACATCGTTGGGGATTGAGAAATGGTATTACTACTCGTAATGGAGACGATCAATGTTGTGGACAAACATATATAGATTTGTATCTAATTGACCCCAGACCTGAGCGAATTAGAGATATCAAAGCCTGTATAGATAACATGGTTCTTTCAGATAAAATAAATGATTGGACATGGATTGATGCTTTACAAATGGCTATGCCTGTCTATGCTCAATTAGGTACAATTTATAAGGATAATGCATATTTCGAGAAAATGTATCAGCTTTTTGAGCATACAAAAAATCGTGAGGGAGGCTCTGGTCTATTCAACGAGGCGGAAGGCTTATGGTATAGGGATAAAGATTTTTTGCCGCCTTATCAAACACCTGCGGGCAAACACTGTTACTGGTCTCGTGGAGATGGATGGGTGGTGGCTGCTTTGGTAAGAGTATTGGATATAATGCCTAAAAATGCTCCACATCGAGAAGAATATGAAAGAATTTATTTGAAAATGATGAAAGCTCTTGCTCCGCTTCAACGCCAAGATGGATTTTGGAATGTCAGTTTGATGGATGAAACAGATTTTGGAGGTAAAGAATTAAGTGGAACAGCTCTTTTTACTTATGGAATGGCTTGGGGTGTGAATCAAGGATTATTGAATAAGAAACAATACAAACCCATTATTGCCAAAGCAATGAATGCGATGATAAAGGATTGTGTACACCCAAATGGTTTTTTAGGATTTGTGCAAGGAACGGGCAAAGAACCCAAAGATGGGCAACCTTTGTCGTTTGACAAAGTACCTAATTTTACTGATTTTGGTGTAGGATGTTTTTTATTGGCAGGAGCTGAAGTCTTTCGGATGATTAAATGAATCATAAAAAACCATTAATTTATAAAATCTTATCCAAACCTCAGATTTATGAAAACCTCGATTATTGCGATTAGGTATATATTTCTCTTTCTTTTCTTGGCAACAATTGCCTTGGCTCAACCAGCTTGGCGACCAATTACGCAACAAAATAAACCTTGGTCGAGGTGGTGGTGGCAGGGAAATGCTGTTAATCCGAAAGATTTAACCTATAATTTGGAGGGTTTTCAAAAAGTAGGATTAGGTGGCTTAGAAATTACGCCTATTTATGGTGTAAAAGGCTACGAAAATCAGTTTATTGATTTTCTCTCTCCTCAATGGATGGCAATGTTTCGCCATACACTTACCGAAGCTAAAAGATTAAACTTAGGGATAGACCTTGCGAATGCGTCTGGTTGGCCGTTCGGGGGGCGTTGGGTAAAACCCGAGGATGCTTGTAAATATGTCACATTTCAAGAGTATCATTTAAAAGAGGGGGAGTCAATTTCTGGTAAAATTTCTTATTTACAAAAACCTTTACTTCGCTATGTATTACCCAAAAATATTGGAATTGAGTCGATTAAATTTCCAGTTTCTGCCAACACTAATTTACAAGAGTTAGCTATCGACCAGATACGTTTTGAAAAACCATTACCTCTTCAACGGCTCATGGCTTACTCGGATAAACAAGAAATTATCAATCTTACCAATAGGATAAAAGCGGATGGCACGCTCGATTGGATAGCTCCGAAAGGTACTTGGAAATTGATGGCTATCTATCAGGGATGGCATGGAAAAATGGTCGAAAGGGCTGGGCCAGGTGGAGAAGGTGATGTGATTGACCACTTCTCGGAAAAAGCAATTCGAAATTATTTACTCGCTTTTGATAAGGCTTTGCAAAAGGAAGATATAGCTCAAATGAGGGCTTTTTTTAATGATTCTTATGAGGTTGATGATGCCAAAGGTCAATCAGATTGGACAGATAATTTTCTGGAAGAATTTAAAAAAAGAAGAGGATATGATTTGGAGCAATTTTTCCCAAATTTATTTTCAGATGTTTCTAGCGAATTGAACAATAGAGTTTTATATGATTATCGGGCGACTATCGGTGATTTGATTTTAGAGAAATATACCTCTGAATGGACAAAATGGGCTCACTCGAAAGGTAAAATTGTTCGAAATCAAGCTCATGGCTCACCTGCCAATACCTTGGATTTATATGGGGTAGTTGATATTCCTGAAATTGAGGGTACAGATTTGCTACGAATTAAATTTGCCTCGTCTGCCTCTAATGTTTTAGGTAAAAAACTGACTTCTTCGGAGTCTGCCACGTGGGATAATGAACACTTTTTATCAAAACTATCTGATATTAAAAAAGCGGTGGATTTATTTTTATTGGGTGGTGTCAACCATATTTTCTATCATGGTACTAATTATTCGCCTGAAAATGAACCGTTTCCTGGCTGGTTGTTTTATGCAGCTGTCCACTTTACGCCTCAAAATCCTTTTTGGGCAGATTTTGCTCAATTAAATGCTTACGTTGCTCGTTGTCAATCATTTTTGCAAGAAGCTAAAGCCAATAATGATATTTTGTGCTATTTTCCGATTACGGACAGATTGAATGAGCGTACTTCAAAGGGATTATTACAGCATTTTGATGGAGTTACGCCCGAATTTAACGAAACTGATTTCAAAGAATTAGGTCAAAAATTAATTGATAAAGGCTATGCTTTTGATTTTATCTCCGATAAGCAACTCTTGAATCTGAGTATGGACAAAAACCTGATTCAGACTGGGGGGGTGAAGTATAAAGTTATTTTATTGCCAGCAATTGAACAAATTCCATTGGAATCTTTTGAAAAAATCATACAATTAGCGAAAAATGGAGCTACTATTATCTTTCATCACCAATTGCCAAATGATATTCCGGGTTTGACAAATTTACATGAGCGTCAAGCTAAATTCAAGTTTTTGATGAATGAATTGGTATTTAAGCCAGAAGATAATTTTCAATCGGCAAAAATAGGAGATGGACTTGTATTACTTGGTGATAATTTAGACGAAATGATGCTACATGCCAAGGTATATCGTGAGAAAATGACCGATTTAGGCTTACAGTTTTTACGAAAAACCAATGATAAGGGTTATCTCTACTTAATTAAAAATACTACTGAAAAAGCATTTGAAGGATGGGTAAAACTAACTGTGCAAGCTAATTCTGTAGGATTATACAATCCGATGAAAGAGCTAAAAGGAATGGCAAATTTTCGTCCACAAACCAATGAAGTTTATCTGCAAATAGATGCTGGAGAATCTATTTTATTGGAAACTTATTCAAAAGAAATAAGAGATAAGCAATACCCCTATTTCACACCTAAAACTGCTCCAATCGAATTACATGGAAATTGGACAATACATTTTGAAAAAGGAGGCCCGAATCTGCCCCAAGATTTGCAATTACAAAATTTAGAATCTTGGACTAATTTTGGCGAGACATATCAAAACTTCTCTGGAACAGCAACTTATACGCTCCATTTTAGATTACCTGATACCACTAAAACAGATTATTTATTAGATTTAGGAAAGGTTGCAGAAAGTGCAAGTATTCATCTGAATGAGAAAAATTTAGGTACATTAATCGGCCCGACTTATCAAGTTCGCATACCTTCTGAAATACTAAAGTCAGAGAATGTTTTGAAGATAGCTGTTTCAAATTCAATGGCAAACAGAGTTATTGCCGTGGAGAAACAAGGATATGTTTGGCAAAAATTTTATAATATCAATGTATCAGCTCGCTTCAAACAAAATTTAGGTAAAAATCACTATTTTACTACCGCAAATTGGCAACCTTTGGAGTCTGGAATACTCGGAAAAGTATGGCTTAGCCCTATCGAAATAAAATAAATATGATTTTATTTATCCTTGATAATCCTCAAAATTTATCTAAATTTGGGACAAAGCCAGATTGAATTATGAAAATTTTACTCATTGAGGATGAAGCCAAAACGCTTCAGTTTATCAAACAAGGATTAGAGGAACAACATTGGGAGGTTGATGTTGCGTATGATGGACTAATTGGGTTTCAGTTAGCAACCCGCACTACTTATGCTTTGATTATTTCAGATATTATTTTGCCAGGGATGAATGGCTTGGAATTATGTCGGCAATTGCGAGCTAAAGGAGTAGCTTGCCCAATTTTATTACTGACAGCCTTAGGTACAACCGACGATAAAATAACCGGTTTGGATGCTGGAGCAGATGATTATTTGGCAAAACCATTTGAATTTAAAGAATTGATGGCAAGAGTAAGGGCATTAACTCGGCGTAATATCGGAAATATACAAACAGCTAATATTCTTAAAATTGCCGACTTAGAGATGGATTTAGATGCAAAAACGGTTACTCGAAGTGGAAAAGAAATTCTTTTGACTGCCAAAGAGTTTTTGTTGCTGGAGTATTTTATTCGTCATCAAGGAAGAGTAATCTCGAAAGTTGAGCTTGCCGAAAAAATTTGGGATGTAACCTTCGATACAGGCACGAATGTCATTGAAGTATATCTGAATTTTCTTCGTAAAAAAATTGATAAAGATTTTGAGCCAAAACTTCTTCATACCCAAATAGGGATGGGCTATGTAATGAAAATTCCTTTTTAAACACATGGTCAATATTCGCTCCAAACTCACTTATCAATTTGTAGGGCTGGTAAGTGCCATTTTGATTTTATTCTCTTTCGGGGTTTATTTTTTTAGTAAATTGTATCTCGAAAAACGTTTTTTTAGCCGACTACAAGAGCGAGCTATTACGACAGCAACCTTGCTTTTTGATTTACAAACAACCGATAAAGCAGTACTCAAATTTGTTAATTTATCGGAAAAATCAACACTGAATAGCGAAAGTATCTATGTGTATGGAATGAAAGAGCAAAAGATGATTTTTGCTTCTCAAATTCCTCCTACAAAATTGCTTACAGACTTGATTCCCCGATTGCAAAAACAAACCAAAGAAACTTTTTTTGAAGCCTCGGATTATCAGACCCTTGCCATAAAACTCAATAAAGAGCAATCGAGTTATTGGATTATAGTCAATGCCGTTGATATCAATGGAAAGTCTGCTTTAGAAGATTTGCGTAAAATCTTGTTTGTAATGGCATGGATAGGGATTCTATTATTGGGTTTGTCTGGATGGTTTTTTGCAGATAAGGCTCTTGCTCCTATGGCAGAGATTGTTCGACAAGTCAATGAAATTTTTCCATCAAATGTAGAAAAAAGGGTAGTACATCCAAACAAAACAGATGAAATAGGCTTGTTGGTAGCTACTTTTAATCATCTTTTGGATAGAATAGAGCAGGCATTTATGATGCAAAAAATGTTTATTGCCAATGTCTCTCATGAACTGAAAAACCCTCTCACTAAAATTTATGCTCAATTAGAGGTATCACTTTTACAAAAAAGAACAACAGAAGTGTATGAAGATACATTGAGGTCTTTGCAAGAAGACACTCGCTCGATTATTCAACTAACCAACACTTTGCTAAGCCTTGCCAATACCGTTGTGGATAAAGAATCTGTACAATTTTTACCCTTGAGGATGGATGAATTACTTTGGGAGGCAAAAACACAACTTAATAAATGGCATGAATCCTATATTATTCAAATCAATTTTGATGAATTTCCTGAGGAAGAAGAAGCACTGATTTTGTCTGCAAATGAAGCAGCAATGAAAGTTGTATTTATGAATTTAATGGATAATGCTTGTAAATTCTCTCCAAATCATACCGTTAGAGTAGATTTTTTGGCTAATTTAGAGCAAATTATTATTCGTTTCATCAATTCGGGCAGTAAAATTGCAGAAGAGGAGCTTCCATTTATTTTTAATCCTTTTTATAGAAGTAATGCTACTGCAAAAGATGTCAAGGGACATGGAGTGGGTTTGGCGATTGTGGCTCAGGTGATTAAATTGCATGGTGCGAGCATCGAGGTAGAGTCCGATGAAGAGAGAACTATTTTTACGCTCACTTTTGAAAAAAAGATTTAATATCGATTTAAAGTTGATTTAAGCTCATTTTAATATTAAAGTTGTTGATTTGTAACATCAAATTATAAATCTTAACTAAATATGGAAAATTCGCAATCAAACAGCCAAACGACATTAAAAATCATTATCGGTGTTCTTTTAGGTATTTTAGCACTTTTGGGCTATTTATTTATGGGTGCCAGAAATGAAACTTTCGAATTACAGAAATCATTATCTTCAAAAGTAGAACAACTTTCTTCGACTCAAGTAAAATTAGATTCAATTTCTAAATCTTTGGACGAAAAAATAGCTGAAATCCAGCAATTAGGCGGAGATATCACTGAATTACAAGCAGTTAAAGCTCAATTAGAAAATGATAAGAAAAAATTGAAAACAGATTTGAGCGTTTCTGTAGAAAAATATGAAGCTAAAATCAAAGAATATGAGTCTTTCTTAACTTCAAAAGATGAAGATATTCGTAAATTGAAAGAAGAAAATGGTGTTTTGGTAGCTAAAACCGAAACTTTGGAAACAGAGAAGAAGCAAGTTATTGCTGAAAATACTAATCTGAAAACAGAAAAAGAAGAGTTAACAACTAATTTAACCAAAACGGTGTCGGCAAATGAAAATTTAAAACGCCAGGTTACATTAGCATCTGCTATGAAAGCCATCAATGTTCAGGTAGCGGCTCTCTCTTCTAAAGGTAAAGTAAGAGAGGGTGGTGCTTATAAGGCATCAAAAATCGACCAATTGAAAGTTTCTTTCATCATGCCTTCTAATCCGGTTGCAGCTCAAAATGACAAAGATATTTTTGTACGTGTGTTGGATGCATCGGGTGCAGTTGTAGAAAATGGAACGGGTGGTGTAACACAATTTGAAGGAAAAGAAATCGGATACACTTTCAGAAAGGCGGTTCCTTTTGAAAATAACGACCAAAAAGTAGAGCTTATCTCTGCAAAAGGTACTTCTTTAGTAAAAGGACAATATTCAGTAGAATTATATTCTGAAGGGTTTAAAATTGGAAAAGGTAGCTTCGAGGTAAAATAAAAAATCAATGAAAATTGGAGGAAGCGGACGGAATTTTCTGTCCGCTTTTTTTATTTTTAAAATACATTAACAAATATTTAACAGCTTAAAGTGTTACTATCAATATAGTTTTTGCATCTAAATTACGTTATTCACCTATAAATTGTTGAAATATGAAAAAGCTAATAATTGTCTCGGTACTTCTCTTTTTTCTATTTTTTGGGGCAAAAGCTCAATATTATGATTATGGAAATGATGTGAATCGTCGTTCATATAACAATGGATTAGACGATGAAAAATATTATTATGAGGAAGATTTTGATTGGCATTGGGATGTACGTGTCAGAATAAGCAAGGGTATTGAAAGAGGGCTTTTAACCCGAAATGAAGCCAATCGTTTATACCGTCAGCTCGAAAATGTAGAAAGAAAGGAATATGCTTATCAAGAAGATGGGCGGTTCAGTGCATGGGAGCAGCAAGAAATATGGGATGACGTAGTAGCACTTCATAGAAATTTAGGAATGGAACTATCAGATTTAGATAGACACTTTTATGGATTTGATGTATTAGGCTACAATAGACAGGGTTTTGGTAGATGGTTTTATAATGGAGGTTACGACTTTTACAGATTTGATAAACGTGGATTTGGAAGTATCAGATTTGGCTACGTTCCAAGACCAAATTATTATGGATGGTACAGACACGAACGCAACAGATTTGGTAGAGAACATTATAATGCCAGAGATAAATTTCATCATAGGTTTGAGGATAATAGATGGGATAATCGGAGAAATGAGCGAGACTTAGGTAATAGAAGAGAGCATCGAGATTTTGATAGGAGAGAGGAAAATAATAGAGATAGGCGTTCGGATGAATCCAATTTTGGTAGAGAAAGACAAGAAAACCAATGGGAGAGCGGAAGAGCAAATGAACGAGAAAATGCCGAACGCTCAGAAAATAGAACTCGCCCATCTCGAGGAGAAAGTACAGACGAGACCCGCCGAGGAGATGAGCGAGGAATCCGATTGGAAGGAAAAGGAAGAAGAAATTGAACTAATCGGGGATTTTTCTCCCCGATTGTTTTTTATCATAGCTTAATAAATTCTACACGTCTATTTTTTGCACGATTTTCTGGTGAATCATTCGCAGTAGTTGGCTCGGATTCTCCTTTGCCTTCTGCCGAAAGTCTGCCTGATTCAATCTTATGAATGTTGATTAATTCTTTTACTACCGATTCCGCACGTTTCTGTGATAAAATCTTATTCGAATTGTCATCGCCTACATTATCGGTATGCCCAACTACTTTGAGCTTAATGCTTGGATTAGTTTTCATATAATTGGCAATCATCGTAATAGTACTCAACGAACTGGGTGTGATGTCGGCTTTGTTAGTTTCAAATAAGATGGCATTGGTAGAGTATTTTCCCGAAACCATAAAGTCACCTCTTAAATCAGGAATCGAATGTGCCAACAAGAAATTAGAAACATACATTCCGTGTTTTCCTTCTTCATCGGTGCTATATGCTTCCAATAAAAATTTTTTCAAATTGATACCTTTAATAAATGCAGAGTTAATATCATAGACTTTTGTAGCATTGATATAGAATTTCATTCTACTATCTTGCCTGACAAATGCCAAGTGCATGATTTTTCCGTTTAATTCGTTCAAATTTGGCATATTGGCTCCTACAATTCGTGCTTGTACCGGGATAAAATTTTTAGTGTTGTCTCCTCCTGCCCAATTTTGACTATCAATTTCATCATGGAAAAAATCTATTTCTGTCTTAAAACCATTCAGATTCCCAGGTGAAATGCCAACTGATTCGTCAGGAAAATAGGCAGAAAAAGCAATAGTAAGGTCGTTGTAGGTTTTGTATTGGTCTGCTTCTGTCGCAATTAAATCAAATTCAAAAGTGAAATTTTTTGGAAGAGAATCGAGGTATTCTGGGCTATGTTTGCTTTCATGACTCAGCTGTAACCATTTTCCAGGAATATCTTTCAATGTTACAATTTCGCCTCCCATATTTGATAGCCAGCTTTTAGGATAATCGCTGATTTCTTCATTTTCGAAATTATCAAAATAGATTGTTTTTGCTCCACGAACAAAGTCAAATTTTCGATAGGCTTCGATTGAACTTTCAACTGGTTTTTGATTCGTTTCCGATTTATCCGATTCAACTTTGGAGCTTTCCTCTTTTTCCGTGGGTTCTTTGCTATCGCTATTCTTTTGTTTTTTCTTGAAAAGATTATCGACTGCATCTTCTACTTTGTCTAATGCTCGTTCTTCTGCATTATTGATTTTTTGGTCTTTTCTATTCAGAACTTTGTCCTTGATTCGTTCAATTTGCCCATAACATTCTCGATTTGGAGCAAATACTTGTATCAATACAAACATTGATAGACAACATACTAGACTATTTGTTTTCATCGGCAAATAAATTAAGAGTTTAAATTAATTATCTAAAAGCTTCATCTGTAGTTTGTTGCGAGTGTGTGTGTGATTGGTTGATGAAGTTAATTTAAAAAAATTAAATAACCAAGTTAGCTCAGGAAAATATTTACAAATGTATTTATCTGGATTTTGTTGTTTTATCTTGCCCAATCAATTTTATACTTTTTTCCTTTAATTTTCTCGTTTCTGACTAATTTTAATAAATTCTGACCTTGTTCTTGTCTGATTGCCACAAAGGCACTGAAATCTTTCACCTCAATCATTCCAATATCGGCTTTGTCGATTTGTCCTTTTTGACATAAAAATCCTACGATATCGACTTTGTTTATTTTATTTTTTTTCCCACCTCCGATATAAATAGTACGATACGTCGGCAAATCGGGTAGAGAAATGATTTCGGGTAATATATACTCCATTATATTTTCATTAATAAAATCTGGTAATGATTCATTTTCATGTAAAATCAGGTACGCAGTACCAGTGCCGTGCATACGTGCTGTACGACCATTTCTGTGAATAAATTCTTGTTCCTGTGCAGGCAAATGATAATGAATGACATGCTTCATTTCGGGAATGTCCAATCCTCGTGCTGCTAAATCCGTACAAACAAGATAATTGATACTGCCATTTCTAAACTGAATTAAGGCCCGTTCCCGTTCGTCTTGCTCCATTCCCCCATGGTAAAAAGTAGAAATAACACCATTTTTTCGTAAAAAATCGCTGGTGCGTTCGGCGGCATCTCGATGATTACAAAAAATAAGGGCAGCTTCCGAATGAAGTGAACAGATGAGGCGGAATAAACACTCTACTTTATCTTTTTCTTCTGAAATAACCTTTTGGATACTTAACGCCTTTGTTTCTGGTTCATGTCTTGGTAAAAAATCTAAAACAATTGGTTGTTTGATTTCGGTGAAATCAGGAATTTCGATGCCTTGTGTGGCAGATACCAAAATTTTTTTACGGAGTCGAGGAAGGTTTTCAATAATCAATTGCATTTGTTCTTGAAATCCCATTTCTAAAGATTTATCGAATTCATCCAAAATAAGTGTGTGTATATGAGCAGTTGAAAAACTTTGACGATTAAGATGGTCCATGATTCTCCCAGGTGTTCCTATGAGAACCGCAGGAGGAGTACTGAAATTTTGAATTTCTACATGAATCGGATGTCCTCCATAACAAACATTTACTTTTAAACCCGTTGCCATTTTTTTCCAAACTTGCTCGATTTGTAAAGCTAACTCCCTTGAAGGTGTCAGAATAAGGCATTGTACTTGAGCAATTTCGGGTTTAATTAGGTTCATTAGTGGTATCAAAAAACCTAAAGTTTTTCCCGAACCAGTTGGCGAAAGCAACACAATTTGGTTATTTTTTTCTATACTTTTTCCCAATTCAATTTGCATAGGATTGAGTGCATCGAAGCCGAATTGGGCTAAAATTTCTTCTGTTTTTTTCATTAGGTGAAAAATTAATGTTAAATATCTTGGTATAATTGATTGACTTGCTTGGCGATATTTTGTCCTGAAAATTGTTGTATATGGATTTTTCCTTGTTCCACAAGTGAATCTCTTAATGGCTGATTATTCAGTAAAAGGGATATTTTATCTGCTAAATCTGTGATATCTAAAGGGTTGGCATATAATGCTCCCATTCCCCCAGCTTCTTCTAAACAAGAACCTTTGGCGGCAACAACAGGTGTGCTACTATGTAGAGATTCGATGATAGGTATGCCAAAACCTTCAAAAAAAGAAGGATAAACACTCAATATTGCTCCTTGATATAATGCAGGCAAATCGGCATTAGGAACTCCATAAATAGCACGAACATTCTTAGGGTTTTCTGATAATATTTTATCGGCATAGCCCGATTTTCCACCAATCAAAATCAATTCAATATCTTTACGATTCAATAGCTCAAATGCTTTAATAAGACGTTCTTGGTTCTTTCTCTCCGAAAAAGACGATACACAAATCAAATACGGCTTGGATAAATTATATTTTGCCTTTATTGTTAAAATTTGTTCTGAAGGTAATAAGTTTCTGTAAATATCTTGGCAATCTTGATAAATTACCCGAATTCGCTCTTCAGGAATATGATAAAAATCTATAATATCCTGCTTAGTTTGTTTACTTACCGCAATGATTGCATCTGCATTATCGCAGGCATATCGAAATTTTTTTTCGTAGAAAAAACGGTCTATTTTTGGGTATAAATCTGGGTATCTCAAAAATATTAAATCGTGTATCGTAACAATAGATTTGATTTTGGATTTTTGCAATCCGATAGGAATTTCATTACTTAATCCGTGAAAAATATTTACCTTTTCTTGTTGTAAATCTTTATTAATCAACAAGCTTCTCCACAAACCTTTCCATAAAAAACGGGTACTACGAATCTGACTTGCGTCGATTGAAAGGGGATTGTTTTTTGGAAATTTGGGGGTGTAGAGCAAGTATTCATTTTCGGGTACAAACTGAACCAACGATTCGATAATAAATCTGCTGTAATTTCCTAAACCGGTATAATTATTAAAAGCTCTTTTGGCATCAAAACCTATTTTCATTGATTTATTCTTTACTCGATTTTTAAATAAATTTGATATTTTTTACTCAAAATTGATGAAAATCCTGTTGGTTTTTACATAATTGATGATTTTTTTTGAATAAATTTTATTTTTCTGCGGATGAATGATAAATAAGCTTTTTGAGTTTTTTCAAAAATATCAGCATTTCATCGATTTTGACATCAAAAACTTATTTTCATTGAACTATCTTTTCCGTAAATTTGTCATATATTATCGAAAAACACCTTGTTTACTTCTATTTATTAATTTTAAAATAGGAAAAACTATCGGTAACACCTTCGACAAACCAAATTAATCCGTCTCTTTTCTTAGAGCGGACTTATCCATGAAGTTTTATTTATGTCTGAATATCAGTTATATACATTAGCGAACGGAATCAGGCTTGCACATCGGCAAGTATCTTATACACAAATTGTTCATTGCGGATTGATGCTCGATATGGGTAGCCGAGATGAGAAACCGAACCAACAAGGTTTAGCTCATTTTTGGGAACACATGGCATTTAAAGGCACAAAAAAGCGAAAATCTTATCATATCATCAATCGTTTGGAGTCTGTAGGAGGGGAGTTGAATGCCTATACTACCAAGGAGAAAATATGTTTTTATGCGTCCGTTTTAGATGCTCATTTTGAAAAATCCGTGGAGTTATTGGCAGATATTACCTTTGATTCTGTATTTCCTGAAAATCAAATTGAAAAGGAGCGTGGTGTGATTTTAGAAGAGATGTCGATGTATTTGGATTCGCCAGAGGATGCTATTCAAGATGATTTTGATGGGATAGTCTTTGCCAATCATCAATTAGGGGCAAATATTTTAGGAACACAAGAGAGTGTAAAGGCATTTTCGAGAAAAGAGCTGCAAGATTTTATTGCCGAAAATATGGATACTGATAAAATAGTCTTGTCGATTGTTGGTAATATTTCTTATAAAAAAGCTGTGAAAGTTGCCGAGAAATACCTTGGACATATATTACCCAAAAAAACGAATACCGTCAGGCTTGCCCCCGAAGCATATCTTCCTCAACAAACAATTGTATCCCGAAAGATTACTCAAGCTCATTGTGCTATTGGTCGCCCATCCTATCCTATGTACGACGAAAAACGCTTACCTTTTTTCATGTTGGTGAATCTTTTAGGTGGGCCTGGAATGAACTCTAGGCTCAATATGAGTTTGAGAGAAAAGTATGGCTTGGTGTATGGGATAGATGCAAATTATTCGCCTTTTACGGATACTGGATTTTTCGGTATTTTCTTTGCTACTGATAAAGCTAATCTTTCCAAAGCTCAATCATTAATTATGAAAGAAATGCAATTGTTGAAGGAAAAACCTCTTGGGAAATTGCAATTACACACTATGAAAGAGCAAGTAATGGGGCAATTAGCAATGTCGGAAGAGAGTAACCAGAGCTTTATGCTGATGATGGCAAAAAGTATTTTAGACATTGGGCGGGTGGAAACGTTAGATCAAATTTTTATAGAAATAAAGAAAATTGAAGCTTCAGATTTACAAGAAATCAGTCGAGAAATGTTTGACGAAAATACATTTAGTACCCTAACATATTTACCCGATTAAAGGCTTGATTGAATAAAAAAGCCAATTCCACTACACGAGAGATTAGCTCTGTTGTGCGGATTCTTGGCAATGCTTTTTATACCGTTAGAAATTTATTATCTTTGCCTTTGATTCAAAACAAGAAGAAAGATTATGATGAATTATAGTTTAAATCACGTACCAAAACGTACCATGAAGCCACGTGAAGCAGGTCTGACGATGGTTATGGATAAAGGTCTCAGTATCAGAGAAGTAGAAGACATGCTTTCGATTTCATCTCCCCACATTGACATCGTAAAATTAGGCTGGGCAACATCTTTCGTCACTCCGAATCTGAAAGACAAAATCATGGTTTATAAAGAGGCGGGTATTCCAGTATATTTTGGAGGAACTTTGTTTGAGGCTTTTGTGGCAAGAGATCAATTCGAGGATTATCTGAGGGTTTTGGATCAATATCAATTAGAACATGCGGAGGTTTCGGATGGTTCAATCGAAATTTCAAGCGAAGAGAAATGTGGATATATTCGTAGATTGGCAACTCGTGCTAAGGTTCTTTCGGAAGTTGGCTCGAAAGATGCTGAAAAAATCTTCGCCCCTTATAAATGGATTGAAATGATGCAATCAGAATTAGATGCAGGTGCTTGGAAAGTAATTGGCGAAGCTCGTGAAGGAGGAAATGTTGGCTTATTCAGAAGTAGTGGTGAAGTGCGTCAGGGTTTAGTAGATGAAATTATTCATGCCATTCCAACCGAAAAAATTATCTGGGAAGCTCCTCAAAAATCACAACAAGTATATTTCGTCAAATTAGTTGGTACTAACGTCAATTTAGGGAATATTGCTCCAAATGAAGTTATTCCGCTTGAAACTATCAGATTGGGGCTTAGAGGGGATACTTTTGCACATTTTTTACCTGAAAAAACTAAAAAACGATTCAAATTAGGAAAATATAGCGGTGATAAGCGTATTACACAAGATGAATAGTCTCTTTTAATTGATTTTACGCATTCACTCAAATAGATTTTTAATACGCAATGGAATTAATACATTTTCTTTTGGATTTTTTGAAAGATCCGCTTACAACTTTACAAGGATTTTTGGCAGAATATGATAAATTGACGTATGCCATTTTATTCTTAATCATATTCGTAGAAACAGGACTTATCGTTATGCCATTGTTGCCAGGAGATTCTTTGCTCTTTGCTGTAGGGCTTTTGGCTTCAACAACCGGTCAGTTAGAAATAAGCTTGATAATACCTTTACTAATCGTTGCAGCTATTTTGGGAGATAATGTAAATTATTTTGTGGGCAAAAATTTTAGTAATTTTATAAAATCTCGTGAAAAAATATTATTCTTGAAAAGAGAATATATTACTCAAACGGAGGCATTTTATGAAAAAAATGGAGGTAAAGCAGTTATTTTGGCAAGATTTGTGCCAATTATACGTACAATTGCTCCTTTTGTTGCCGGTGCTGGAAGTATGAAATATCCTCGATATATCGTTTTTTGTATTTTAGGGGCTGTTTTATGGGTAACAAGTATTACACTTATTGGCTATTTCTTAGGCTCAAATGAGTGGGTAAAGGCTAATTTTGAAAAAGTAGTACTGGGAATTGTTTTTGTTTCTATCTTGCCGATGATTGTGGGTATTCTAAAAGCAAAATTCTCAAATAAATAATATAAATTAGAAATACACAGATTTGATTAGAGAAATTATTTTTCGCATCGGGTCTGTGTTTTTTTGTTACATCTATTTTTCCTTAATCAATCAAATGAACACTTACGGATTAATTGGCTTTCCTCTAGGGCATTCTTTTTCTAAAAAATATTTTACTGAGAAATTTGAAAAATTAGGCATTTCGACTGAAAATAATTATCAGTTGTTCGAGCTTGAAGATATCAAAGAATTGCCAGCACTTTTTGCAAATCCTTCTATCAAAGGATTAAATGTGACAATTCCGCATAAGCAGGCTGTTATGCCATTTTTAGATTCTTTGGATGACTCTGCCGCAAAAGTGGGGGCTGTCAATGTAATTAAATTTAGCCAAGATGGTAAAAAAATAGGCTACAATTCGGATTATTATGGCTTTAAGTTATCATTGGAGTCTTTCATAGAAGGACAAAAGAATTTAAAAGCCTTGGTTTTGGGCAACGGCGGAGCGGGAAAAGCTGTTATTGCGGCATTAAATGATTTGAATATTCCGTATAAGATTGTTTCGAGAAATCCTGATGAAAATTCTTTATCTTATACTCAAATAATTGATTATATTGCTGATTATCAATTAATTATCAATTGTTCTCCAGTAGGGACTTATCCAAAATCAGACCAATGTCCGGAGTTACCTTATGATTTATTGACCGAAAAACATTTCTTATATGATTTGGTTTATAATCCTATAGAAACATTGTTTCTTGAAAAGGGGAAAAAGCAGGGAGCAAAGGTACATAACGGTCTTGCTATGCTTCATCTTCAGGCAGAAAAGGCTTGGGAAATATGGAATACAAATGATTGATTTTAAATATAAAACTTATGAAATTTTCTAAACACGTATTTATTTGTACAAACGATAAAGATGCTCCAAAAAAATGTTGTGGAAGCGAAAGAGGTATGGCATTGGTTGAGGCATTCAAGGAAGAAATAAAGAAAAATGACTTATTAACCGAAATTCGTGCCCAACGAGCAGGGTGTTTGGATACTTGTGCTTTTGGACCGTCAGTAGTAGTTTATCCTGAGGGAGTTTGGTACGGACACGTGCAGCCCGAAGATGTGAAAGAAATAGTAGAGAGCCACTTGATAAATAATCAGCCCGTGGAGCGTTTACAATTGAAATTCAAACCCAAGGAATCTTGAAATTTTCATGAAATATAAACATTTGTTTTTTGACCTTGATCATACACTTTGGGATTTTGAAAAAAACTCGAGAGAGTGTTTAGAAGATATCTATCAGACATTCGGATTGATAGAGCTTGTAAATGATTTTGAAATATTTTATCGAGAATTTTCGAAAATTAACAGACACTATTGGAGTTTGTTGGAAACAAATGTAATTACACATGAAGAACTCCGAAGAAGACGCTTTCGAGATACGCTCAATAATCTCGGGGCTAATGCCGATGAGGACTTAGGTTTACAAATAAATGAGCATTTTTTAGGTATTTTGCCTAATAAAGCTCATTTGATTGAGGGTGCTGTTGAGGTTTTGGAATATCTTCTGCCTCATTATCAATTACATATCATTAGTAATGGTTGGCAAGAAGTGCAAGTAAATAAGATGAAAAGCTCGGAAATACATCATTATTTTGGCGAAATAATTACGAACGAAGTTGCTGGCAGCAGAAAACCCAATATCGAAATATTTCAATATGCTCTAAAAACTACTAATGCCATCTTATCAGAAAGTTTGATGATTGGTGATAATTACGAAGCAGATATTTTAGGAGCGATGAATATACAGATGGATACCGTTTTTTATAATCCCGAAAAACAACCTATTGAACTAAAACCTACTTTTGAAATAGAAAGATTATCGGAGCTTAAAAGTATTTTATGATTCTATCGCTCGATTCAAAAATCCAACCAAAGGCTCTAGGCTTCTAAATTCTTGAATAATTGTATCTGAAAATGATTTATTCAGGCATATTTCTGAATCAAAATGAGCAGAAACCGTAAAACTTTTCAATTTTAGGTACTCAATGGCAGGATTAGACTCATCGTATCCTTTGGGTGGGCGAACGGTAAAAGCTTCTCTATCTAGCCCATTAGGAAAAGATTTTCTAAAATTATCTGCTTGGATAATCGATTGAAATTCTTCCCAATTATAATCAATTTCCGAACGTATTTTTTTCAAATCTTCTGCTTCCGGCATCCAAAGTCCCCCGGCAATAAAGCAGGCGTTTGGTTCAAGATGGATATAATAACCAGCAGCATTAATCTTTTTCGACCCTTTGCTGATAAATGCCCCAAAGTTTGTTTTGTAGGGGTCTTTATTCTTTGAAAATCGAACATCCCGATTGATTCGAAAGGTACAATTTTTTACTTCTAATGCAGCCTCTGCGATTGATTTATCGAAATTTTCTACTCCTTTAATCAATGTTTGAACCAGCTGACCAAAGTCTTTTTTAGCTATTTCATATACTTTACGATTTTCGTCAAACCATGTTTTATGGTTGTTTTTTTTCAAATCGCTTAAGAAATCGAGTGTAGAAGATTGAATCATGGATAAAATATGAAAAATTTAGTATTAAATAACTACAAATCAAAGCTCATTGCCTGAGTATTTTCCCGCCTCAAAAGCACTTATGTTTGTCAGTGAAATCAATGCTATTTGTGTCAGTGCTTCTTCTGTAAAAAATCCTTGATGGGAGCTGATTAAAACATTCGGAAAACTCATTAATCTAGCTAATATTTCGTCTTGCATGACTTCCTCTGAATGGTCTTTGAAAAAAATATTTTCTTCTTGCTCGTAAACATCTAACCCTAAATAAGCAATTTTTTTAGTCTTTAAGCCTTCAATTACAGCTTTTGTATCGATTAGCCCACCTCTACTAGTGTTGATGAGCATCATGCCGTTTTTCATTTTGGCAATAGATTGCTCATTGATAAAATGCTTTGTTTGTTCGTTCAAGGGGCAATGTAGCGAAAGAATATCTGATTGAGCCAAAATATCTTCAATACTCAAATATTGTACCCCTAATTTCTGTAATTCTTCATTCGGAAAAATATCGAAAGCAAGTACTTTGGTACCAAATCCTAACATAATTTTGGCAAAAGCTTCTCCTATTTTACCAGTACCAATTACGCCAATTGTTTTTTGATATAAGTCGAAGCCCATAAGTCTGTCTAAGGTGAAATTGCCTTCTCTTACTCGATTATAGGCTTTATGAGTTTTTCTGTTTAAGGTCATTATTAGGGCCACTGCGTGTTCGGCAACTGCATGCGGAGAGTATGCTGGAACTCTTACCACTGTAATACCCATTTTTTTAGCAGCCGAAATATCTACATTATTAAATCCTGCACAACGCAACACAATCAGACGAATACCAAATGAGGATAAAGTTTGAATCACTTTTTCAGTGGCGTGGTCATTTACAAAAATACAAATAGCTTCAAATCCTTCCGATAGTTTTACGGTGTCTTCATTTAATGGTGCTTCAAAATAGGTGATGTTATGTGCTGAATTGTATCGGTCAAAAAAGTATTTATCGTAATTTTTTGTATTAAAAAATGCAATTTTCATTGGTTTATGTTTTTGTTCAAATAATAATTTATCGAAAAATGGCTCGAAATACCCAAAGTCGTATGTGATACTGCTGCTATCTCAAAAAGAAATTGTCTTTTTTGGATACCAAACCCAAAGTGTGCAAGGAGGGGCTTGGTCGAAATTCCGGTACGAAGATAAACATTTTTGATGATTTGATATTCTAAACCTGCTTTTACTTGTGTTTGTTTTTTTATATGGTTTTCCGCTTCAAGGGTGAAAAGAACTTGTTTGGTTGGAAAAAACGCAACTCCAATACGTAGTACGGTAGGCATTATTTCATTAGGATGAAGAGATGCCCGTGTTAGATTATAGCTGAGAAACCCTAATGATAATTTAGATGAAAGCTTAGTGAAAAGACCAAATTCTGTAATTAACGTGCTATTTGACCGCTCATTACTGATAGATTCTTGAAGTAGAGATATTTTTCCACCTAAAGAAATTCGATGATTTTTTTTGGCAAAAGCAATACCTATTTTTTGTTGATTAAATAGTTTATCTCCAAATCTTATCATACCAATACCTAAAGCATTGTTTCCAAAAGAAAACGCTCCTGCTAAGGATAATGTCTTTAAATCTGAATAGCCAAATGGTACATGACAAGAAACAGAGAAAACCTTATTTTCTAAAAATGCCATCGAAGCTGGATTGTTATAAAAAGCGTTCGGGTCTATCAATGAAACACTGGCATTGCCTAATGCCCAACTTCTGGCTCCTATCGGAAATGGTTCTTGGAATGCTTTAGCAAAAAAATGAATCAAAAAGAAAAACAATAGTAGTACATAAGGTAATTCCCCATGCTTCCTAAAGCGATGGGCAATAAGGTAATTTTTAGTCATACAGCAAAATTTTTGGACAAATTAGCCAAAATATTGCTCAATATCAAAAAAAATATAAATTAACTAAAACGCCTTTTGACAATCTCGAAAAATTCTTCAGCCTCAGCACTCGTAATTGCCCACATATACCTTGGGACATATTTTTTCAATATCAACTCTTTTGCTTCTCCAAAGTCTTTACAAAGCTCCAATTCTTCCAAGGCATGAGAGAATGCTTGAATATTTCCCCCAAACAAATGATTGGTGAATAAATATCGTTGATTAAGTGAAATTGCCCCAGCAATCCCTTCAATACGGTTTTGTCTATGATAATCTAATAAAGATGAGGAGCTATGTATTTGGTCGTTGAGTGATTTATGTTCTCCCGCCAATTTCTCGTTCAATCGTACTGAATCTTGCTCTTTGGTAGAAGTTTTATCGGAAATCGCTTCTGTAATGGCTTCTATTTTTTGCTGATAAATAGAGGGTGGCTCTATTGGTGGGGTGGGGGGTGTTTCGACTTTTATTTCTGGTATATAAGCCGGTCGCTCGACAGCAATCGGAGTGTTCGGTAATTCTAAATCAAAAAAAGATTTAGAGCTTGAACTTTCAGTAATTGGTGGAGGAGAAGTTTGTCCTCCAAGAATCAAATCATGAGGAATTGGGAGTATTTCCGCAAATTGGGCTAGATATTTATCCGGATTTTCGGCAACAAATGGTATTTCATCTACCCAGTTCATTGCTTGATTGACAAAAACAAATTCTTGTCCATTCAATTTGAGAAGTAATTTGGGTAAAATATCTTTGTTGATTAATATGTATTTTGAAACAGGGGCGATATTTGTTTGACTGAATTTGAAATTGGGTAAATCCCGCATTAATTCTTTATAAAAAGTTTGTGGCTCTAATAAAAGGACTAATGTTTCTCCGACAGAATCGATTAAAAGTGGCTCAAAGTTTTCTCTTTTAACAGAAATAAATTGCGAAACAGTATTCATGAATACCTTTAAAGCTTGTTGTACTTCATCGGAATTAAAATCAAAATATGGGCTTCTCAATCTTTGAGTCTCTGCTTGCCACTTTTCGTATAAAGACTTAATTGTCAATAAATTAACTTGTTGCACGGAGCTAAGCGTAAGGATTTGTTTTCCACTAATCACAGAGTTAGAAGAAAAGAAAGCATCACATAGCTTTGCTGCATAATTTTTGCTATATTTTTCAATCGCAGACAAATTCAATTTGTTCGACATGAGTAAATTCGTTTGTTTTGCACTTTGATTTGGAAAACCTCAGTATTTGATAAAATTCTATAAATGTATAAAAGGCAATTGCTTCTAAAATTCCCTGCAACTATATTGCCAATTTGTATTAAAACGCAAAAAAAATAAAAAAATGTTTATTGAACACCAAACAGAGAGAAATAAAGACCCCAAAACAGGTTGGATAGAGGTAATTTGCGGTTCGATGTTTTCGGGAAAAACAGAGGAACTGATTCGGAGATTGAATCGGGCAAAAATTGCGAAGCAAAAAGTGCAAATTTTCAAGCCGGCATTAGATGTCCGATATCATGAAGCCGATGTGGTGTCGCATAATCAAAATAGCATCAGGTCTATTCCTATTCATGCTTCAGAAGATATTTTAACACAAATAGCTGATTGTGAGGTAATTGGTATTGATGAGGCTCAATTTTTTGATTTAGAAATTGTGAACGTAGCCAATCAATTGGCAGAAAAAGGAAAAAGGGTGATAATTGCAGGTTTGGATATGGACTCAAACGGTATTCCTTTCGGTCCGATGCCTGCTTTGATGGCAACAGCCGAATTTGTCACTAAAGTACATGCCATCTGTGTTATTTGTGGTGATATTGCCCATTATTCTTATCGAAAAGTTCAAGATTCTGAACAAATTCTTCTAGGGGAGACAGATAGCTATGAGGCTCGCTGTCGCAGATGTTTTCATGCTTAACTATTCAATCAAGCAAAGGAATTATTGAGTAAATGATTCCTTTGCTAATTATTTGAAAAAATTAAGATTGCATTTGTTTTTCAAGACTTAACTTCCATTTTTGATATACTTCTCGGTAAGCCTCAACTTCGATTGGATTAGGCTCAATGATTTGTAAACGGGTCAATTTACTCATTGCTTCTTTAGGAGATTGATAAATTCCTGCACCAAATCCCGCTCCTAAAGCGGCACCTTTAGCTCCATCAGTATCGTATAATTCGACTAGGGTATTACTTACGTTAACTAAAGATTTACTGAACACCTCACTCAAAAACATATTAGCTTTTCCCGCCCGAATAACTTTCGGATTGACACCGTTGGCTTGCATCATCTCGAACCCATATTGAAGGGAAAAGGCAATACCTTCTTGAGCTGCTCTAAAAATATGCTTCTGTGAATGAATGTTTAGGTCAAGATTTTGGAAGGATGCACCTAAAATTTTATTTTTCAGCATTCGTTCTGCTCCATTGCCAAAAGGCATCACCAAGATTCCTTCACTACCAATTTCGACTTCCGATGCAAGTTGATTCATGTCAACATAGCTAAGATTTTGACCAAAATTATCTTTTACCCATCGGTTCAAAATTCCTGTTCCGTTGATACATAGTAGGATTCCGATACGGGTCTGATTTGTATGGCTCAATTGATGATTGACATGGGCAAAAGAATTGATACGGGATTCTTGATCATACGACACTTGGTCGCTTACGGCATATACAACTCCCGATGTTCCGGCAGTAGCAGCAATTTCACCTGGTTCTAAAACATCTAACGATAATGCATTATTGGGCTGGTCTCCTGCCTTATAAGTAACCGGAATACCTGCTTTAAGTCCAAGTTTTTCGGCAATATCAGCTTTTACCTCGCCATGATTTGAAAATACAGGCTTGATTGTTGGAATCAAACTTTCGTCAAAACCATAATATTTCATAATATCTTCCGAAAGACGATTGGTTTTAAAATCCCAAAAAGTACCTTCCGAAAGTCCAGAATTGGATGTGCTGATTTCTCCCGTCAGTCGCATAGCAATAAAATCACCCGGTAGCATAATTTTTGCACATTTCTCATAGGTAGATGGCTCGTTTTGCTTGACCCAAGCTAATTTTGAAGCGGTAAAATTGCCTGGAGAATTTAATAAATGACTCAGGCATTTTTCTTGTCCAATCTGATTAAATGCTTGTTCGCCCACCGAAACTGCTCTACTATCACACCAAATAATAGAAGGTCTTAATACTTGTTGTGCTTCATCTACCATCACTAATCCGTGCATTTGGTAAGCGATGCCAATGGCAGCAATTTCTTTGGCATTGAATTGATGCGAGGCAATGACTCTTTGGATGGCCTGTTGGGTATCTTGCCACCAAGTATCAGGGTCTTGTTCAGCCCAACCTGTTTGGGGCGATGAAATACTAGCTTCTACGTCTGGGTATTGAGCAGATGCAATGACTTGTTGGGTTTGTACATCAACAATTGAGGCTTTGATGGATGAAGTTCCGATATCTATTCCAAGTAAATACATAATATTAGGGGATTGTTTAATTGTCAAATGTACAATTATTTTTTAATTTTATCAAAATCCTTCGACAAGGAATGTTTTTCATAAAAATTGTCAGGTTTGCTACGATTTTTATATCTTTGTCGCATATAAATCAATCAAAAGTCCAAAATTTTGGCTTTTATTGATTCTTTAATTTCGATAAAATTGTGCAAAATAATTATTACTTTCTCCGTCAATTAAGCAAAGAAATTGAAAATAAGCTGCTTGGATTAAAATTGATGGAATGTTTCAGTCAAGAAAAAGATGAATTGGTATTTGGTTTTGCTGCTGCCCGAGGCAAAAACAAAAATTATAAAGAGTATTTTATCAAAGCTGTTATTCTGCCAGATTTTACGTCTTTGTATTTTACGGATAAATTTGAAAGAGCCAAACGCAATAGTGTTGATTTATTCGAATCATTACTTGATTTGGAGGTAATAGGAATCAGACAGTTTTTGAATGAGCGTTGCTTTGCGATTGAATTCGAGAATGGTTTTTCTGTTATTTTCAAGATGTACGGTACTCGTGCCAATATCATTTTATGTCATCAAGAAACCGTATTAGAGCTTTTTCACAGTCGAATTGTTTCGGATAAAAATCTGATAGTTAGTCAATTAGATAGACCAATTAAACAAGATTTTGATAGCTTTGTCGAGCATCAAAGAGATTTTCGGAAGCTTTTTCCTACATTCGGGAAATTAGTAAATTCCGAACTCGAACCAGGTATTTCATCATGGGAGGAGGTACAAGAAATTGTTCAAAAATTAGAAAATCCAACTTTTTATTTAATTAAATGGGAGGAAGAACTTCATCTTTCTTTATTGCCGATAGGAGAGGTATTAGAGACTTTCGATACTGCCATTGAGGCCATGAATTCCTTTTATATCAATTATAATAAAAGGAATACTTTAGATGTCGAAAAAACAGAAATTTTACGAAAGTTACTCAAAGAAAAACGCCAAACCGAATCTTACTTGCAAAGTGCTTATCAGCGTTTGGCGATGATAGATTCAGATATTAAAAATGAAGAAATTGGGCATATTTTGATGGCTAATTTGCACTTGATTCCTGAGCGTTCGGAGCAGGTAGAATTATTTGATTTTTATCGTAATAAAAATATAATTATAAAATTACGCTCCGACCTTAGTCCACAAAAAAATGCTGAAAATTTTTACCGTAAATCAAAAAATGAGAAAATAGAAATTGATAAAATTCTTGAGAATATCGAAAGTAGAGAAAGTTTATTGGAAATTCTTAAACGGCATATTGAAGCAATCGAGGAATGCGAAGGACTCAAGCAATTGAGGGCTTATTTGAAATTAAATCAGTTGACGAGTGGGAAACAAGTGAAAATTCCAAATTATAAAGAATTATTCAAGCGTTTTGTGGTGGATGGATTTGAGATTTTAGTTGGTAAAAATTCAAAAAATAATGATTTATTAACCCAACAATATGCCTATAAAGAAGATTTATGGCTACACGCAAGAGATGCTACTGGCTCTCATGTAGTTGTGAAATATCGTGCCGGAAAGAAAATCCCTAATAATGTCATTGAGGCGGCAGCTTCATTGGCAGCATATTATTCGAAGCGAAGAAATGAAACATTAGCCCCAGTAATTGTTACGCCGAAAAAATTCGTCCGAAAACCGAAAGGATTTGCAGAAGGACAAGTATATGTTGAAAAAGAAGAGGTGGTAATGGTTGAACCAAAATTGATTGTTTAATTATAAATATATATTCAAATGTCGAATAATGACGTACTGAAAAAATTAAGAGTAGCCCTACAACTACGTGACGACCAAATTGTAGAAATTCTTAAATTAGCTGATTTTAATGCTTCTAAAGCAGAAATCGGAGCATTTTTTAGAGATAAAGATCATCCTAATTTTAAACCTTGCGGAGACCAAATTTTGAGAAAATTTTTGGATGGACTCATCATTCATTTACGAGGACCGAAAGAAAATAAAAAACCACCAATAATCACAAAAATAGATGCTGGAAAATGACTTTCCGAAACCGATTACAATATTTTTTAGTTAAAAAATTTCGTATTTCGAATAAAGAGGCACTAGCAATGATTGTCGAGGGAAAAATTATCCTAAATGGAGAAGTTTGTAGCCAAAATGTCGAAATTAGCTTGACAGACGAAATAAAATATGAAGATGAGCTTTTACAAATAGGTAAAAAAATGCTTTATTATGCCTATTACAAGCCCAGAGGCATCGAAACTACATTTAATGAGGCAATTCCGAACAATTTGAAGCAAAGTTTGCCGATTATTGGAGATGATATTTTTCCGATTGGCAGACTTGATAAAGAATCGGAGGGCTTATTACTTCTAAGCAATGATGGCAGTATTTATGATAAAATTCTTCGTAATGAGCATAAAATCGAAAAAGAATATTTGGTAGAAGTGAATCGCCCGATAACAGAAGATTTTATTCAAAAAATGGAATCTGGCATCGAAATTATGGGCAAAAAAACATTGCCATGTACTGTTATTCCATGCGAAAACAATAGTTTTAAAATTATTTTAGTACAAGGATTGAATAGACAAATAAGACGGATGTGTTATAAACTCAACTATGAAGTATTGAGTCTAAAACGCATCCGAATCGGTCGGATTTTATTAGGCGAACTTCAAAGCAACCACTATTTTTCGTTTGATAAAAAAGAGTTATTCGATTAGCCTATTTTTTGTCTCTTCCTTTGGGTTTATTGCCTGGTTTTTTGATAGGTTTTCCGTATTTAAGTCGTTTTTCTTCTTTAATATTACGACGGACATTTACTTTTTTGTTTTTTTCTAATTTTTCATGAAATGCAGGTCCAACATCCTCTCTTTTTGGTGGCTTGATGAGGACATATTTCATCTTTACTTGAGGCATTTCGTCTTCGATAAGTACCTCTGAAATTTCTAGATTTGCTGGTAATTCCTGCGAAGGTACTTTATAATTCATCAACGATTCGATTGCTTTCAGGGCATTTTCTTCACGCTCTGTTACAAAGGTAAATGAAATTCCTTTTTTATCTACCCTACCTGTACGGCCAATACGGTGGATATAATTTTCTGGAATTTCAGGAACATCAAAATTAATTACATGCGAAACTCCCTCAATATCTAAGCCTCTGGCAATAATATCTGTAGCAATTAAGATGTTACAAATGCCATTTTGAAAGTTTCGTACAGTATTGAAACGATTATTTTGAGCTTTATTGGAATGAATAACACCTACTTTTTCACCGTATTCAGTAGAAATTCTATCATATAATCTATCTGCTAATTCTTTGGTGGCAGCAAATACCAATACTTTCGAGAAAGAGCTTTCATCTTTCAATAGCTGTTCTAATAGATTGACTTTGGTATTGAAATTAGGAACATTAAATATATATTGAGATATATTTTCAAGTGGAGAACCTGCTGGAGCTGCTTCTATTCGTTGAGGTTGATTAAAATAAATTTGAATTAATTCTTCTACTTCATCCGTAATAGTTGCTGAAAAAAGCAAGTTTTGTCTTTTATTAGGTAGTAAATCTAAAATATTTTTTAATTGAGGTCGGAAACCCAAATTGAGCATTTCGTCCACTTCGTCAATAACCAATTTTTTCAATAACTTAGTTTTGATAAAACCACTTGCTAATAAATCGATTACTCTCCCCGGAGTACCTACCAATATGTCAGCTCCTTCAGATAGCTCAAGTACTTGGGATTTAATATTGACACCCCCAAAAACACCTACGGAGCGAACACTCATATAGGCTGTTAGTTTTTGAATAGAGTCCAATACTTGTACCACCAATTCCCGAGTAGGGACAAGGATAATGATTTGTGGCGTTTTTTCCTTTGAAAATTGAAATTGTCTTAAAATAGGCAATAGATAAGCGAATGTTTTTCCCGTACCTGTTTGGGCAATACCGCACATATCTTTACCTGACATTACTACCGAAAATGCTTTTTGTTGGATAGTTGTTGGAGTAGTATAGGATAAATCTTCGAGAGCATTCAGAAGAGCTTTATTCAGATTCAAATCACTGAAAGTCATAGATATAGTTTCTATTGGTCGGAAATTAAATTTATTTCCGTATAATGATAAAATATCAGTAAAATTAGTCAAATTTGGAAGGAAAAGCAAATTTAGCTGATTTGAGAAACAAGCCAATAAACATTGAAGCCCGAAAATAAAATTTTATTTTCGGGCTTCAATGTTGAGAAGTGATATTATTCTAGTTCTTTCAATGCCTCAAGTAATGTTTCTACTTGCTCGACAGTATTGGAAGGGAAATTTGAAATTCTAATCTGTGAATCTTTGTTCGGGCCATAGCCGCTACCTATTATCATATTTTTGGCTTTCATGGCATCTATGATTCCTTTGGAAGGTTTTGAGGTATCTGCTACGACAACTGTTTTTGAACGATGCTCAGGATTTTTAACAGCAATACTACATAAACTGCTAGTTTCGAGATATTTATATATTTTTTTAGACTTTTCCTCAGATTCTTTTCTGAGTGTTTCGATACCTATTTTATTCATTTCTTCGGCAACTTTCCCTAATAAATAAATTCCTAGTACATTAGGAGTAGCTGGAGTTTCGAAGTTTTCATAATTTTTCCATAAAACTGGTAAATTATGATGAGCCCCTATATTAATATTCTCAATTTTTGAAAGTTTTTTTGCTTTATCGAGGCATTTTTCATTGGCAATCCATACCCCCAATCCTGCTGGTAATCCGAAGGCTTTTTGTACCGAAAAGAAAGCGGTATCGATTAAATCAAAATCTAACTCAGGGATTGGAGCAGACGAAACCATATCGACAGCCATCAAACGCTTTTGATTACTTCTTTTTAGTTTGTGTATATCGGCTTCACGCATTTGTACACCAGTACTTGTTTCGTTTTGAGTAACACAAATAAGTTCGGAATATTCTGGCACTTCGATTTCTCCATAGCTGAAGCCTTCACCTAGCGGTTTTTCGAGTTTATGGGCGAATTTTTGAGAGGCTTGGGCATATTTATGAAATTTATCCGAAAAAGAGCCATTTACCAAATGAAAGCTTTCATGTTCTACCAAATTGATAATGATTCGTTCCCATACTTCAGACGCAGACCCTGTAAATAAGATAGCGGAAGATTGTGGTATGTCCATTAAAATTCTCAAGTTTTCCACACAATGTTGATAAATCTTACGAAATTGTGTACTTCTGTGAGAAATCGAGCCAATTTGTTCATCAATTGCTTGGCGAATAAATTCTTCAAATTTCGGGTGCAATGCTGCGGGCCCTGCTGTGAAATAAATATTTTTCATGAATGTTTTTTTTCGGACTATCAAAAATAAAAAAAATCCTTGAAAAAAGGCTTATTTCTCGGCAAATGAATGAAAAAATACAATTTATTCTTTAATAATCAACATGAAAATAGAGGTAGTTTGTGTTGTTGTAGCGTCAGTAGTAAATTTTATTATTTGATGATTAGAAAATCCGCTAATGAATTAATGTCAATGGCACAATGACCACCATATAATGGATGCCATTGTGTCTTGACTCCTTTTGAGTTAGCTATATTTACAAGGGCTTCTGAACCTTCATAATTGCCAAATTTATCATATAAACCACAAGATATATACAATTCAGGGTAGCTAGTATTGGCTTTTTTTACTAATTCTATAGGGGAAATTTTATTCCATTCTTCCTCATTTGTGATGTATTTTTTAGCCATGAAGTATATTCCTAGTGCAACTTTAGGGTCAGCACCTGTACGTTTTAGAGCAGCCTGTATTTTATTGAAATCTGAAAATGGAGAGTCTAAATAGACGCCAGGACATAATGATGCAACTTTAGAAAATAATTTTGGATGACTAAGCCCTAAGATTAAAACATTTAGTCCGCCCATAGATTCTCCAACTAAAATTCTGTTTTTAGGTTTTCCTATTTTAGATTCAATAAATGGTAAATTGCTTATAAAATCATCCATTAGACCACTCTCTGCTTTAGAGTTTCTAGGGGTTAGTAACCATTCTGAACCATAAGAAATTGAAACGACTACTGGCGGTTTAACTTTAGATTTTTGCCAATGCGACTGAATCAATGACGTAAAATAGGTGTCATCATTCCAAATTGTATTATCTAAATTTCTCCCATGAAAATGGTAAATAATATCTTCGTTAACACCAGTTTTTGCCCTATAAATTGAGAAAGTCAATTTTCCCTTTGTAAATGTTTCTGATTTTGATGGTATGTAGTTTACCTTTTGAATTCCCCAAGGATTGGTCAATTTACCCCAAATCCAATAAATACTCAGTAAAATGAACAGAATTATAAAGAATATTTTTATATGTTTTATAGGAATTGATATTGTTTTCATATAATCAGTTTAAACTTATATAAAGTATTCCCAATCAAGTACGAATTTTGTGTTGTGAACAAAACTAATCTTATGGAAATACTTCACAAAGGTACAATTGAAAAATTAGTTTTTGTCACACTTATTTCAATTAAGAACGTGGATTTATAGTAATATTACCTTTATTTAGCCAATGTTATTAAATGATGGGTATCACATTTATGTCATTCTACATCATTTTTTAGGCAAAATCAATAAAAATAAAATACTAAACAAGTTCAAATCAAAATTACAACACTTTTGCCTTACATCTTTTTTTAAAGATATAATTCAAACAGTTTCTATATTTATTTAAAATATATTGTTTAATCCACTTGATACCTAAGAAATAATCCTAGATTATCAAAAAAAACTTCATTCATTCCAAATTGTGCTAAATCTGCACCTATGCCAAATTGAAACTTCTGTTTATAATTAAGCCCAACACGCAAAAGTTGGGTACTTCCATTATGTCTGGTAAAGAAATTTAATACTTCTCTTTTTTGATTAGGGTATTCCTTTTGCAAACCCAAGTTTGTTCCTAAGATAAACTGTGAAAACAAGCCCCATTTTTGATTAAATTGAGGAGAATAATTTATTAAGGCGAACAAATCTAAGGCTATTGGTTTCGCCATTTGTAGCGTAGGAAATGCAGTTATTACAAAATCTCTTTTTTTATTTACGTAGGTTAAAGATAAGCCAAATGTTGGGTTAAACTTATAACCATCAAAAGCACCTCCTACTGAAACGCCTAAGCAATTATTCAACATATAGGTCAGTTGTCCATCAACAGAAATACTGTTCAGTGTGCTGTCTTTATGATTGATAGCGAAAATACTTTGGGAAAAGATATTCCATCTGCCAATACTATCTAAATCTTTTTGAACATAACCAAAATATTGGGTTTGTTTATTGCCTACCATCACCTCGAAGGGTATTTGAGCAAAAACATATTGTGTAGCCATTATAAAAATGGCTACTAAAATCATTTTTTTCATTTTTTTGATTTGTGATTATACCGAAGTTGTTTCGGCAAAATAATTCAAAATTTTCTGTTTATATTCTTCACTATGGTTTGACTTAATTATAGAGGCGTGTTTGGCATTTGTCACTGTCCAAAGTTCCGACTTTATTGGGCTATTTTTTAAAAACCGTTCACCCATTGAAACAGTAGTCCAATTGTCCGCTTGAGAGTAAATGAACAAAATAGATTTTAGTTTTTTGGCTTCTTTTATGCGGTCAATCATTCGGATTTTTTGCTGGTATTTCGGCATTATCCAATCCATCACTTTTAGCACCTTGTAAGCCATAGGAAAGTGAATCCAAAACTCTTCTAAACTCGTAGCGGCACTTTCTATAATTGCAAAGTCGTAGCCATGTGTTTCGTCTGCGAACGAAATGGTAGCCCACATCCCCCCAAGTGAAATTCCGTGATAACCAATTGGCAAATTCGGGGTCAATTCTTTTGCTTTCTGGCTGATAGCCACAATGTCTTCAAAGTATGAAAAGTTACCATGAGTGCTTTCCCCAAATCCGTTAATATCAAATACCACAACATTGTAGCCGTTATCAAGTAATAAATCACTGTAGCCGTTTTTAAGGAAATAACCTTTGGCTTCTTTACCCATTGGGTGTCCTAAAATAATGGTTGCTTTGGGTGCTGTTTGTCTTGCGTTTGCAAAAAGTGCTTTGATTGTCCCACCTGACTTACTTTGTGTTTCAATCAGTTTCCATTCTTTACGCTGTTCTTCTGTCAATGGGTTTTTCCATTCGACCATAAAACTACCAAAAAATGGTTTTTTTAGTATTTTGTATATACTCATTTTAGTCCTATATTTTATTGTTTTGTACTCTGATCTTGAAATTGCTGGTTAGTCATATTCTCGGTAGTAGCAAACATGATATGATAGTGAATACCTGTTTTCTCATCGAATTTCATTTCCGAAAATTCGTCTTGATATAGTATTTGCATTTCTTTTAAGATTAAGATTTAAAAATATCATTAAAGACCTGCCAAATATTCCTTGATGTAGCCCAAGGTTTCATCAGTTCGGCAAGTAATAATGCCCGTATGTCTTGTGCTTACTATTTTTGGAGGAATGTATTTAGGAAACAGAGTCTTAATTTTTTTTTGATTTTGTTATCCACGCAGAAGTTACTTTTACCAAAACAGGTTGATTGTTGTCTGCGTCCGTAACCATAACATTAATAATTGTTTCTCCTTTTTCGGTAGTCCGTATCATTTCAATTTGTTCTTGACTGAGAGTTGCAACAGCCTTCAAATCGCCTTGCGAACGTTTCACAAAATCAGCCTCGATACGTTTTACCAAAGGAAGTTTATCATCAGTCAAGTTGTGGCTTGTCAAAAATACAGCCGCAGATTCTGCCAGTAACAACATACCTGCGGCATGCACTTGTTTGAGGTGATTGCGTACTTTTTTACGATTTTTCAGCGTTACTGTCCATTGGTTAAAAGTTGTTTCTTCAAAAGAAATACCAGCAGTACCAAGAAAAGGAACTGTATAATGTAATGCGAAATTTTTAGCTTTTTTCTGCAAAAAATTAGGCAGTTTCTCAATTTTTGAGAAGGTGGTTGTTATTCTATTTTTCATTTAAAAATTTTAGTTTTGAATGGAAATTTTTTCGGTTTTGGGAAGTGCTTGACAGGTAAGAATATATCCCGCTCCGATGTCTTGTTCCGAAAGTGTTTGGTTATTTTGCATAACTACCTTGCCTACTGTGCATTTCATTTTGCAGGTACCGCACAGCCCGCTTTGGCAAGAGTAAGGCAAGGGAATTTGTTGCTCCAAACCACTTTGCAGAATAGTCTTGCCTTCTTTTGTTTCAAAATGATATGTTTTCCCAAATACTTTGGCAGCAACTTGAGCTGTTTGGGAACTGCCTGCTTGATTTTGAGCAGTAATTAAAAACAATTCTCTGTGAACGTTATCTTTGGGTATGCCCAAGTAAGCCAAATCCTCTATGAGTTTATTGGTCATTATTTCGGGTCCGCACAAATAAAAATCTAATTTGTCTTTGCTATACTTATTGTCCAAATCTTCTAAAGAAATTCTGGCGATATAACCTTTTACAGCGTTTTGAGGATTTTCTTCCCCACTCAAAAAATATTTGATTTCCAATTTAGTAGGATAATCCTTTGCCCAGCTTTCCAATTTTTCTTTGAAAATAACACTGTTTGAAGTTCTATTCGCATACAGCAAAGTAATTTTGCTTTTGGGTTCAAACTTCAAAATTGTACCTATCATACTGTAAATGGGTGTAATCCCACTACCGCCTGCTGTCATCACATAATGTTTTTGATGGGCAGGTTCAGGGCTCAGGTAAAACTGACCAGATGGGGCAGTAACTTCTAAGGTATCGCCTACTTTCAAGTTTTTGGATAAATAGTTGGTTACTTTACCACCTTTAATTCGTTTGATTGTTAGGGTTAGGAAATTATCTACATTAGGAACTGATGAAATAGAGAAGGTACGGAATAATATTTCACCATTTACATTGACTTTGATGGTCAGGTGTTGCCCTGCCGAAAAATCCCTGAAAATAGAAGGTACATTGCCAAACTCAATCGTAAAAGCCTCGTTTGCCTCTTGCCTGATGTCAGAAACTGTCAGCAAGTACAAGCCTTCATTTGATTTTTTGATGTGCTTACGCTCAAAAATCTGTTCGTGTCGGCTTTCATAATCTTTAAATTCTGTTCCCATCCATCTGTCCCACCAAGTAAAATACAAAGCGTAATTACCATTGAAGAGCTGATGGTGCATATTGTGATGGGTAGAAGCAGTTTTGTATTTCAGTATAGGTGTTTTTACCCAGCCTTTGGGGTAAAGTTCGTAACCGAGATGAGCCAAAACATTGTTCAGAATATCAAAAAGTTGCCAAGCAAGAATCACACTAAAATGCAAGGGCATTATAAAAGGAAGGATAAACTGCAAGGCATTTTCTACTACGGCTTCAGAGGGGTGAAACGAGCCAGAAGTAAGTGGCGAAGGGTCGGTACTTTCGTGATGAACACGATGAAAGAAATTGTATAATTTGGGGTGATGCATCGCTCGGTGTGTCCAATAAAAAAAGGCATCGTGCAGAAAAAGAACAGTGGCAAAACTCACACCCAAATACAACCAACCGTATTGATGAATTTCGTTGTACAATAAAGTAAAGCCTTTAGATTGCAAATACAGCAAACTCACGTCCATCAAAGCAAAAATAATAAGTGTAACAACAGTGTGCTTCAAATCGTGTGTGAAATGATGCGAAGTGGCACGTTGTGTTTCTTGAATTCGAATTGTCTTAAACTTAGTTTTAAACAATATCCAGAAAATGATAAAAAATGGTGTTACGAAAAGTGCATACTCAAGGAAATTATCCAAAGTATGACTAACTAACTCAGAAAGAAAATTTTGAAAATTCATATTTATTCGCAGTTAATTGATTTACTAATTGACACTGCAAAATTCGGAATAGTAATAATCAAATCTTTTGAGGTACATCAAAATGCAATTTGATGTAGGTCAAAAAAACATTAGTCGATTTTCAAGTTGTTCCATAACACTTTGGGTATTATTTTTTTGTATTCATACAATGAAACTTTGGCTGAATTCATTTCATCATTTCTAGCATTATCTTTGTAAAATTGAAATTCAAAATAATATCCCCAAAATTGTATGATTTTATCTTGGTCTTTCTTGAGCATATTTAATCTATCAATGGATAAATTTTTACAGCTATTTTCAAGAAGGCTTTGATTGATAATTTGTAAAAAAGCCAGCTCAATTTGACCTACTTCACCTTTATTAAGAAGTCTTTGAAATCTTTTTCTGTCTGTAAAAAAAATTCCAGATTTTGCAGGTAAAGTTGTTGCCAGAAAAATACCGAAAGAGGTAATTGTCAAGATTCCGAAGAATGGGTTAAATGGAGAATCATATCTGTAAAAAACAATAAATGAAAAAAGAGTAATTAATAGAGATAAAATTGGTCCACATATTAAAATGATTGCATATTTATTAATCAAATCATTATTGTTTAAAAGTGTTTTTGGGGAAGTAGCCGCAACACCTCCAAAGTACTGTAAGTTTGTATTGAAGAAAAACTCTATTTTGTCATTATTCCGTCTTAATCCCAAAAAGTAAACGACAAACAATTCTAATCGAAAACCTTGAAAAATCCCTGCTAATAAGTGTCCTAATTCGTGCATTACTATTGCAAAAAACGGGGCAATTACTAAAGAGGTAATGAAAATAATATTTGAGCTTGTATTCTCTTTAGGGAAGAATTTTAAAATAAATATCTCGTCAAAGTAATAATAGGCGATAAAAACTAAACCACCACCTAAAATAAGCCCAAGTGTGCTGTCTATAAGTATTTTTTTGTCAAACTTCATTGATTGAAAGGATTTTATTTATTAGAGAATATGCCTTTTCTCATTCTAAGAAAGCCACTATTTGAAAACAAAATATGATGCTTTGAAACCTCTGAAAAACCTTGTTTCTCATAAAGTTTTTTGGCTTTGGGATTATCGAATGCCACATCCAACCACAAAGAATTAAAACCCTGTTTAGAAGCCCATTCTTCAGTATGATTTATTAACTTAGTTCCAATTCCTTCGCCACGAGCAGAAGCCTCTACAGAAATATTCTGAATGTAAAGTCCGTCTATTTCTGATTTATTTTCAATGGATTTGAGAAAAATAGATTTAAACCAGAGTTTTATGAGTTCAATGAAAGAAAACACCTGACTGTAAGCGTCATTTTCTCTTTTCTTGTTTTTTTGTTGAGGTGCATAAAACAATAAAATGCCCTTTATTGTCTGGTTTTCGCCTTCATAAACCAATATATTTTTGTAGGAAAATACGTTATCGTCTCTTTCAGTCAATGCTTTGATTTTTAATATGGCTACCTCTGCTCTTCCAAAAAGAAAGGGGATTATGCTATCGGTTTCATAAACCAATCGAGCTAAAAGTTGTGTATCGTCTCGTAAAGTTGCAAATCTAATCATCATAATACAGTTTCAATGATGATGCAAAATTACTGATTCAAAACAGGAGCTTTATTTGATGAGAATCAAAATAGGATTTGATGTAGGTCAAAAAATGTAGATTTAAAGTTTCCCTGCTCTAATTCTACTTAATGTTTCTTGAGTAATATTAAGATAGGACGCAATATGCCCTAAGCTAATTCTTTGACTAATTGAAGGGAATTGTGCCAAAAGTTTTTCATATCGTTGCTTTGCAGTTAAAAATTGTAAGTCACCAATTCTATCTTCTATTTGATTGACATAATACATTTCAAACAACTTTATATACCATAGAGCAAAGGGATGATGCTTTATCAATAAATTAGTGATGCTGTTTCGGCTGATGGCAAATAATTCACAGTCCTCCAATAGTTGGATATTCGCTTCCGCTGGTTTTGAATATAAAAAACTTGGCGTATCGACTACTATATCTCTATCTATAGAAAACCATACATTACTGTCTTTACCATCATTGTCAGTATAAAAATAACGAACAGCCCCTTTAGTCAAAAACCATAGATATTCACACGTTTTACCCTGTTTTAGTAAAAAGAAATTTTTGGGATACTCTAATTCTTGAAAATGCTGTAAAACATCCTCCAAAACTTCGTCCGAAAGTGGATGTATTGAATTAATAAACACTGAAAGTATCGTTTTCATAATTAGTTTGCAAGTTTTTTTTAAGTAAAATAGGCTAAATTTACTTAAAATTTTAATTATCTCAGAAATAAAGATATTTATTAATGTATTGTTGGTGTTTACATAAGATTTGGGATGAACAAGCCCATAACAGTAGGGAAATAGCATGTATTAAGCTAACAAAAGACCTGATTCTACTTACAAAATCATTAACGAACTTGATCTAAAATTCTTTAAGTCCTATTGTTTTAAGTTTAGTATAAAATGAGAGTATTGTTTCTTTATGAGCTACGAGTGTCGCTCCATCAATACAAGCTTTATTTATATTTTGAAGTTTAGGGATACTAATTTTTCCCTTTGAAAGAGAGTACATCCATAGTAAATCTATGAAATTAAAATATATATTAAGTCTGTGGAATAAAGATGGTGATTCAGTATAAAAACCGAATAAACTAATGCTGCTATTATTAAAAAAGTATGATGTTCCAGATATTTTAATTGTATCTGGAATATCCTTATTTTCAATAAGTTCGATAATCTTTACTAAACCTTCAAAGTAATATTGTAATAATTGATTTTTGAGCTGATTGCCTATTTTATATTTGTTCATTACAAATAAATAATCAAAGCTCGTTCCAGCATGTAAGTCAATATGGCTGTTATTGGGCATATAGCCCAATAACATAGGGGAATAATAGCGATAAATACCCAATAGTTTGAATAATGGAGTGACACTAAATTGTGCTATTGGTGAGTAGATAAAGAATAATAAGTAATATAAAGGATTTTGAGAGCTATGTTCAATTAGTACTAGTACAGGAATAAATCCTAGTGTAACTAATATAATGCTTCCAATCCATTGGAAAAAAATAGGTAATTTATAAAATTGATTCATAATAATAGGTTATTTTATGCGATTTACACAAATACTAATTTATCAACAATCTGATAAATTTATATATTTGATTTAAAATTCTTTTAAGTATTGTGTTTATTCGAACGTTATAAAATAAGACGCTATTTAAAATCATATTTATTTTTCTAAAATTATCGTTAATTTTTTGTTTATCTGTCAACTTAATCCAAATTTCTATGAAAAAAAATATTTTACTATGTATTTGTGCTTGTTCGATTGCTTGGCTATTCATGGCTTTAAGTGTTTCTACAAAAGATTTTAATCCGAAGTTTAAATTGATTCCTGCTGAAAAAGTTAAGTTCAACTCATTCGTGGATTGTAATATGGCTGAAGCTTGGGTAGGGGACACTTTTAGAATTTTTCCAGGGAAATATGGCGAAGACCCCTTGTGGGGTTATGCTACTGATTTAAAATATGCAGATGGGAGGAATGCAAAAGAGGTATTTATGAGTCCTCCCGAAAATTTCCATAACCCTCAAATGCCTAAAAATGTCCCGATTGGAACAGAAGGCTTGCATGGTGCTGTTTGGTTTGAAACTGTCTATCAGGATACGAGGGATAAATCGGGAAGAACTTTATATGCGGTTTATCATAATGAAAATTACCCAGAAACACTCCCTTTTGATGAAAAAACAGGTCAAGGATACAAAAATATAAAATGGCCTCAGGGGCTGACAGGTGAGAAAAGTCCTGCTGCTGTTTGTCGAATTGGTATCATGAAATCGACTAATGGAGGCAAGAAATGGGAGAATAAAGGGCTTTTTATTGAAGATTTAAACGAGCGAATGATTTTGAAGCCTCATAATACTTCTCAGACTTTTGCAGGTGGGGTTGGCGATCCTTCGGCAGTGGTTAGCGGTGATTATTTGTACTTGTTTTACGGTGAATATGGCTATCCAGGAATTTATGATGAACATTCTTATGATGCAGCAAAAGAATGGAGTGGTCAATGTATCAGCGTAGCAAGAATTGCATTGAAAGATTTAGACAATCCGCTCGGAAAAGCAAAGCGTTGGGATGGTAAGGGTTTTAATACTCCTTACAATAGCTTTGGACAGCCAATCCGTGCATTACAAATTCCTAGAGAAGAGGGTGGTGGTGCTGCTTCTTCCCCAACAGGTGGATTCCATTGGGGACCATCTGTCAGCTGGAATACTTATCTGAATTGCTGGGTGATGCTTATGGGAAAAGTAGTTGGTAAATCTTGGGTCGGTAGTCAAGTTTACATTTCATTTAATAAGAATAAAGATTTTTCGCAGGTTATGAATACCCAAGAATGGTCGAAACCTCAATTACTTTTTGAAAAACCGGGTTATATTCTTTGGTATCCATCACTTCAACCGCTTGATTCTGAAGAAGATATCCAGGAAAAATATACCTGTTTGCGTTTAGGGAAAAGGGCTAGATTTTTTGTAAAACGAATAAAGCCGGGTGACGATGAATATGCTTCTGACCATATCATAGAATTTGAAAAATAGACATTCAAACAAAAAAGCCTTGATATTCTTCATCGAACTATTCAAGGCTTTTGTTATTTTAAATCATAAATTTAAGTCGAATCACTTCTTTATCGGTCAAATACCTCCATTTTCCTCTTGGAAGGTCTTTTTTATCTAAGCCGGCGTAGGTTGTTCTATCCAATTTGAGAACTTCGTAACCCAAGCTTTCGAATATGCGTCGAACAATTCTGTTTTTCCCGCTATGAATTTTGATACCAACCACTTCTGCATCAGAAGTGACCAAGGCTAACTCATCAGGTTTGATAAAGCCATCTTCTAGCTCTAAACCATTACTTATTTTTTCAAAATCTTCACTACTAATCGGTTGGTTTAATTCTACTTGATAGATTTTTTTTATCTCATTGGAAGGATGTGATAACTTTTCTGCTAATTCTCCATCATTCGTCAATAACAATAAACCTGTTGTATTTCTATCTAATCTCCCGACGGGATAAACTCGTTCTTCACAAGCATTTTTGATTAAATCCATCACAGTTTTCCGTTCGTTAGGGTCTTCTGTGGTAGTAATGAAGTCTTTGGGTTTATTCAAAAGTATATAAACTAATTTTTCTCGACTTAGTATTTTTTTTCCATACTTTATCACGTCGTTGGGCTGTACTTTATGTCCCATTTCAGTGATAATTTTTCCATTGACCGATATTTGCCCTTCAGCAATTAATTTATCGGCATCTCTCCGAGAGGCAATTCCAGCATTCGAAATAAATCTATTGAGTCGGATACTATTATCTTGAGTTTTCTCTTCCTGAAGAATCTTTTTCTGAATTTTTTCGGGAAGTTGTTTCTTCATTTTATTGATGTCATAATTCGGTGCATTGACAACAGAATTATCCGACCGATTATTTCTTTTAGACTCTTTACTCGGCTTAAATTGCTCGTGTTTCTGAAATCTATTGTTATCCTTCGAAAAAGAATGTTTTCTTTCGTAGGGATTATTTCGCTCTTTTTTCTCCGATGATGATTTTTGCTCGCTATTGGACGATGTTTGATTTTTGCTAAAGCCTGAAACTGGTTTTTCAACGCTTTTTGACTCGTTTTTTAGCTTTTCAAATTCGGTTCTAGCAAATCTATCCATGCGTTTTTCGAACTCGCTCGAAACATTTTGAGCTTTCTTAAAAGCTGGCTTTTTGCCATTTGAACCCTCTTTTTCAGAGTTTTTGACTGGTTTGTCTTGATTAAATTTTTTCATTTTTGTTTGTTTTCAACATCGCTGCTGTAAATTGATTGATTTTCTAAGATTCTTTCCCAAAGATTTTTTTGAGAAGAAAATTAAGAATATTAAATTGGTTTGAAAATTAAATCTCTATAATCAAGCATTGATTTTCTGATTACTTCTTGAGCATCTTCTCTACCATAGACATTCGAAATTTCTATGGCGTTTTTTTCATCTGGTAAACTTTTGTAGGTCAGAAAGTAGTGCTTTAATCTAGTAATAATTGCTTCTGGCAATTCGCTTATATCAGTGTATTTCTGATAAATTGGGTCATCTACCAAAACCGCAATAATTTTATCATCGGCTTCGCCTTTATCTAACAAACACAATCCACCGATAGGAATCGCTTGTAATAAAATATCTCCGTGAGGGATATTATGGCTAGATAATACACAAATATCCAAAGGGTCGCCATCGCCTTCTGTAATTTTATCTGTGCCTCTACTTTTGGCAAGCTTTGCTACTTCATCTCCACAATAGGTCTGTGGAATAAATCCATATAGGGATGGGATGATATTTGAATATTTTTGTGGTCGATCAATTTTTAGATACCCCGAATCTTTATCTACTTCATATTTGATAGTATCAGAAGGAACAATTTCTACAAATACTGTTACTCGTTCGGGAGCATTTTCGCCTGCCGAAATTCCATGCCAAGGGTGGGCTTTATATACTGGTTTCATAAATAGTTGTTTGTTGGAACTAATGATTAACCTGTTTAATCTTTGAATCCAAAGAAATAAGTTTAAACAGGTTTGGTATTAATTTTTGAAAATGGTTAATTATTTTTTCTTTTTTTGATACTGACAAGTACTATTATCGGATTTTACATAATAGTCACGGTAATTGCTTGCTTTGGGGTCTGTACAACCACATAAGTTTAGAATTTCTACTTTCCTAAAATCTATGGGATGACTTTCGCTTTGGAGGGAAATATAACCTTCTTTGAGGAGTTTTTCTTCAGCCATTAACTTTTCATCATGCCCGCTTACGTTGCCACCACCAATTTGTGGTTGTCGATATTCAATAACTTTTTCACCGTTGATATAATGTTGAATCAAAGAATCTCCCAAAACTACTACTTCAGCCCTGACCCATTGGTCTCCGTCGTAGGTTTTAGAGGTAGAATTGATACAATGTCTTTTGTCTAATTTATTTTGATAAACAATATTTGTTCCTGGAGTACATACATTACAACTCGTTCGTGGATTTTTTCCATCGCCTCCTAATAATTGAACTTCAATTGAAATAGGGAAATCTTGTTCGAGTCCCATACTTTCTGGACTTTGACAATGAACCATAATTCCGCTATTTCTTATTGCCCAGTCTGGCCCGTTATTAGCTTGTTGCCCTACAAATCTGTACTCAGTAGCAATTTTATAGTAGGAATACTTACTTTTATAGAAAATATGCCCGAATCTTTCGTCAAAACTTTTGTAAGCATCAGCATCATAACGCACCTGCATCATACCATCTTTGACTCTGAAAGTATTGCCATAATTGTTATTAAGTGGATAATTTCGGATTTTGACAAGCCAGCCGTCTAAATTTTTTTGGTTGAATAATTGTATCCAATCATTTGGTGATACAGAAGATTGTGCATTCGCCAAAATAGGAATGAGCAGAATTAAAATTATTTTTTTCATAGTGAACGATGAGAGGTAACGTGTAGGTATTGATTTTTTCGGAAATATAATCAAGAAAATTCGACTAAAATATTTTTCATGAAAAAATCTTGATAATAGAAGAACCCAAAAATAGCAAACACTAAATATTAGCCAATCTCGATTTCATCTCCAAGCTTGTTGAGGAAATGGAATTCGGTGATACCTATAGAAGAATCTTTGATAAGTTTAACCCATACTTTGTACTTGAAGTACCATTTCATTTGTCTCGAAATAATACCCTCTCGATAATAGGCATATATGAAAGGATGTAGCACAATGCTGATTCCTCTTTCGTTTTGCCTAGATAAAATGTAGTCCAAGTTATTTTCAATTAAATCCGTTACGACGATACTCGCCTGAATCGTTCCAGTGCCGCTACAAGTAGGGCAAGTTTCACGAGTAACAATATTCATCTCTGGTCTGACACGCTGACGAGTAATTTGTAGCAAGCCGAATTTTGATATCGGAAGAATAGTATATTTAGATCTATCTCCCTTCATCTCCTCCTTCATTGCCTCCTGAACAATTCGCCTATTTTCACTCTTTTTCATGTCGATAAAATCGACCACAATGATTCCGCCCATGTCTCTCATTCGGAGTTGTCGGCAAAGTTCTTTTGCTGCTTCCAAATTAACAGCTAATGCTGTCGATTCTTGGTCTTCCTCTTGTGTTGATTTATTACCACTATTTACGTCAATAACATGCAAAGCTTCTGTATGTTCGATAATAAGGTAACCTCCATTGGGCAAACTTACCGAACGCCCGAAGAGTGATTTTATTTGCTTTTCTATACCGTATTGCTCAAATAATTTGTTTTTACCTGTATGAAGTTTGAGTATTTTTTCTTTATCTGGAGCAATTGTATGTAAAAATGTTTTGACACTATCATAACTTTCTTTCGAATCTACAAAAATAGTATCAAAATTATCATTCAACATATCACGCAAAATAGAAGAAGCCCTACCCATTTCACTGATAATTCGCTCTCTAGGTTTGGCATCTCTCAATACTTTCATTCCTTCTTCCCACTTTTCTACGCAAAACTCAATATCTCTTTGTAATTCTTCCATGTCTTTCCCTTCGGCAACAGTGCGAACAATGACTGCAAAATTTTCGGGTTTTACCGAAGATACCATTTTATGCAATCTCTGTCTTTCTTGCTTGTTGGTGATTTTTTTGGAAATATTCACCGAATTACCAAAAGGAACTAATACTACATTTCGTCCAGCGATAGAAATATCACAAGATAATCTTGGTCCTTTAGTGGAGATAGGTTCTTTAACTACTTGAACAAGGACAGGTGTATTTTTATTAACAACATCATTTATTTTACCGAATTTCTCAATTTCTGGTTCCATTTTGAAACCTTTCAATCGTAGATTCACTGGTCGTTTGGCAATGACATCCTTAACAAATTTATTGAGGGAATTGTAAGAGATAATCTCATTGTAGTGCAAGAAACCGTCTTTATCATATCCAACATCTACAAAAGCAGCATTATTGCCTTGTACGACTTTCTTCACGATACCCAAATAAATATCACCAACGGCGAACTGATGTTCCGTTTCATCAAAATGATACTCGATTAGTCTCTTATCTTGGACAAGAGCTATTCGGTCTCCTTTGGGAGTGGTACTTATGTATAATTCGTTACTCAAATTTGAGATAGAATCCAATGGGTTAGTAAATTAGTTAGAATTTTGACAAAATTAAGATTAATAGCCTAAAAGACTATTAATCTTATACAGAAAAATTATTTTTTCTTGTGACGATTTTTTCTAAGACGCTTTTTTCTCTTGTGAGTAGCCATCTTGTGTCCTTTTCTTTTTTTTCCGCAAGGCATGATTGTAATAATTAAAATTCTTCCAAAAAGGAAGATTATGTTAACAAAAAACTATATTTTCCCGCTTTTTAGGGCTTGGGGTATTCTTTTTTCGAATGGCAAAGGTAATAAATTATTTTAAACTCTCCAAAGCCTTATTTACTTCTTCCATCAAACTTGGCTCTTTTACTTTTTTCTTAAGGTCTTCAAATATGATTTTTGCATTCGATTTATCTTTTAATTCGATGAGGCTATATCCTAATCCCAATAGGGCGTTTACATTATTAGGATTTAGTCTTATTACTTGTTTGAAGCGGTCGGCAGCTTTATCATATTGCCCCGATTGCATCGATAATACTCCTAAATTCATTAATGCTGGCTCATAATTAGGCTCTTCCGTGATTACTTCTCGAAGCATCATAATGGCTTGCATCGGTGAATCCGATTGGACATAAGTCATTGCCATATTGGTTTTGGCTTGCAATTGGCGAGGATTTATATCTAATACTTTTTGATAACATACTCTGGTTTTTTCGGCGTATTTACTTACGTTTTCTGCTTTGAGAGCTAAATTATAAGCTTGAAAATAACTATCGCCTGCTCTAAGCCAATGGTCACTACTGGATGATATTTGTGCAATTTTTTCAAAATATATTCCAGCACTATCAAAACGGTTGGCTTCGACAAATACATCTGCAATTTTTTCTAATGTTCCTAAGTCGGAAGGTTTTTGTTGAAGTAGATTCTTAAACTCGGTCAATTTTTTCTCTTGTGCTGCACTTAGTGGGGGGGCTTGATTTTCATCTTGGTGCTTGTCTCCTGAATTTTCATCTTTTGATTGTACCTGATCTCGGTTAGCTTTTGCCTCGTCTTTTACTACTACTTTCGGACGAGAATAAAGAAAGCCTACAAGTGCAATAGAAATAACCACCGGAATGACGAAGTTTTTTTTCATAGTTTTTGTTTTGTTTTTTTAATAAAACCATAGCCAAATGCAGAAATTTAGCTATGGTTTTAAATGAAAGCTTCAATAATTTCGCAATTATTTTACTGTTGCTTTAATTTGCTCCGTGAATTCTTTAGCAGGTTTAAAACCCGGTACCGAATGAGCCGGAACCACAACAGTAGTTTTTGCTGAAATATTACGAGCCTTTTTGGCAGCTCTGCGTTTGTTTACAAAGCTTCCGAATCCTCTTACATAAATCGCTTCATCTTTTGCCAATGTATCTTTGACAATTTCAAAAAATGATTCAATAGTAGCGGATACACTCCCTTTCTCAATGCCTGTACGCTCGGCAATTGCAACGACAACTTCTGCTTTAGTCACGGTTAAACGTTTTATTTTAGGTGATTAATAATTTGTTTTCAGCCAATTTGTGTGTCTCAAATCTGTTGATATGAATAGTACTTACAAATTTCTAAACTCTTTTGTTTTATTTTGAGTTTGCAAAGATAGCGGATTTACTAAGATTCTGCCAAAAAGAATTTAATATTTTTTTTGTAATCGCTTAATAATTAATGAGTTATCGCATATCTATTATTAAACGTATTTTAAATAAAAATTGTACAATTATTTAACATTAAAATTCAATAAGAACCTTGGAAAATTCTCAATTTAGTGAATTATTAATCAATTGGTATCAAAAAAATAAACGTGATTTACCTTGGCGTTATTCGGATAATCCCTATTTTATTTGGTTGTCGGAAGTGATTCTCCAACAAACTAGAGTAGCTCAGGGTTTGCCTTATTATCAAAAATTTATCGAACATTATCCGTCCGTAACCGATTTGGCTTGTGCTGATGAACAGGAAGTTCTTCGATTGTGGCAAGGTTTGGGTTATTATTCGAGGGCAAGGAATATGCACCGCACTGCCCAAATAATTGTGGATGAATGGGGAGGAGAATTTCCGAATACTTATCAAAATTTAATCAAATTGAAAGGGATAGGTCCTTATACGGCAGCTGCGATAGCTTCTTTTGCATTTCGAGAACCAGTGGCAGTAGTGGATGGAAATGTTTTTAGGGTTTTGGCAAGAATCTTCGGAATCGAAACGGATATCGCTTCACACGAAGCTAAAAAACTTTTCCAATCTTTGGCAGACAAATTATTGGATAATGACAAACCTCATCTTTTTAATCAGGCAATAATGGAATTTGGAGCGATTTTTTGTACTCCTCTCAAACCATCGTGTTTGTATTGCCAATTTTCAGAAGTTTGTGTGGCGAATAAAGAAGGGAAACAGTCCTTTTTTCCTGTAAAAAATAAAAAAATAAAAGTACAAAAGAGGTATTTCAACTATTTTGTAGTGGAATCGGAAGGTGGTCTGTGGATGCGTCAGCGGGACGTTAGGGATATTTGGGGAGGCTTATTTGATTTTTATTTGTATGAGTCGGAACATTTGATAGAAAATCCTGATGAAATAACCGACGATACCTTGGATATGATGGTGGCTAAAGCAAAGATTGAGGGAGTATCGAATACTATGAAACATATATTAACTCATCAACGAATTGAAGCAAAATTCTGGCATCTGATTTATTCGTCTGATGACTTCCTGATATCAAGAGGAATGATAAAATACTCGTGGGAGGAAATTGAAAAATTACCTAAACCAATTTTAATTGTAAATTATTTGAAGAAATACTTCCCGAATTTTCAATTAAGGAAATGAAAATATCCACATTCTATTGACTTTTCCTTCAAAATTGAGTAAATTGTAGCTTAATCTATTTAATTATTAAATTTTATAAACAACATGGCTGGAGTAAATAAAGTTATCTTAGTTGGTCGTCTCGGAAATGACCCTGAAGTAAGAACATTGCCAAGTGGCGGTAAAGTAGCAACTTTTAGCTTGGCAACCTCGGAAAATTATACCGACAAAAATGGTGAAAAAGTTGAACAAACCGAATGGCATCGGGTAGATTTGTGGGAAAATCAAGCAACTGTTGCCGAAAAATACCTCAAAAAGGGTGATTTGGCGTATATCGAAGGTAAAATCCGTACGGAGAAATATACCGATAAAGACGGAAACGAAAGGTATGCCACTAAAATTCGTGGTAATGTACTGCAACTTTTAGGTGGGAAATCTTCTCCGTCTGCAGAACAGAATGAGGTGGGGGCAACTCCTGAAACGCATAAAAATACTGGGACTCCTGCGGTAGCTGCATTTGTATCGGATTCTTCTCAATCTGACGATTTACCGTTCTGAAATGATTTGAAATAAGAAATTAAACCAAAGGCTACCGTATTTGAG
>JACCEC011627372.1_pt1 | contig 50981 bp, 45 predicted proteins | sample 7450121 | NCBI WGS metagenome assembly JACCEC01 (sample SAMN15323455, study PRJNA562643) | freshwater metagenome | isolation source: river surface water | place: USA:Blue River Watershed | collected 2017-08-18
ACAGCTTCCTCTCGCCGTTCGGATATCACGGGCACTTTCACTACGCGGAGAAGAAGGGCTATTCGGGCACGGGCGTGTACTCCCGCAACAAGCCCGATTCGGCCGCCACCGGATTCGGCAATGCCGAATTCGATGCCGAGGGACGCTATGTGCAAGTGAATATCGGTGAATTGTCCGTGATCTCGCTGTACTGCCCTTCGGGCTCTTCCAGCGACGAGCGCCAGCAGGCCAAGTTCCGCTTCATGGACGCCTTCATGCCGCATCTGGTCAGCCTGCGCAAATCAGGCCGCGAGATCGTGATCTGTGGCGACTGGAATATCGCGCACAAGGAAATCGACCTGAAGAACTGGAAGAGCAACCAGAAGAATTCCGGCTTCCTGCCCGAGGAACGCGCGTGGATGACCACCGTCTTTGATGAGGCGGGCTCGCGTGATGTCTACCGGCTGCTGCATCCGGAGACCACCGGTGAGGCCTACACCTGGTGGAGCAACCGCGGGCAGGCGTGGGCAAACAATGTCGGATGGCGCATTGATTATCAGGTCGCCACACCGGGAATTGCCGCGACGGCGACACGCGCGGCGGTGTACAAGGACGAGCGGTTCTCGGATCACGCGCCGCTCATCATTGAATACTCAGTCAGCTAAACTGCTTCACTCAAGCCGAGCCTCAAACTTCTCGCCATTGGTCGTCTGGCATAGCCCGACGCATGAATTCATCAAACAAAGGTACGGTGAACGCTGTATCCCCATGATTTGGGCTCCAAATCATCCCTTTGTGGATGAGACTGCTACGGGTGGGTGCAAGTGCGCTTACCTTTCGCTGCAAGGCATCCGCAATGTCGCCAGACCGGTGCGGGCCCGCACCCAGCTCTGCCATCGCGCGCAAATAGCGTTTCTCTAGCGGAGTCATTCGGTCAAATCGCACTCTGAAAAAACTTTCATCCAGTTCTGCGATCGTGCGCACGGAAGCCTCAGACACATTTCGCTCAGAAATCGGACTGTGTTCCGCATGATCCCAGGCTTGCTTCGCCCATTCCTGAATGAAATACGGGTAGCCTTGGGTTCGATCAAAAATTTGCTCCAGTGCCGCGCGCTCAAATTCAACCTGCCGCGCATTAGCGGGCTTGGCAATCGCATCGAATGCTTCCGACCGTTTCAACGGCCCCACCTCAGGAAAATCGAACAATCGCTCAGCATAGGATTTTGCACGACCAGCACGGCCACGAAGCTGCGGCAAACCCGCCCCCACCATAGAGATTGGCAATTTCTGTTGGGCGCATCGATGCAGCGCCGCGATAAGCGCAGCAAACTGATCTTCTTCCACATACTGCAATTCATCGACGAACAAGATGAGCGCTGTATCCGCTTTTGCCGCAGCTCTCCCAACCTGCTCCAATAACGCTGCCAAATCCCCTTCGAGTTCACCATTGTCTGCGAGTCCGGGTTCTGCCTCGGCATCAATACCAACCTCGATATCCTGATATCTGACACGGAGAGCGCAGACAAAACCCGTCAACGCTGCCAAACCCCGCTGAGCAAACTGTTTCGCGGACTCAATGCGGCTCAGCCTGAGCAAAGCCAGTCGAAGCTGCGGAGCAAGCAGCGCCGGCAAAGAACGATCTTCAGGCGTTTCCAGCCGGAGTGTGTGGAGTCCGGCCTGCTCTGCATCATTGCGCATCTGATCGAGCAATACGGTTTTACCAACCCCCCGCAGGCCAACCATCAGCACGCTCTTTGCTGGATTGCCGATCCGCACCCGCTGGGTGGCTATTCGAACGCGCTCTCTCAGCTCATCGCGACCAGCCAGTTCAGGCGGCGGAGTACCCGCACCGGGCGAGTAGGGGTTCGATATCGGATCCATGGGTTTATAGCTAAATTACGAAAGTTATCCTAGGAGACTAACTTTAGTAATTTAAGCATAAAATAGCCAAATTGGTCATTTTTGCATGGCTGGAACCACGCCCCCAGAAGCCAAGTGTTGACGGTGGGGCCGCAACAACAGATTGTTAGCCCGGGACCGCAAAAAACCAGTAGCAGACCGCAATCGACGCCAGCACCCCGGCGAGATCAGCAAATAATGCGCAGGCGACTGCATGCCTCGCACGCTGTATGCCCACGGCACCGAAGTACACGGCGAGTACGTAAAAAGTCGTCTCTGTGCTGCCCTGAACGGTGGCGGCCAGCAGCGCAGGGAAGCTGTCGACCCCATGCGTGCTCATGGTCTCGATCAGCATCGCGCGGGCAGCGCTGCCCGAGAAGGGCTTGACCAGTGCGGTCGGCAGCGCATCGACGAAGCGCTGGTCCCAGCCGACAGCTTCCACGCCACTGCGTATCAGGCCGAGCAGCAGATCGAGCGCCCCCGACGCACGCAGCACGCCCACCGCGCACAACATGGCAACCAGATAGGGCAGGAGCTGCTTGGCCACGTCAAAGCCCTCGCGCGCGCCATCAACGAAGGCTTCATACACAGGCACGCGCCGCACTGCCCCGGCGACCACAAACATCAGTATCAGACCGAACAGCACCGCATTCCCCAGCAGGGAAGACAGTGATGCCAGCGCAGCTGACGAGAGACCGGACAGCAGGGCAATGAAACTGCCAAGCAGCAGCGCCGCGACCAGCAGGCTCCCCATCACGACGGGATCGCGCAGCCTCAGCCGCTGCATGACAGCGACTGCGAAAAATCCTGCCAGCGTGGACGCAGCAGTCGCCAGCAAGATCGGCAGAAACACGAGGGTGGGATCGGCGGCGCCCTGTTGTGCCCGGTACATGAAAATCGACACCGGCAGCAGCGTCAGCGAGGAGGCGTTCAGCACAAGGAACAGGATCTGCGCATTGCTGGCGACCTCCGGCGAGGGATTCAGCGACTGCAATTCGCGCATGGCCTTCAGTCCGATCGGTGTGGCCGCATTGTCCAGACCGAGGGCGTTCGCGGTGAAGTTCATCGTGATCAGGCCCAGCGCCGGGTGGCCGGATGGCACCTCAGGCATCAGACGCCGAAACAACGGGGACAGCGCGCGCGACAGCCGCTCGACCAGCCCGGCTTTTTCGGCGATGCGCAAAAATCCCAGCCAGAGCGTCAGCGTGCCGAACAGCAGGATCATCACCTCGACGGACAGCTTGGCCATCGCGAACAGGCTGTCGACCATCGCCGCAAACACCGCGGCATCGCCGACGATCAGCCAGCGCCAGGTTGCGCTGAGCGCCGCAACGACAAAAAATCCCAGCCAGAGAACGTTAAGCATCAGCCCGTTTCATCGGTGGCGGCAGGCGCACGCCACGGAGCGATCTTCGGCAGCAGCAGCATGCCCGGGATCGCCAGTGCGAAGCAGATCAGGAAAAAGACGAACCATCCGGTCTGCGCGACGATGAAGCCCGTGAGCGCATTGAAGAAAGTTCTGGGGACCGCCGCCAGACTGGTGAACAGCGCGAACTGTGTCGCCGTATAGCGCTGGTCGGTGGTGGTGGCGATATACGCAGTGAACGCCGCCGTGCCGAGACCGACCGCAAATGCCTCCAGCCCGATCACCAGCCCCAGCAGCAAGCTGCTCGGCTCGGTGCCGGCAGCGGCCACACCGGTCTGCGCGAGCAAGGCAAAACCGAGGATCGCCACGGCCTGCAGCACGCCGAAGATCCACAGCCCGCGATTCACGCCAGTCTTTTCCAGCCAGATGGCGCCCAGTATGCCGCCCGCCAGACTGGCCCAGAGTCCCGAATTCTTCGCCACCAGACCGATCTGCGTGCGCGTGTAGCCCAGCTCCATGTAAAAGGGCGTGGCCAGCGCGGTCGCCATCGAATCGCCGAGCTTGTACAAAAAGATGAACGCCAGGATGAGCAGCGCATGCGACCAACCGCTGCGCTGAATGAATTCACGGAAGGGTTCGACCACCGCCTCGCGCAGGGTGCGCGGGGGATTGCCGTAGATCTGTGGCTCCCGGATCAGCAGCGTGGTAAACAGGCCGGGCAGCATGAACAGCGCGGTGATGCCGAACACGGTCTGCCAGCTGAGAAAGTCGGACAGGATCAGTGACAGCGAACCCGGTACCAGTGTCGACATCTTGTAGGCATTGACGAACAGCGCAGTGCCCGAGCCCTGCTCGGCATCAGACAGCAACTCGCGCCGATAGGCATCGATCACGATGTCCTGACTGGCCGACAGGAACGCGACGAGACCGGCCAGCGCGACGATCATGCCGAGTTCCGACATCGGCGAAAAGAAACCCATGCTGCCAACCGTGGCCAGCAAGGCCAGTTGCGTGAAGAACATCCACCCGCGCCGGCGACCCAGCAAGGGAAAATGGAAACGATCCATTAACGGTGACCAGAGAAATTTCCACGTGTACGGAAAACCCACCAGCGCAAACAGGCCGATGGCCTTCAGATCGACCTGTTCCGCCTTCAGCCAGGCCGACAGCAGGTTGTACAAAATGAATAGCGGCAGGCCGGACGTGAAGCCGAGCATCACGCAGATCAGCATGTTGCGGCTGAAATAATGCCGCCAGCCAGTGGCCGCAGGCGCTGAGGAGGGGGAAGTGGAGTTCATGCGCCCAGTATGCGGGAAAGCTTATTTTTTGCGCAGCCGGAACACCGCCAGACTGCCGCGCCAGTTCGGCAGGAAAGCCACCGGCGTGCCGTCATCCTTTAGCGCGACGCACTCGATTACCTGCAGCCCGACTTCGTCGGCCAGCTCGGAAAAGTCGCGTATCGTCGCGCAACGCAGGTTGGGAGTGTCATACCACTGATACGGCAGGCTCTCGGACACAGGCATGCGGCCGCCAAGCAGCGCCAGCCGGTGCGGCCAGTGCGCGAAATTGGGAAAGGACACGATCGCCTCGCGGCCCACGCGGGCGATGTCACGCAGCACGCCCTCGACATTCTTCATCATCTGCAGCGCAGACAGGCAGAGCACGCTGTCGAACGCATCGTCGGCGAACATGGCCAGCCCGCCTTCCAGGTCTTGCTGTATCACCGAGACACCGCGCTGCACACAGCGCGGAATGCGTGCGTCATCGATCTCGACACCATAACCGCTGCATTGCTTGTCAACTTGCAGGTATTCCATCATCGCGCCATCACCGCAGCCCAGATCGAGCACCCGGGAGCCGGGCGTCACCCAGTGCGCGATGAAGGCCAGATCGGCACGCAGCCCGGCAAAGCGCTCGGTGATCATGCGGCCTCCCGGTGCGCGGCCGGAACGGTGCTGTCCAGCGCATGCCAGACCTTGTCGTAATACGCGCGCACCACGCCCAGATAGCGCGGATCATCCAGCAGGAACGCATCATGTCCGTGCGGCGCGTCGATCTCGGCATAGGTGACGCGGCGCTCGTTCTTCACCAGCGCCTGCACCATCTCGCGGCTGCGCTCCGGCGCGAAGCGCCAGTCGGTCGAGAACGACACCAGCAGGAACTCGGCCCGGGTATTCGACAGCGCTGCGGCCAGATCGCCATTGAACGCGCGCGCCGGGTCAAAATAATCGAGCGCCTTGGTGATCAGCAGATAGGTGTTGGCATCGAAGTACTCGGAAAACTTGTCCCCCTGATAGCGCAGATAGGACTCGATCTCGAAATCGACGCCATAGCCGAACTGGTACTCGGCATTGCGCAGGTCGCGACCGAATTTCTCGGCCATGTCATCGTCGGACAGGTAGGTGATATGACCGATCATCCGCGCCACGCGCAACCCGCGCCGGGGCACCACGCCATGCGCATAGAAATCGCCGTCATGAAAATCCGGGTCAGTCAGTATCGCCTGCCGCGCCACGTCGTTGAATGCGATATTTTGTGCGGAGAGCTTTGCCGTGGAAGCGATCACCAGACAATGGCCGAGGCGGTCCGGGTAAAGCATGCTCCAGGCCAGCGCCTGCATGCCGCCCAGCGAGCCGCCCATCACGGCCGCGAACTTGCGGATGCCCAGCGCATCGGCCAGCCGTGCCTGTGCGTGCACCCAATCCTCGACGGTCACCACCGGAAAGGAGGCGCCATACGGTTTGCCGGTCGCGGGATTCGTGTGCATCGGCCCGGTGGAGCCAAAGCAGGAGCCGGGGTTGTTCACACCGATCACAAAGAAACGGTCGGTATCCAGCGGTTTGCCGGGGCCAACCATGTTGTCCCACCAGCCGGCACTCTTGGGCTGGCCCTCGTAGGTGCCGGCGACATGATGCGAGGCATTCAGCGCATGACAGACCAGCACCGCATTCGATCGGTCGGCATTCAGCGTGCCATAGGTCTCGTAGACGAGCGTGTAGTCGGACAACACCGCGCCGCTCTGCAGTGGCAGAGGCTCGGTGAAGTGCATGGACTGCGGCCTGACGTTTCCCAGGGATTTCATTGTGCCCGTTCTTGCAAAACCTCGACGGCGACTGCTGACTCCATGACCGCCGACCATCGCTGGCTCAATCGCACAACGACGGCGGCCATGCGTTGTCCGCAGCGCCAGAAAACAAAAAGCCCGAAAGCACTTGGCTTGTCGGGCTGGATTCGTACATCGATTCGAGCTCGCTTTAGCCGTATTTGTCCGGGGATTCCCCGCGCGCCCGCAAGCTAAGGTCAAATCGGCGCGTTACTCGAAGGATAGCGACTTCGGTGCCCAGCGTCAAACGCCCCCCGCAACCCGCCGGTCAGAGCAGGCGCAGCCGCTCCACCGCATCGGCGATCGCCGTCGATTCATAGGCCTTCAGAATGCGCCTGACCGCAGGCTCGATCAGATCGATGTCGGTGTTGAGGATCTCCTGCTTCACTGCCAGCAGCTGGGCCGGATGCATCGAGAATTCGCGCAGGCCCATGCCGAGCAGCAGACGGGTGAGCTTGGGATCGCCGGCGACCTCGCCGCAGACCGCCACGGGGATGCCTGCCTTCGCACCGGAAGAGATCGTCAGGTGCAGCAGCTGCAGCACCGCCGGATGCAGCGGGTTGTACAGATGCGCGACCTCGTGATCCACGCGGTCGATGGCCAGCGTGTACTGGATCAGGTCATTCGTGCCGATCGAGAGGAAATTCAGTCGCTTGATGAACAGCGGCAGCGTCAGCGCGGCAGCGGGTATCTCGATCATGGCGCCAACCGGGATGTTCGGATCGAATTTCTTCTTCGCGTCGCGCAGCTGGATCTTCGCCTGCTCGATCAGGGCGAGCGTCTGGTCGATCTCGAAAGCATGCGCGAGCATGGGGATCAGCAGGTTGATCGGGCCATACGCGGAGGCGCGCAGTATCGCGCGCAGCTGGGTCAGGAACATCTGCGGCTCGGCCAGACAGTAACGAATCGCGCGCAGGCCAAGTGCGGGATTGAGCGCGGTCTCTTCGTCCTTGTCGAGCGGCTTGTCAGCACCCACATCGAGCGTGCGTATCGTCACCGGCCGCCCTTTCATGGCGACCACTGCCTTGCGATAGGACTCGAACTGCTCGTCCTCCGAGGGCAGGCGGCTGGCCTGCCCGGTGCGGCCCATGAACAGGAATTCGGAACGGAACAGGCCGACACCGACTGCACCCGCATCCAGCGCTGCGCCGCAGTCTTCAGGCAGCTCGATGTTCGCCAGCAGGTGGATGCGCGTGCCGTCGCGGGTGACGGCCGGCGTCTTTTTCAGTTTGCCGAGCTTCTTGCGTTCGCGGATCAGCTGCGCCTGCGCATCCCGGTATTGCTCGAGTACGATGGGCGCGGGATCGACGATGACGATGCCGGCATCGCCGTCGATGATCACCCAGTCATCCTCGGCGATCAGTGTCGAGGCATTCGCCATGCCGACCGCGGCCGGAATATCGAGGCTGCGCGCGACAATCGCCGTATGAGAATTCTGTCCGCCGAGGTCGGTGACGAAACCGACGAACGCACGATCACGGAACTGCAGCATGTCTGCCGGCGAGATATCGTGCGCGACCACGATCATCTGGGGCAGCACTTCGTCGGACGACGAGCTCGACGGCAGCCCGGTGGCCGAGCCAGTCAGGACCTTGAGCACGCGCTCGCCCACCTGGTTGATATCGTTCTTGCGCTCGCGAAGATACTCGTCCTCGATCTCATCAAACTGCGCGGACAGCTGATCGATCTGGGTCAGCAGCGCCCACTCGGCGTTGTAGTGGCGGCTGCGGATGATCTTCAGCGGCTCTTCGGCAATGATGGGATCGGACAGGATCAGCGCATGCACGTCGATGAACGCGGCCAGCTCGCTGGGCGCATCCGGCGGCAGGTCGCGCCGCACCGCCTGCAGTTCGCGGTTGACGGCGTCGATCGCATCGGTCAGGCGCTTCACCTCGGACTCGACACGCTCCTCGGCCACCAGATAGTGTTTGACGTCGCGCGCGGCGGGGCGCAGCAGGTGGGCGCGACCGATCGCGATGCCGCGCGACACTGGTATGCCATGAAGCGTGAAAGATGCCATCGTCGGTCGTGTCCTGCTCAGTCCGTGGGTCGGCGCATGCGCCTGTTCTTATTCGCTCTCGCCGAAGCGCGCGCCGATGAGATCGGCCAGCGCGACCATCGCCGCTTCCTCGTCAGGGCCGTCCGTCTCGAGCGTGATGGTCGTGCCCTTGCCGGCGGCGAGCATCATCACGCCCATGATGGATTTGGCATTCACGCGCTTCTGGTTACGGCTCATCCATACCTCGCTCTGGAATTTCGCGGCCAGCTGCGTGAATTTTGCCGAGGCGCGGGCATGCAGGCCGAGTTTGTTGATGATTTCTATGTCCCTGCTGATCATGGATGTGTCAATCGATGGATATCTTGTTGCATTCTCCGACGCCCCTGCGCCGGGATTCATTGGGCGTGCTGCGCGACGCGGCACACGCCTTTCTGCCCGCCGGCCAGCGCCATCTCGGCCGCCATGTCCAGCGTGTTGTGACGATAGCTGATCGCGCGCAGCAGCATAGGCAGGCTGACGCCGGCGATCACCTCGACCTGCCCGGGCACGCAGAGCTGCAGCGTGCAGTTGCACGGCGTGGCGCCCAGGACATCGGTCAGCACCAGCACGCCGGTCCCCTCGTCGATGCGCGCAATCGCCTCGCGCGCAAGACGCCTGACCTCATCGGGATCCTGATCGGCGATCACGTCCAGCGACTCCACCCGTTCGGGGGGGGTCCGGAACACATGCGTCGCCGCCTCGAGGAAGGCCTTGCCCAGCGGCGCGTGGGTGATGAGTAGTATGCCAATCATGAGGTTGCCTGACGATCCCTTCGGTGCAGCGGCAGTCGCCTGCGATCAGAGTGTGCGCTCGAGCGCATCGATGAACATGCCCGCCACAGAAAAGCCAGTCTGCTGCGCGATCTCCTGAAAGCAGGTCGGGCTGGTCACGTTGATCTCTGTCAGGTAATTGCCGATGACGTCCAATCCTACCAGCATGAGGCCTCGTCCAAACAATACCAGGGCCAGCGACTCGGCGATTTCCCGCTCGCGTGCCGAAATCGGCATCGCGACACCCCGGCCGCCGGCCGCGAGATTGCCGCGCACCTCGCCGGCCTGCGGCACCCGGGCGAGACAGTAGGGCACCACCTCACCGCCGATCAGCAGCACTCTGCGATCGCCGTGCACGATCTCGGGAATGTAGCGCTGGGCCATGATGGTGCGCGCGCCATGGTGCGTCAGCGTCTCGATGATGGCGCCGAGATTGAGACCGTCGCTGCCGATCCGGAAAATGCCCTCGCCGCCCATGCCGTCGAGCGGCTTGAGGATGACATCGCGGTGCTCGCGGTGAAACTCTCTGAGGTGAGCCTCGTTGCTCGTGACCAGCGTGGGCGCGATGAACTGCGTGAAGCCGGTAATGGCCAGCTTCTCATTGTGGCTGCGGATCGCGCCGGGGCGATTGACGATGCGCGCCCCGTCGGCCTCGGCGCGCTCGAGCAGATAGGTCGCGTACACATACTCCATGTTGAACGGCGGATCAGTGCGCTCGACGACGATGTCCATCTCGTTGAGGGACATCAGTACCGGCGGCTCCTGCCGGTACCAGTCGTTGTCATGGCCGGTCAGTGTGACGCGCGACAGGCCGGCCATCACCTTGCGCCCGTCGAAGATCAGGTCCGGATGGCCGAACGCATAGAGCTCATGTCCGCGGCCGGCGGCCTCGACCATCATCGCGTAGGTCGAGTCCTTGACGATCTTGAAGCTCTCCAGCGGATCGGCGGCAAAGGCGATTTTCATGGTCAGGAATGTTGGTAGGCGGGCGCTGGCGGCGCGCCGCGTGCGCCGGGATCAATAGACTTCCGGGTTCGGGTCCGTCTTTTCCAGCTCCACCGATGCCGCAAGCAGGGCGAGGCGGGCGACGACACCATACATGTAGAAGCGGTTCGGCGCGGCGGTGCCGGGCTTGGCGGCAAGATCGGGCAGCGCGTGCTGCTGCGCGAAGGCGAGCGGCACAAAATGCGCGCCGGGAGAATTCAGGTTCTCGTCAATCCCGCGCTCTGCATGCACACGGTAGAAACCGCCGACGACGTAGCGATCCACCATGTACACGACCGGCTCGGCAACGGCATCATTGATGTGCTCGAAGGTGTGCACGCCTTCCTGAATGATCACATCCGAGACTTCCAGCCCTTCCTTGATCACCGACATCTTGTTGCGCTGCTTGCGGTTCAGGTCGCGCACCTCGCTGGAGTCGCGCACCGTCATGATGCCCATGCCGTAGGTACCGGCATCGGCCTTCACGATCACGAAAGGCGTTTCCTTGATACCGTATTCCTTGTACTTCTTGCGTATCTTCGTCAGCAAGGTATCGACGCTGGTGGCGAGGCAATCCTCGCCAGTGCGCTCGTGGAAATTGATGCCCGTGCATTTCGCAAAATACGGATTCAGCATCCACGGATCGACATCGATCAGCTTGCCGAATTTTTTCGCGACCTCATCATAGGCGGCGAAATGATTGGTCTTGCGGCGCACCGCCCAGCCCGCGTGCAGCGGCGGCAACAGTGTCTGCTCATGCAGGTCTTCGAGAATGCCCGGGATGCCGGCCGAGAGATCATTGTTGAGCAGGATGGTGCAGGGATCGAAGTTCCTCAGTCCGAGCCGGCGGCCATTCGCGGAACGCTCCAGCGGCTCGAGGGTGATGCTGTTGCCATCGGGAAGATCAATGACGACCGGCTCCTTCACCTCATCGGACAGGCTGCCCAGCCGCACATTCAGGCCGGTCTGCCGGAAGATCTGCATCAGCCGCGCGACGTTCTGCAGATAGAAGGTGTTGCGGGTGTGTTTCTCCGGGATCAGCAACAGGTTCTTGGCATCCGGACAGTACTTGTCGATCGCGGCCATCGCCGCCTGCACGGCCAGCGGCAGCATCTCGGGCGCAAGATTGTTGAACCCGCCGGGGAAAAGATTGGTATCGACAGGCGCGAGCTTGAAGCCGGAATTGCGCAGATCGACCGAGCAGTAGAACGGTGGCGTGTGTTCCTGCCATTCGAGCCGGAACCAGCGCTCGATGGCGGGCGTGGCGGTCAGGATCTTCTTCTCGAGCTCGAGCAACGGGCCGTTGAGGGCCGTGACCAGATGGGGAACCATGCAAAACCTTCCAGGGAATCAGACTGCGACGGGACAGAGCTTGTCCAAGACCGCGATTTTAACGGACATGACCTGCTCATGCCCTGAATCGGTGAGCGGTCGGCCCGGAGATGAAAAAACGCCTCCCGAAGGAGGCGTTCGTGGCCCGGTGAGCTGAGCCGGTGCTGCAGAGGAGACCCGTGATGTCAGCGATGGTAGGCTGTCTCGCCGTGGCTGGAGATGTCGAGGCCTTCGCGCTCTTCTTCCTCCGTCACGCGCAGGCCGATCACCATGTCAGCGATCTTGTACGCGATGTAGGCGACAACAGCAGACCAGATGACCGTGGTCAGCACGCCCTGGAACTGGACCCAGACCTGGCCCGCGATCGAGTACTCGGGCGACGCGGCATTGGCGACATAGTCGTAGATGCCGGTACCGCCCAGCGAGGGCGCAGCGAACACGCCCGTCAGGATCGCGCCCAGTGCGCCGCCCAGGCCGTGCACGCCGAAGACATCCAGCGAATCATCGGCGCCGATCATGCGCTTGAGGCCGTTCACGCCCCACAGGCAGACCACACCCGCCAGCAGTCCGATCACCAGACCGCCCATCACGCCGACGAAACCGGCGGCAGGCGTGATCGCCACGAGGCCAGCGACGGCGCCCGAGGCGGCGCCCAGCATCGAGGGCTTGCCTTTCAGGATCCATTCGGCGAAAGACCAGGAGACGACTGCGCCAGCCGTGGCAAGCAGGGTGTTGGCGAAGGCCAGTGCGGCCGAGCCGTTCGCTTCCAGCGCGGAACCCGCGTTGAAACCGAACCAGCCCACCCACAGCAACGCGGCGCCCACCATGGTCAGGGTCAGCGAGTGTGGTGCCATCGATTCACGGCCGAGGCCAACACGCTTACCAACGACCACCGCACCGACCAGACCGGCGACTGCGGCATTGATGTGCACCACGGTGCCGCCGGCGAAGTCGAGCGCGCCCTTCTGGAACAGCCAGCCCGAGACCGCGGTGGCTGCTTTGGCCGCCTCGGCATCGGTGAACGCATCCGGGCCGGGCCAGAACCAGACCATGTGCGCGACCGGCACGTAGGCAAAGGTGAACCAGATGACCATGAACAGCAGCACGGCCGAGAACTTGATGCGCTCGGCAAATGCACCGACGATCAGGCCGCAGGTGATGGCAGCGAAGGTCGCCTGGAAGCAGGCAAACAGCATCTCGGGAATCACGACACCCTTGCTGAAGGTCGCTCCCGGCGAGTCCGGGGTCATGCCCTTCATGAACAGACGATCGAACGATCCGAAGAAGCTGCCGCCCTCGGTAAAGGCGAGCGAGTAGCCGTAGATGAACCAGAGTACCGTGATGAGGCTGAAAATCATCATCACCTGCATCAGCACCGACAGCATGTTCTTCGAACGGACGAGGCCGCCGTAGAACAAGGCCAGACCCGGGATCGACATCATGATGACCAGCAGCGTTGCCACGATCATCCATGCGGTATCACCCTTGTTGGGTACGGGTGCTGCCGCCGCTTCGGCAGGCGCTGCGGCGTCTGCGGCTGCGGGCGCTGCCGCGGCCGCCGCAGCTGGAGCGGCAGCAGGTGCTGCCGTTGCCGCCGGTGCCGCGGCGGGCTGCGCATCCTCTGCGGAGGCGACAGGCGTCATGCCCACTGCCATCAGCAACAGGCCGGCGCTCAAAAGGCTTGTGAACCATTTTTTCATGTTGAATCCCCTTTAGAGTGCTTCTTTGCCGGTCTCGCCCGTACGGATACGGACGACTTGCTGCAGGTCGTAGACGAAGATCTTGCCGTCACCGATCTTGCCGGTGCGGGCCGCGCCTTCGATGGCCTCGATGACGCGATCCACAATGGCGTCATCAACCGCCGCCTCGATTTTGGTCTTGGGCAGGAAGTCGACGACGTACTCGGCGCCGCGATAGAGCTCGGTATGACCTTTCTGGCGCCCGAAACCCTTGACCTCGGTGACGGTGATGCCTTGCACACCGATCGCCGAGAGGGCTTCGCGCACTTCATCGAGCTTGAACGGCTTGATGATGGCAGTGATGAGTTTCATTTCAGCCTCGTTGGGTTTTAAAAAGCTTTGGTAAGTGTGATAACCCCTGCGTTATTGCCGAGGAAGCCTTTGTTACCGAAATTCCACAGCGTCTTGTCGGCGTTCGTGCCGACGTAGGCGATCGCGGCAGTTACAAAACCGAAGTCTTTGGTCAGGCCGACTTTCCAGTCCGTGTAGTTATAGTCAGTCGCGTCTTTCCAGTAGTAGTAGCCGGCATGCAGGTTGATCGTCAGACCATCGGCCGCCGGCAGGTTGGCGCCCGCATCGACGTAATAGCTGCCCGCTTTGTTGGACGTGTAAAAAGCATCCGTCAGCGCATAATTCAGTTTGAGATAGGCGGGACCCACACCAAGCTGACCGTATACCTCGAAGGTATTTGCATCAGGCTTGCTGCCGAGGCCATGGCCCGGGTAGTAGTAGTAAATCGCGCCGACGTCATAGCCGAGGTCGTCTGTCAGCTGACCACGCTTGCCACCGTAGACATCAATTTCAGAGCTACCATCGCCACCGGAGTCCTTCACCCATTTGATCGTTGACGCCCAAGCACCGAGATAGCCGCCACTCGGGTTGTGGGTGTAGTCTGCACCCAGGCTGAACGCCGGGTCGCGCTGAGATTGCGAGATACCGCGGAACCGGTAGTCGCTGGTAACGCCAACGTTGTAAGCGACGGCGTGCTCTGGCTGAGCGGCTTCCTCTGCATGCGCCACGCTGACGCCGGCTCCAAGTGCGACCAGCGCTGCGCCGGCAAGAATCGTTTTTTTCATGGTTTTCCTTGTTTACGTTGAATAAAAATCCTGCCCACGATTGCCAGGTGTGCCCGAAGCAACTAAGCAGGACGTGTGCCAACCGAAAATCCGAAAAAGTCTTGTCATTTCGGCCAATTCCGCTAGCATCAAGCCTCCCGTACAGGCAGCCTCACCGCCAGCGATGCACCACGAAAGCGCGGTTGCCTCAAAATAGTGCATGTTTCATCCTAGCAAATGTTATGAACCCTAAACCCAGTTTTCTTTCCGAGCTGCAATCGAGCATCAGTGAAGTGCTGCGGCGTTCGCCAGCGGGCGATCTTGAAAAAAACCTGAAGGCCATGCTGAATCAGGGCTTTTCGCGGCTCGATCTGCTGACCCGAGAAGAATTCGAGATCCAGTCCGATGTACTGGCCCGCACCCGCGCCAGGCTGGAAGCGCTGGAAGCGCGGGTGGCCGAGCTCGAATCCCGCCTCAAGCTCTGAGCTGTGGGGCTGGCAGTACTGCGCAGCCGGGCGCTCTCCGGGCTGACGGCGGCGGCGGTCAGTGTGGAGGTGCATCTGGCCAACGGTCTGCCAGCCTTCACTATCGTCGGGCTGGCCGAGGCCGAAGTCCGGGAATCGCGGGATCGCGTCCGCGCCGCCCTTCAGAACAGCGGATTCGATTTCCCGGTGGGCCGCGTGACGGTCAATCTCGCGCCTGCCGACCTGCCCAAGGAATCCGGCCGTTTCGACCTGCCGATCGCGCTCGGGATACTCGCCGCCTCCGGCCAGCTGCCCGCGGACGAACTGGACCGGTACGAGTTCGCGGGCGAGCTGTCGCTGTCGGGCGAACTGCGCCCGATACGCGCCGCGCTGGCCATGAGCTACGCGATGCGCACACGGCCCGACACCCGCCGCGCATTCATTCTTCCCGCCGCCAATGCCGCCGAAGCCGCGCTGGTGCGCGACGCGGAGATCTACCCGGCCTCATCGCTGGTGCAGGTGTGCGCGCATTTCTCGGGAAAAGACGCCGCCACCCGGCTGACGCGCACCCAGCCGGAGACCATCGCGACCGCCGGGCACTATCCTGATTTCTCTGAAGTGCGCGGCCAGCAGCAGGCGCGACGGGCGATGGAAATCGCTGCGGCGGGTGGGCATAGCGCACTGATGGTCGGCCCGCCGGGCGCGGGCAAGTCCATGCTCGCGAACCGCCTGCCCGGCGTGCTGCCCCCGATGAGCGATGACGAAGCGCTCGAAGCAGCGGCGGTGCAATCGCTGGACGGACATTTCTCGCCCGCACAGTGGGGCCGGCGACCTTTCCGCGCGCCGCATCACACGGCATCGGCGGTCGCTCTCGTCGGCGGCGGCAGCGTGCCGCGCCCCGGGGAAATCTCGCTGGCCAATCATGGCGTGCTGTTTCTCGATGAACTGCCCGAATTCGACCGCAAGGTGCTCGAATCGCTGCGCGAGCCGCTGGAATGCGGCCACATCAGCATCTCCCGCGCCGCGCGGCAAACCGTGTTTCCCTGTCATTTCCAGCTGATCGCTGCAATGAATCCCTGTCCGTGCGGCTATCAGGGCCATCCGACACGCGCGTGCCGCTGCAGCCCGGACAGCGTCTTGCGTTATCAGGCCAAGCTGTCCGGTCCGCTGCTCGACCGCATCGACATGCTGGTGCCGGTCGCGGCGCTGACCGCGGAAGAGATGCTGCAACCGGCCTCTAGCGAGCCCTCGGCAGCGATCGCCGAGCGCGTAAGCCGGGCGCGCGAGGTACAGCATGCGCGCCAGCGAAAGACGAACGCTGCGCTGTTGCCGGGCGAGCTGGATACGCTGTGCGATGCCGATACGAGCGCACAGGACTTGCTGCGCTCGGCAATGAACCGCCTGCAATGGTCGGCACGCGCTTATCACCGCGTGCTCAGGCTAGCCCGCACCATCGCCGATCTTGCCGGATCCGAGCGCGTCGCCGCCGCGCATGTGGGCGAGGCCATCCAGTACCGGCGCGCGCTTTCTGCTCCGCAGTGACCAGTGACGCATGGGCGGACGCTGCGGCCGGCGCACGGCGCTGCTCTGCTGCCACGTCTGCCGCCACGTCTGCTGTTACCATCTCCGCCATGTCTGATTCAATGAATTCATGGGCGCGCGCGTCAGCCGCCCTCATCGCGTCGCTGTCTGCGGTGGCTGTGCTGGTCGCCTGCAGCCCCAGCCTGAACTGGCGCGATGTGCGCGACACCGACGCGCGTTTCACCGTGCTGCTGCCGGCCAAACCGGCGAGCCACGCGCGGGACGTGAACCTGAACGGCCTGACCGTCAAGATGCAGATGACGGCGGCCGAGGTGGACGACATGAATTTCGCCGTTGCCAGTGCAGTGATCGATGACGAACAGCAGCGCACGTCGGCATTGGCGAACCTGCAGCAGGCGATGGTCAACAACATCGGCGGCCGTGTGCTGCGCCAGAAGACGCTGACGCTGAAGGATGGTACCGAGGCGGTCGAGATCGAGGCGACGGGCGCAATGGCGAACGGTCGCCGGATGGCGCTGTTCGCGCGTTTCGCGACCAAGGCGCCGCGCGTCTATCAGGCGGTGGCGATCGGCCCGGCGGACAGCCTGACGGCCGAAGTCGCCGAACCCTTCCTCAGCTCGTTCACGCTGCAGTGATGCCGGCGGCGGACACTTACCTGCAGGGGCGGCTGGCATTGCGCGTCGTGCTGGTGTTCGGCGCTGCGTATTTCCTCTCGTACGCTTTCCGCGCAATCAACGCGGTGATCGCGCCGGCGCTGATGGGCGACCTGCAGCTCTCGAATGCCGACCTTGGCCTGCTCTCCTCGGCCTATTTCGTCGGCTTCGCCAGCCTGCAGCTGCCCCTGGGCATCTGGCTGGACAAATACGGGCCTCGTCGCACTGAAGCATCGCTGTTGCTGTTCGCGGCCCTCGGTGCGGCGATCTTTGCCAGCAGCGACACGCTCGCCGGCTTGTGGGTGGGACGCGCACTGATCGGTGTCGGTGTGTCTGCCTGCCTGATGGCCCCGTACAAGGCCTACCGCAGCTGGTATCCGCCGGAACGCCAGAGCCAATTGGCAAGCTGGATGCTGGTGTTTGGCACGGCGGGTGCGCTGGCCACCACAGTGCCTGTGGCCGAGGTGCTGCCACTGATAGGCTGGCGTGGCGTGTTCTGGCTGATGTGCGGACTGATCGTGATGGCGACCGCGCTGCTGTTCTTTCGCTTGCGCGACGTGGAGCGCGAGCAGATGCAGGCGCAGGCGCATGCGGAGGCGGCGGCGCACATGCAGGCGCCTGCAGAATCGCTGTCGTACCGGGCCATCTTCAGCCACCCCTATTTCCGTCGGATGGCGCTGCTGGGCGGTGTGCATCAGGGCGGCTTCATGGCCGTGCAGACGCTGTGGGCAGGCCCGTGGATGACCAAGGTGCTGGGGCTCTCCGTGTCTCAGGCCTCGCAGGTGCTGTTCGTTTTCAATTTCTGTCTGATGCTCTCCTACCTGGCGCTGTCCTGGTGGGCGCCGCGGCATGTGTCTTATGGACAGTCGCGCGGCTGGCCGGCGCTGAAGGTGGTGGGCATCGGCATCGGCCTGTCCATTCTGCTGCAACTGGCGATGCTGCTGCTGCCGTACACATGGGCATGGCTGCTGTGGCTGCCTTTTGCGCTGCTGGTCACGGTATCCACACTCGCCCAGACGCATGTGAGCCTGTCGTTTCCGTCGGCACAGGCGGGGCGTGTGAACAGCGCATACAACCTGACGCTGTTCATTGGCGCATTCGGTGTGCAGTGGGGGCTGGGGCTGCTGATCGATCTGTTCGTCGCCTACGGGTGGGAAACATCGCCGGCCATTCGCATGGCCTGGTTCGCGTATCTGCTGGTGCAATTGTTCGCGCTGCTTCGTTTTGTCAGCAGCAAGGCGTTGGTGACCCTGCCTGTGGCGGTACCTGCCACCCGCTGAATCTTCTCTGCGCGAGCGATGGTCATGCTATCGTCGCCCGCTACCCTTGTCATTCGAAGAGTCCGTCATGTTAATCACATTTAAGTCGAGTGCCGCCGCCGATGTGCTGATGTACAAGACCCACGCACAAGCTTTGCTCGACCTGCTGGAGAAACCGGTCGAGCAGGGAGTCATCACCGCCGAAGAGATGCCCAAGGCCATCGCCCGGCTGGAGGAGGAGGTCGCTCGCAGCAAGCAGTCGTCGGCTTCGTCGGGCGAGGGCAAGGGTGAGGGCCATAGCGGCACCGAGGCCGACAAGGACGACATCGAGTCCGGCAAGAAAGTCAGTTTTGCGGCGCGCGCCTTCCCGCTGCTGGAAATGATGCGCGCATCCGCGAAAGAAAACACCTTTGTGATGTGGGGCGTCTGATCGTGCAGCCTCTGATGCAGCGGCAGGTCAGCTCGTGAGCGGCGGTCGCCGACCGACACTCGCCAGGCACGCCACGCCCGCTCTCGCTCCGGAGTCGCTCGCATTTGCGCTGGCCGGCGCTTCACGTGCACTGGCTCTGGTCGAGTCGGGAACGGCGCTGCCCAAGGCACTGTCGGCGTGCTTTGCCTCACTGCATGCGACTCCCGCTGCGCGCGGCGCCATGCAGGACATCAGCTACCGCAGTCTGCGCCGCTGGGGCCTCGCGCAGGCCTTGCTGCGCGCACTGCTGGACGCGCCCGCAAAACCGGCGCAGCTCGGCACCCTGCTGGGAGCCGCGCTGGTCCTGCTGAGCGACGAGCGCCGCCCGTATGAGGAGCACACGGTAGTCGATCAGGCGGTGTCTGCCTGTGCCGCAGACCGCAAGCTCGGTCACGCCAGAGGACTGGTGAATGCAGTGCTGCGTCGTTTCCTGCGCGAGCGGGAAGCGCTGCGGTCAGCCGCTCTGGTGAGCGAGGAAGCGCGATGGAATTATCCGCAGTGGTGGATAGACAAGGCGCGCGCCGACTGGCCACAGGCATGGGAATCGCTGCTAGCCGTCGGTAACGAGCACCCGCCACTGACGCTGCGCGTCAACCTGCGCAAGACGCACGTCGATGATTACCTCGCCCGGCTCGCTGCCGAGGGCATCGACGCGATCCGCATCGGCGATACAGCGATACGGCTCGCGCGTCCGGTGCCAGTCAGCGAAATACCGTCGTTCGGCGAGGGCTGGGTCTCGGTGCAGGATGCGGCCGCGCAGCTGGCCGCGCCACTGCTGGATCTGGCGCCGGGCATGCGCGTGCTGGATGCCTGTGCGGCACCGGGTGGCAAGACCGGGCATCTGCTGGAGACGGCGGACATCGACCTGCTGGCACTGGATCAGGATCGCGAACGACTGAACAAAGTCGCCGAGAACCTCGACAGGCTGTCGCTGCGTGCCGAGCTGTGCTGCGGCGATGCGCGCCGGCGCGACTGGTGGGATGGCCGCCCCTTTGACCGGATACTCGCCGATGTGCCGTGTACCGCCTCGGGCATCGTTCGCCGGCATCCGGATATTCGCTGGCTCCGGCGCCCGGACGACGCGGCCGAACTGGCCCGGCTGTCGTCAGAGATCCTCGACAACCTCTGGGGCATGCTGAGGCCGGGCGGCAAGCTGCTGCTGGTCACCTGCTCGGTCTGGCCCGAGGAATCGGCACAGCAGGCCGATCTCTTCGTCCGCCGGCACGCCGCGCTGCGCCTGCCCGCTCCCGGTCAACTGCTGCCCACCCAAAGCGAGAACACGGACCAGGACGGGCTTTTTTACGCGCTACTCCAAAAGCCCCCGGTTTGATACTATCGCCGGGGCCGCAAGGCCGTTGTTTTTTCACCACTCTCGATTTGGGAAGTCATCACGTGGGAGTTATGTGGCCAGCGCAGCGCAGCGCGCGCCGGGCAGGCGCCGGCAGTGGCTTGCTGAATCAGGTCAGGCATCTGTTGATCGTCTGCTGCCTGCTCGTGTTCGGTCTGGCGATGACGCCGGCCGCGCGCGCGACGGATGGCATCGAATTTGTCGATGCGGCGCTCGAGCTGACAGACGAGGGCTATGTCCTTTCCTCGAATTTTTCCATTGAACTGACCCGTCCGCTGGAAGACGCGCTGATGCGCGGCATTCCGCTGTACTTCAAGCTTCAGCTGGAAGTCTCGCGGCCCCGCTGGTACTGGTTTGACGATGTGGCGATCAAGGCCAGTCGATCGATACGCCTGTCGTACAACGTGCTGACGCGACAGTATCGTGCGTCCGTCGATGGCAGCCTGCACCGGAACTTCACCCGTCTGGACGACATGCTGGCGCTGCTGCGTCATCCCGGTCGCTGGCTGGTGGGTGAGCCGGGATCGCTGAAGCCCGAGGCCAGCTACACCGTCGCGCTGCAGCTGAGCCTGGATGGCTCGCAGCTGCCCAAGCCGATTCAGGTGAGCGCGCTGGGCAGCGGCGAATGGCGGATGGCCTCGGGCTGGGCGCGCTTCAGCTACAGGGCCGAGGGCAAATGACGCGGGCCTTGCGTTACCTGCTGTTCGCCGCAGTGGTGCTGGTGGCAGTGCTGCTCTACCTGCTGACGGCGGCCAGCGCGAACACGCTGCTGTTCGAGACCTACTTCCCGTGGATCCTCGCGGCGAATGTCGTGGCCGGCGTGCTGTTGTTCACGCTGGTGCTTTTCCTGCTGGTGCGACTGGCAAGCCGTTACCGGCGCAAGCGCTTCGGCTCGCGCCTGATGACGCGGCTGGTGCTGATGTTCACGCTGATGGGGGTGCTGCCGGGCACGGTGATCTATCTCGTGTCAGTGCAGTTCGTCTCGCGCTCGATCGAATCCTGGTTCAACGTGAAGGTCGAGGCGGCGCTCGAGTCCGGGCTTACGTTGGGCCGCAGCGCCCTCGAGGCCTCGCTCACCGAGCTGCGGCAAAAAGCGCGCGGCATCGCCGTCGAACTGTCGGAGATGTCCGATCCTGTGCTGGCCGCCCAGCTGCCGAGGATCATCGAGCGCAACCGGCTTCAGGACGCCGTGGTGGTATCGGGCGCCGGCCATCTGATCGCGAGTACCTCGAGCTCGGTCGCCAGCCTGGTGCCCGACCTGCCCACGCCATCGATGCTCGCCAAGGCCCGCGCGATGGATGGCTTCGGCCTGATCGAGGGCGGCGGCGAGGCCGATGCGGGCAGCGAGCGCGGCGCAGGCGGCAAGCCCACCATGAAAAATCTCCTGCGCCTGCGGGTGGTGGTGGCGATCCGGGGAGATGGTTCGCTGCTCTCGCTCGATGGCCGGCCGCGTTATCTGCAGCTGACCCATCCGGTACCGGAGCAACTGGCGGCGAATGCCGAGGCACTCCGCATCGCCTACGGCGAATATCAGGAGCGCTCGCTGGCGCGCGCCGGTCTGCGAAAGTTTTATCTCGTCACGCTGACCCTGACCCTGCTGCTGGCCGTGTTCGCGGCGATGGTCAGCGCCTTTCTGCTCGCGACCGATCTGGCCCGGCCGCTGCTGCTGCTGGCCGAAGGCACGAAGGCCGTCGCCGAGGGTGATCTGTCGCCCCGTCCCATTGTCGCCAGTTCGGACGAACTGGGCACGCTGACCCAGTCATTCAACCTGATGACGATGCAGCTCTCCGATGCGCGCGAAGCGGTCGAACGCAACCGCAAGGCGCTGGAAGATGCGAAAGCCTATCTCGAGTCGGTGCTGGCCAATATGTCCGCAGGAGTGATGGTGCTGGACGATCAGCTGAGGGTGGTCACCTTCAATGCGTCGGCCGAGCAGATCCTGCAGCAGGATTTGGGCGCGCACCTCAGCCATCCGTTCGCGGGTATCGACGGGCTGGAGGATTTCAGCGGGCCGATCATCCGCGCCTTCTCGGAGCAGAACGCGCAATCGGCGATGAGCCACACCGCCCCGCGCGAGCAGCACTGGCAGCAGCAGATCGGGATACCGGTGCGCGCCGCCGGCCAGCCTGCGGGCTCGGAGATCACGCTGCTGGCGCGAGGCGCCCGGCTGCCCGTCGGGAACGGCCTCGGGCATGTGGTGGTGTTCGACGATATCTCGGACCTGATCTCGGGCCAGCGCTCGGTCGCATGGGCCGAGGTGGCGCGCCGTCTTGCGCATGAGATCAAGAACCCGCTGACGCCAATACAGCTATCGGCCGAGAGGCTGATGATGAAACTGCAGTCGAAACTCGAGGGCGGGGATGCGGCGCTGCTTGAGCGAGCTACTAATACCATCGTCAATCAAGTGGTAGCAATGCAGCAGATGGTCGACAACTTCCGCGACTACGCGAAGACACCGCCCCCCGTGCTGCAGCCTCTGAATCTCAATGCGCTGATAGAAGAAATCCTCGAGCTCTACGGCGGCACCGCCGACAGCCGGCACATTCAGGCTCACCTCGATCCGCAGCTTCCCGAGGTCTCAGGTGATGCAACCCAGCTCAGGCAGGTGGTACACAACCTCCTGCAGAACGCGCTGGATGCCACGGCAGAAGTGAGCAATGACGCGGCTCCTTCAGGGATTGCGGTCACGACGGAATCCATTCGCTACGTCGATGCCGATGGCAGTACCCGAACCGCCGCCCGGCTGAGCATCGCCGATAACGGCCCCGGTTTCAGCACCGCGGTACTGCCCCGGGCTTTCGAGCCCTACGTGACCACCAAGCCCAGAGGCACCGGCTTGGGGTTGCCGGTGGTTAAAAAAATCGTCGAGGAACATGGAGGGCGTATCGAGTTGCAGAACCGCAAGGACAGCCGCGGCGCGCAAGTGTCGGTACTGTTGCTCAGGCTGGCGGGCACTTAACCATTTGACATTAAGAATTGCAAAAAATACAATTTCCAAGCAGGGGAATCGTATTGAGACAGAGAGGCACCCATGGCAAACATTTTGGTAGTCGACGACGAGATGGGAATCCGGGAACTGCTCTCGGAAATCCTGGGCGATGAAGGTCATGTGGTCACCACGGCCGAGGACGCCAATCAGGCGCGTGAGCTGCGCCTGTCCGGGCCACCAGACCTGGTGCTGCTCGATATCTGGATGCCGGATACCGATGGCGTCACCCTGCTCAAGGAATGGCAGCGTGACGGGCTGCTGACCATGCCCGTGATCATGATGTCCGGGCACGCGACTATCGACACCGCGGTCGAGGCCACGCGCATCGGTGCGATGAACTTCCTCGAAAAGCCCATCTCGCTGCAAAAGCTGCTCAAGACCGTCCAGCAGGGATTGTCGCGCGGGCCAGAGCAGGCAAGAGGCGCAATGCTGAACGGCCACGCACGCAACGGCATGCCGGCCGAGAAAAGCTCGCTGCCGCCTCCTGTCAACCCGTACGCCAGTCTCGGCGGCTACTCTGGTGCAATGAGCACCTCCTCATCCTCCTATGCGTCGCCGGAGAAGGAATTTCGCGTGTCATTCGAGCTGCCGCTGCGCGAAGCGCGTGATGCGTTCGAGCGCGCGTACTTCGAGCATCATCTGATGCGCGAGGGCGGCAGCATGACCCGGGTCGCAGAACGTACCGGTCTTGAGCGGACACACCTGTACCGCAAGCTCAAGCAGCTGGGCGTCGAATCCAGCAAGGCAGCGAAAAAGTCCTGATGACAGAGACACGGCTGGTGCATGGCGGTGACGCGCAGACGCGTGAGCAGGCCATCGCGCGCCATTGTCGTGCCGGCATACCGACTGTCGCTCTGATCGAGGGACTGGCGGGCACTGAACTGACCTCCTCCGGTGACCTGACCGTGATGCGCATTGCGCCAGGCTGTCCATGCTGCACCGGGCGACTGACGATGCAGGTCACGCTGAACCGACTGCTGCGCAATCCTCCCGCTGAGTTGTTTCTGAGTCTCGCTGATGCATCGCACCTGACGTCAGTCCGAAATTTTTTGCAACAAGAGCAATATTGCGCTAGGCTGCAATTGGGTCCTGATCTGGATTGCGGTCGGGCGCAGGAAAACCGGGCATGAGATTTGCCCCGCACTATTGAAATTTCTGTTCGCAGCACCAAGTTGGATCACAGGATGACGTCGGTACGCTGATCCTGTTTTTCTCGAAGGAGCCTGCATGAACCTGATCTATAACAGCGAACACTACAGCGTGGTCGAGTTTGGCGCGGAGGCCGGGCTTGAAGCCATGCGGTTCGGCGGCTACGAAATCCTCGATAAACCCGCGAAAAAAGAGATCTTCATCGCTGGCCCTCTCGCAGAAGCGTTTCGCCAGCATGTGCGCGAACTCATCGCGACCGAGCCGAGCATGGAAGAAATCGATGAATTCCTCGGCAGTTATGGCTCCCTGATGGCGCAGCCTGTCGTTCTTCATTAGTTCTGCAGTAAACTGCCCCGCCATACACGCTGCTACGGTTTGTCCGCCGCACCCCGGCGGCTCCGGTCGCAGATCGGACGCCTCCGGGCTTGATACGGCCCGCTCCTGAATGCACGCCAATTCCCTTCCTGTCGCCAGCAACCAGACGGATTGTCATGAGCAGCTAGGCGCACTCGTCGAGCGTCATGCGCGATCGGTGTATCAACGGCCGGTCGCCCCGTATAACCGTCTCGCGTTCGATCATGCGATGAAGGCGTGGCAGGCGGCTGGCAAACCGGCTTTGATTATCGATGCGGGCTGTGGCGTTGGCCTGTCGAGCCGAAAGCTCGCGCAGCAACATGCGGACAATTTCGTGATCGGCATTGATCAGTCGGCAGACCGGCTGGGGCGCCAAGTTCACTGGGACGGCCCGCCAGCGCACAACCTCCTGCTGGTGCGCGCCGACCTCGTGGATTTCTGGCGGCTGATGCTCGAGGCGCGCATGCATCCCGCGCAGCACTACCTGCTCTATCCCAACCCATGGCCAAAAAAATCCCAGCTCGCGCGCCGCTGGCATGGCCATCCGGTGTTCCCGACGGTGCTGGCATTGGGCGGTCATATCGAATGCCGCAGCAATTGGAGGATTTACATTGAAGAGTTTGCCAGCGCGGCGACCCAGCTCACCGGCCGCCCTGCGCAGTGCGAAAGCTTCGTGCCACCACCCGAGGCGCTCACGCCGTTCGAGGAAAAATACCGCACCTCTGGCCATGCGCTCTGGCGCTGCCGCCTTGCCCTTGATGCCGCTTCTGTAATGCCGCTTCTGTGATGTCCGTGAACCAAGGCTGAGGACAAGCGCTGCCATCGGATGGCGCGCGTGATTTTTCATGATACCGTTCACGAACTTTCACTTCTGATCGCGTGTACCCATGTGCCAGTTGCTGGGGATGAATTGCAATGTCCCGACCGACATCGTGTTCAGCTTCACCGGATTCGCTACCCGGGGAGGCCGTACCGATGAGCACAAGGATGGCTGGGGCATCGCTTTTTTCGAGGATGCCGGCGTACGACTGTTTGTCGATCATGAATCTGCGATCGCCTCGCCCGTGGCCGAGCTGATCAAGCGCTATCCGATCAAATCAAAGAACGTCATCTCGCACATTCGCAAGGCGACTCAGGGACAGGTCGCACTGGAGAACTGCCATCCTTTTGTGCGGGAGCTGTGGGGCAGGTATTGGGTATTCGCGCACAACGGCGACCTGAAAAACTTTTCACCGGCACTGACCGGCCCGTTCCGCCCGGTCGGCAATACCGACAGCGAGCTGGCCTTTTGTTATCTGCTGCAGCAATTGCGCACCACCTTTGGCGATGCACCGCCGTCCATGGCCGCGCTGCGGCCTGTGCTGCAGGCACTGACGGCCGAGATCGCCGCGCATGGCGTGTTCAACATGATGCTGTCGGATGGCTCGGCGCTGTATGCGCATTGCTCGACCCGGCTGCATTACATCATCCGGCAATACCCGTTCACGCAGGCGAAGCTCTCCGATGAAGACCTGACGGTCGATTTCTCTGAAGTGACCACGCCGAATGATCGCGTCGCCGTGATCGTGACCGAGCCGCTGACCACCAATGAAACCTGGCAGGCGTTCAGCGCAGGCGAGATGAAGGTATTCGTCGAAGGCACGCCGTTACACTGAACGGCGCACCCGACGATGCCGGTGGCTGGATAGTCGAGCGTTTACAGGTTCGGCGCCAGCCAGCGCTGCAGCTGCTCGATGCTCACCTGCCGACGTGCCGCCATGTCCTGTAACTGATCCTCTGCGATCTTGCCCACCGCGAAGTACTTGGATTCCGGATGAGCGAAATAAAACCCGGATACCGCTGCACCGGGGAACATCGCATAGGATTCGGTCAGGCTCATGCCGATATCCTCGCACTCCAGAATGCGGAAGACATCCTGTTTCACCGTGTGCTCGGGACAAGCCGGATAACCGGGCGCAGGACGGATGCCGCGATACGACTCGGCGATCAGCGCCGCATTGTCCAGCTGCTCGTCGCTCGCATAGCCCCACAGCTCCTTGCGCACGCGTTCATGCAGGTATTCTGCGAATGCCTCGGCCAACCGGTCCGCCAGCGCCTTGAGCATGATGGACGAGTAATCATCATTCTCCTCTTCAAAGCGCTTTTCATGCTTTTCGATGCCTATGCCGGCGGTCACGGCAAACAGGCCGATGTAGTCGGTGATCCCTGAAGACTTCGGCGCGATGAAATCCGCGAGGCACTGGTTCGGGCGCGCAACGCCGTCGATCACCGGGCGCTCGGATTGCTGGCGCAGCCCGTAGTAGGTGAAGGCGATCTCGCTGCGCGTCTCGTCGGTATAGACCTCGATGTCATCCTCATTGACGCTGTTAGCCGGCAGAATGGCCATCACGCCATTGGCCGTCAGCCAGCGACCCTCGATGAGCTTCTTCAGCATCGCCTGCGCCTCGCGGTACACATTGCTCGCAGACTCGCCGACGACCGGATCCGTGAGGATCGCAGGAAAAGGCCCAGCCAGATCCCAGGTCTGGAAGAACGGCCCCCAGTCGATGTAGTTGGCCAACACGCCCAGATCGACATTGCGGAAATGGCGACGGCCGATCAGGCGGGGCTTGCGCGGCGCGGAAGCCCCCTCGAACGATACGCGCATCTTGTTCTTGCGCGCGGCCTCGAGGCTCACCATCGGCAGCGCTTTCTTGCCGGCGTGCTGCGTGCGGATCCGCTCGTAATCAGCCGCGATGTCGGCGACATACTGCTCGCGCGCCTCCGGCGTGAGCAGCGATTGAGCGACCGACACCGAGCGCGACGCATCCGGCACATAGACGACCGGCCCTTCATAGTTCGGCGCGATCTTTACGGCCGTATGCGCGCGGCTGGTGGTCGCACCACCAATCAGCAGCGGTATTTTCAGCATCCGGAAATGCGGATCGCGCTGCATCTCTTTCGCGACATGCGCCATTTCCTCGAGCGAGGGCGTGATCAGCCCCGACAGGCCGATGATGTCCGCATTCTCTGCCTTGGCCTTGGCCAGGATCTCCGAGCAGGGCACCATCACGCCCATGTTCACCACCTCGAAGTTGTTGCACTGAAGGACAACCGACACGATGTTCTTGCCGATGTCATGCACATCGCCCTTGACGGTCGCGATCACGATCTTGCCCTTCGGCTTGGCCGCCTGCCCGGTGCGGCGCTCTTCCTCGGCCTTTTCTTCCTCGATGAACGGCACCAGATGCGCGACCGCCTGCTTCATCACACGTGCGGACTTCACCACCTGCGGCAGGAACATCTTGCCCTGACCGAAGAGGTCACCGACGATGTTCATGCCATCCATCAGCGGGCCTTCGATCACATGGATGGGCCGGCCCTTGCGCGCCTCCACCTGCTGGCGCGCCTCCTCGGTGTCCTCGACGATCCATTGCGTAATACCATGAATTAGCGCATGCGCAAGGCGCTTCTCGACGGGCGCATCGCGCCAGGCGAGATTTTGTTCGTCTTTCTTGTCGCCAGCTTTCAGGGTCGCGGCGATCTCGATCATGCGCTCCGTCGCGTCATCGCGCCGGTTCAGCACCACATCCTCGGCACGCTCACGCAGCTCGGCACTGAGGTCGTCATAGACGCCGATCATGCCGGCGTTGACGATGCCCATGCTCATGCCGGCCCGGATCGCGTGATACAGGAAGACCGTGTGGATCGCCTCGCGCGCCGGGTCATTGCCCCGGAAAGAGAAACTCACATTCGACACGCCGCCGCTGACCTTCGCATGCGGCAGGTTCTCGCGTATCCAGCGCGTCGCCTCGATGAAATCGACCGCGTAGTTGTTGTGCTCTTCGATGCCGGTGGCAATCGCAAAGATGTTCGGATCAAAAATGATGTCTTCAGGCGGAAAGCCGATGGTCTCGGTCAGCAGCCGGTACGCGCGCTCGCATATCTCGATCTTGCGCGCATAGGTATCGGCCTGACCGGTTTCATCGAAGGCCATCACGATCACGGCCGCACCATAGCGGCGGCACAGGGTCGCCTGCCGCAGGAATTCCGCCTCGCCCTCTTTGAGCGAAATGGAATTGACGATGGACTTGCCCTGCATGCACTTCAGCCCGGCCTCGATCACCGACCATTTCGAGGAATCGATCATCACCGGCACACGGGCAATGTCCGGCTCGGCGGCGATCAGGTTCAGGAAACGCGTCATCGCGGCGACGGAATCCAGCATCGCCTCGTCCATGTTCACGTCGATGATCTGGGCGCCGTTCTCGACTTGCTGGCGCGCGACGGCGAGCGCCTCTTCATACTGCTCGTTGAGGATCATCCGCGCGAATGCCTTGGAACCGGTCACGTTCGTACGCTCGCCGACGTTCACAAACAAGGAGTCCTCGTCGATCGTGAAAGGCTCAAGGCCGGACAATCGCATCGTGTGCAGATGGGTCGGCACCTGACGCGGCGGAATGCGGCGTACGGTGTCGGCGATTGCCTGGATATGCTCGGGGGTCGTGCCGCAGCAGCCGCCGGCGATGTTCACGAAACCGCTCTCGGCAAATTCTTTCAGCAGCGATGAGGTAACGTCCGGGGTCTCATCGAAACCGGTGTCGGACATCGGATTGGGCAGGCCGGCGTTCGGGTAAATACAGACGAAGGTCTCGGCGATCTTTGACAGCTCTTCGGCATAAGGGCGCATCAGCGCCGCGCCCAACGCGCAGTTCAGGCCAACGGTCAGCGGCCTGGCGTGGCGAACGGAATTCCAGAAAGCGGTCACGGTCTGGCCGGACAGCACCCGCCCCGAGGCATCGGTGACGGTACCGGAAATCATGATGGGCAGTTTCTGTCCGGTCTCTTCAAAGAACTGATCGATCGCGAACAGTGCGGCCTTGCAGTTCAGCGTATCGAACACGGTCTCGACCAGCAGCACATCGGCACCACCCTCGACCAGCGCGCGCGTCTGCTCATGATAAGCGGCGACCAGCTGATCGAATGTCACATTCCGCGCACCGGGATCGTTGACGTCCGGCGAGATCGAGGCGGTTTTCGGGGTCGGTCCGAGCGCGCCGGCGACGAAGCGGGGCTTGTCGGTCGTCGAGTACTTGTCGCAGGCGGCACGCGCGATTCGCGCTGCCTCGAGGTTCATCTCGTACGCGAGATGCGCCATGTGATAGTCATCCTGCGCGATCGAGGTCGCACCAAAGGTATTGGTCTCGATCAGGTCGGCACCTGCCGCAAGATATTGCTCGTGAATCTCGCGAATCACCTGCGGCTGGGTCAGCGTCAGCAACTCGTTGTTGCCCTTGACGAAGATCTCTTTGCCCGGCACGGCAAAATCCGCGAAACGCTCGCCCCGATAGTCCTGCTCGGTGAGCTTGTAGCGCTGGATCATGGTGCCCATCGCGCCATCAAGTATCAGGATACGTTGCGCGAGCAGCGCACGCAGTCGGGCTTCAGTGGAAGAAATAGCGTCGCGTTTCATCGGAAAGTCTTCAGGCAATGCGCAAACAAAAAACCCGGCCTGCAAAGCGAAGCCGGGTATGCGCGCCGCTTTAGCAGTATTTGTTCAGAGCGTCGCCGCTCCTCGCGCCCGCAAGCTGGGTTTGACTTGAGCAATCAAATCGGCGCGCTAGGATTATACGGGAATTCACGCAGGCATCTCGAATGCCTGCCCTGCTTTCAGGGGAAATCCCTGCAGGAACTGCGCTGCCGCAAGCCGTTTGCCGCCGGGCTTTTGCAGCGTGTGCAGCCTGAGCGCGCCTTCACCACAAGCCACCGTGATCCCGTCACTGTCCAGCGCGAGGATCTCGCCGGGCGGGCCCGAACCTGCCTCCAGGCCGGCCTGCCAGATCTTGACCGGCGTGTCATGAATATGCGCAAGCGCCCCGGGGAAAGGATTGAACGCGCGGATACGGCGCAGCAGGAGAGGGGCGGGAAGCCGGAAATCCAGTGCCGCCTCATCCTTGGCAATCTTCGCGGCGTAAGTCACGCCCTCTGCAGGCTGCGGCACCGGCTGCAGCTCACCGCGTGACAGCGCCTGCAGCGCCTCGACGATCAGTTGCCCGCCCATCGCCGCAAGCCGGTCATGCAAACTGCCGGTGGTGTCGTCCTCGGCAATGGGTTCTGACCGGGCAAGCAGCATCGGCCCGGTATCCAGCCCTTCATCCATCTGCATGATGGTGATGCCGGTCTCGCGATCACCCGCCTCGATCGCGCGATGGATGGGCGCTGCACCGCGCCAGCGCGGCAGCAGCGACGCATGAATATTGATGCATCCCTGTGGCGGTATCTGCAGGATGGATGCGGGCAGGATCAGCCCGTAGGCCGCGACGACCATCAGCTGATGCTCGGTGCCCGTGATCAGCGCATGTGCGGCCGCTGCGTCCTCCGGATACTTGCCATCCAGCCGCAACGACACCGGTTGCGCGACCGGCATCCCGAGCCGCTGCGCAAGCTGTTTGACCGGCGAGGGCTGTAATTGCATGCCGCGACCGGCAGGACGGTCGGGCTGGGTCAGCACCAGCGGAATCTCGATGCCGGCCTCATGCAGGGCGGCAAGCGCGACGGCAGCGAACTCCGGAGTACCGGCAAAAATGACTTTCATTGGGGGATTATAGGCGCGGCCCGCGATGGGCCCGACGCTGCCGCATCAGCTCAGCGCAGCGCAACAGCGTGCTGGTCTTTCTTCAGCTCGCGCTCTTCTTTCTGCAGCTTGGTCTTGATGCGGTTGCGCTTGAGAGGCGACAGATACTCGACAAAGACCTTGCCCTTCAGATGGTCCATTTCATGCTGCACGCAGACGGCGAGCAGGCCGTCGGCATCCAGCTCATACGCCGCACCCTGGACATCGAGCGCGCGCACCCGCACACGCGACGGCCGTTCCACGCCATCGTAAATACCGGGCACGGACAGGCAACCTTCTTCATAGACCTGACGGTCATCGCTGGACCAGATGATTTCCGGATTGATCAGCACTTGCAGCTGATCACGCGTCTCGGAGACATCGATCACGATTACCTGCTGGTGCACATCGACTTGCGTCGCAGCGAGGCCGATGCCCGGTGCGTCATACATGGTGGCAGCCATGTCGGCGACCAGCTGTTTCAGTCGATCGTCGAATTCCGTCACGGGCCGCGCAATCTTGTGCAGACGCGGATCAGGATAGCGAAGGATGGGAAGCAGGGCCATACAGCTTTTGCGCAACAAGGAAGAAAAATAGTGAGTGCCAGGTCCGGGAAGCTCGTTGGCTAATGCAGAATTTCCAACGTTTTTTGCCGCAGGCAGTGCGCGCAATCAACCGGACGAATACGGAACGAACATGGGACGAACACGAAAGCATTCGATGGAAAAGTGTAGCACAGCAGCTCCGGCGCCGTTCTCATTCCACCCTGCAGTGAGGCGGGTAATTACGCAGGCGAGTCGTGGGGTGCTGCTGGTGCTGCTGACACTGCCGGCGCTGGTCGCGCTGCCCGCGGCGGCGCTACCTTCGTCACCCGCACTACCTGCGTTCCCTGCTCCGGCCGCGTGCACCTGGGCCGCCAATGCGCCGGATCAGCATCGGGTGCAGCGCGGCGACACCCTGTGGGGCATCGCCTCCGTCTTTCTGAAAGATCCATGGTGCTGGCCGCAGGTCTGGGAAAACAACCGGGACAGCATCCGCGATCCGCACTGGATCTACCCCGGGCAAGTGATCCTGCTCGACCGCGTGCGCGGCGTGCTGCGCGTTGCCGACGGCGACCGTCGCGACTTGCCGTTGCGGCGGCTGTCGCCGATGATGCGCACCCACGCACTGGACGCCGAACACCTACCGGTGCTGCCTGTGCATCTGCTACAGGTGTTTGCGCGCTCGCCGTTGCTTGAGACGCGCACGCTGGCGCTCGCGCCTACCGTTGTCCGGCTGCCGGAGCACCGATCTCTGGCGGCCGATCACGATGTCGTGCTCGTGCGAGGCGAGCCCGGCAGCCAGCCCCTGTTCGACGTAATCCGTCCATCCGCTCCCATTAACGATCCGGACAGCAAGGAGCTGCTGGGCCGGGTCGGCGTGAAGGTCGGGCAGGCCAGGCTGCTCTCTCGCGGCACGCTCACGCATCGCTTTCTGATCACTGCATCGACCGCCGAGGTGCAGTCGGGCGACATGCTCGTCCCCGCATCGGCCGGCTGGCAGGCCCCGGTATCGATTGGTCCGTCAACGGCACCCGCAGGCAAACTGGCTGCGGTCCTGCATGAGGGGCGCTGGGCCGGACCAAATGATCTGGTCGCGATCAATCGCGGCAGCGCTGACGGAATGCGTCCGGGCAACGTGGTGCGGGTGGTGCAACCCGTTAGAATTCGCGCTGATGATGAAATGCAACCGACGCATGCCCCTGAAGACTCGCCGCCTGTCGCCTTCCTGCTGGTGTTCACTGTCGCCGAGCGCGTGTCACTGGCGGTGGTCATGCGCTCGCGGGACACCATTGCAGTGGGTGACGCCGTCCTGCCACCCTGACCGTACCGGCCATGACTGAATCCGAGGGTCTCGCCGACTGGCTGCGGCTGATGCTCACCGAGGGTGTCGGCCCGCACACGGCGCGCGAGCTGATGAGCCGCTTCGGACTGCCCGAGTCTGTTTTCAGCGCAGGCTTTCCTGCGTTGCAGAAGTGCGTGCCCGACAGACTGGCGCTGGCACTGAGCACCGCGCCGACCGACGCCATCGCATCCCAGATAGCCACCACGCTTGCCTGGGCACGTCAGCCCGGCAATCAGGTGCTGACCTTTGCGGATGACCATTACCCCCCATCGCTGCTGAGCACCGCCGACCCACCGCCGGTGCTGTATGTGAAAGGTCGTGCCGAACTGCTCGCGCGGCCTGCGATCGCAATCGTCGGCAGCCGCAGCGCCAGCGTGCAGGGAGCGCAGAATGCCGAGCATTTCGCGCGGGCGCTGAGCCATGCCGGCCTGACGGTCGTGTCCGGCATGGCACTCGGCATTGATGCGGCCGCCCATGAGGGCGCGCTCAGCGCCACTGACACGCATGGCTCGACCGTGGCGATCACCGGAACGGGGCTGGATCTCGTCTATCCAGCCAGGCATCGCGAGCTCGCGCATCGCATCGCGGCTCACGGCTGTCTGGTCAGCGAATATCCACTGGGTACGCCGGCAATCGCATCGAATTTCCCTCGCAGGAACCGACTAATCAGCGGGCTTGCACAAGGGGTGCTGGTAGTGGAAGCCGCGCTGCAGTCCGGTTCGCTGATTACCGCACGCAGCGCCCTTGAGCAGGGGCGCGATGTCTTTGCCATCCCCGGATCCATCCACTCGCCACTGGCCAAGGGATGCCATCAGCTGATTCGACAGGGCGCGAAGCTGGTCGAGTCGGCGCAGGATGTTCTGGAGGAACTAACCTGGCAGGCACCGGTTCGCACAGGCGAACCGGCACCACCGACCCGATCGACCCAATCGACCCAATCGGCTCAGTCGACTCGCACGACCGGAAGCGACGACGGCAGCCGCAAGCCGGCCAGCGCAGACGCTGAAAGGCTGCTCGAGGCGGCCGGCCATGATCCGGTATCGGTCGATGAACTCGCGGAGCGCAGCGGCCTGGTGCTGTCATCGGTTCAGGCAGGTCTGCTCGAACTGGAAATGCAGGGGCGCATCGAAATGCTCGCCGGTGGACGTTACCGCCGCCTCGATTAAAACGCACGACGTGTTATCGGGCGCAAATGCGGCCCTTTGCTGGTTTGTCGCAATCAACCAAATCGGAAACTTTTCCGGCAAATCCCAGTGCGTCCGGGACTGCTGATATTCCGCGCACTACCGTAATGACCCCATACGGTATTGAATTTGTCACCAACAATAATGCTGAAAATCTTCGCCCACGCAAGCTAATTGCATGAAATTAAAAGAAAAACCGCTGACAAATAAATCGATTCGATAGTTTTTTTCTTCGCATGCTTGTGCGATCTCGCAGATAAGGCTACAGTACAAATATGTTTGAGGTCCTCGTTTACCTATACGAAACCTACTACCGGCCTGACGCCTGCCCCGATTCGGCAGTGCTCGCGAAAAAATTGTCGGCAGTGGGTTTCGAGGATGAAGAAATCTCGAAAGCGCTCGGGTGGCTGACTGACCTCGCAGAAACCACGAACGAGATGTTCAGCCAGCAGGCTCGCCAGACCGCGTTCTCTTTCGGATTCCGCGTCTATGCCGACCGCGAATATGAACTGCTCGGCAGCCCCGCGATTGGTTTCGTTGAATTCCTTGAATCCGCCGACGTGATCAACGCCTTGCAGCGCGAGATCGTGATTGAGCGCGCGTGTGCAGCCAACGAATCCCCGATCTCTCTCGACAAGCTCAAGGTCATCGTGCTGATGGTGCTCTGGAGTCAGGGCAAAGAACCGGACGGGCTGATGTTCGATGAGCTGTTCATCGACGATGATGACGAGGCCGGCCCGCCGGTCTATCACTGAGCTGACGCTGGTCCACCCGAGGCCACGCTTCCTGAATGCGGTTCGCAAGTCCCCCGGCAGGCTACTGCCGGGCGCTCAACGGCTACCCGCCGGCGCCGAACAATTGCCCATGAAACAACATTTTTGCCCGGGTACCGATGGGCTCCGGCCTTTCGACGCGACCGTGGCAGCACCGGTTGACAAAAGGTATTCGGTGGTGTCCGGCTTGCGAACTCTGTGATAACGCGCTTATCATTGGCCGCAAATGCGCTGATGTTGTCAAATAGTCAGCGCTCACGCCCTGTTCTGCCCACCTTATATATAGGCAATCTGGGCTCAGGCCCTGCGAAGCCTGCATTCTGCTGCCCCCCTGATCCGGATGAATCATGACCAAAACCCTCATCATTGCTGAGAAGCCCTCTGTCGCCAACGACATTGCGAAGAGCCTCGGCGGCTTCACGAAGCACGATGAGTACTTCGAATCCGACGATTTCGTCCTGTCGTCTGCCATCGGCCATCTGGTCGAGATTGCTGCACCTGAGGAATACGACGTCAAGCGCGGCAAATGGTCGTTTGCCAACTTGCCAATGATCCCGCCGCATTTCGCGCTCAATCCGATCCAGAAGACCGAGTCGCGGCTCAAGCTGCTCAACAAGCTCATCAAGCGCAAGGATGTCGGCGAGATCATCAATGCCTGTGACGCCGGGCGCGAGGGTGAACTGATCTTCCGACTGATCGTTCAGTACGCGAAGGCCAAACAACCGGTGAAGCGGCTGTGGCTGCAATCGATGACACCCGGTGCGATACGCGATGCGTTCGCGCATCTGAGAGACGATCAGGACATGCTGCCGCTGGCCGATGCGGCGCGCTGCCGGAGCGAGGCGGACTGGCTGATCGGTATCAACGGCACCCGGGCGATGACGGCGTTTAACTCGAAAGAGGGCGGCTTCTACCTGACGACTGTGGGTCGGGTGCAGACGCCCACGCTGTCCATCGTGGCCGAGCGTGAAGAGAAGATCAAGCAATTCGTGCCGCGCGATTTCTGGGAAGTGCGTGCCGAATTTGTCTGTGCGGCCGGTATCTACGAAGGCCGCTGGCTGGACACCAGCTTCAAGAAAGACGAGACCGACCCTGAAAAGCGTGCCGAGCGCCTGTGGAGCAAGGCCGCCGCCGAGTCCATCGTTGCGGCCTGCCGGGGCAAGGCAGGAAATGTCTCGGAAGAGTCCAAGCCCAGCACCTCGATGGCGCCAGCGCTGTTCGACCTGACCAGCCTGCAGCGCGAGGCAAATGCACGCTTTGGTTTCTCGGCCAAGAATACGCTCGGGCTTGCGCAGGCGCTGTATGAAAAACACAAGGTGCTCACCTATCCGCGTACCGACTCCAAGCACCTGCCTGAGGATTACCTGAACACCGTCAAGCAGACGCTGGAATCGCTGGGCGAGAGCAACAACTACTACCCGCACGCCGCGCAGATCCTGAACAACCAGTGGGTCAAGCCGAACAAACGCATCTTCGACAATACGAAGATCAGCGATCACTTCGCGATCATCCCCACCGGGCAGTGGCCCAAGAGCCTCTCCGAACCCGAGCAGAAACTCTACGACCTCGTCGTGCGGCGCTTCATGGCCATCTTTTTCCCGGCCGCCGAGTATCTGGTCACGACGCGCTTTACCGAAGTGTCCGGCCATCAGTTCAAGACGGAAGGCAAGATCCTGACCAATCCGGGCTGGCTCGCAGTCTACGGCAAGGAAGCGGTTGATCCGAACGCGAAAGAAGGCGAGAGTAACGGCACGCTGGTGCCGGTCGCCGCAGACGAGAAGGTGAAGACCGACAAGGTGGAGGCGCATGGCCTGGTCACCAAGCCGCCCGCACGCTACTCGGAAGCGACGCTGCTGTCGGCGATGGAAAGCGCGGGCAAGCTGGTCGATGATGAAGATCTGCGCGATGCGATGGCGGGCAAGGGGCTGGGCACGCCGGCGACGCGCGCGGCGATCATTGAGGGCCTGCTGAACGAAAAATACCTGATCCGGGAAGGCCGTGAACTGATTCCCACCGCGAAGGCCTCCCAGCTGATGACGCTGCTGCGCGGTCTCGGCGTGGCGGAACTCACGGCGCCGGAGCTGACCGGCGAATGGGAATTCAAGCTTGCGCAAATGGAGCGCGGCGGCATCAGCCGTGAAGCCTTCATGCGCGAGATCGCGCAGATGACGCAGACCATCGTCAAGCGCGCGAAAGAGTATGACAACGACACCATCCCCGGCGACTATGCAACGCTGAAGACGCCCTGCCCGAATTGCGGCAGCGTGGTGAAGGAAAACTACCGTCGCTTCGCCTGCACGAAATGCGAATTCTCGATCAGCAAAGTGCCCGGCGGACGTCAGTTCGAGGTGCCCGAGGTCGAAGAACTGCTGACCAACCGCACCATCGGGCCGCTGCAGGGCTTCCGCTCGAAGATGGGCCGGCCGTTTGCCGCGATACTGAAAATCTCGCGGGACGAAGACATCCAGAACTTCAAGCTCGAGTTCGATTTCGGTCAGTCCAACGACGACGATGAGAATGCCGAGGCCGTCGATTTCACCGGCCAGACACCGCTGGGCGCCTGCCCGAAATGCGGCAGTGGCGTGTATGAGATGGGGCTCGCCTATGTCTGCGAAAAAACCGCCGCGCGCCCCAAGGGCTGCGACTTCCGCAGCGGCCGCATCATCCTGCAACAGGAAATCCTGCCCGAGCAGATGATCAAGCTGCTCAACGAAGGCCGCACGGACCTCCTGCCCGGCTTTGTCTCGCAGCGCACGCGACGTCCGTTCAAGGCTTTTCTGGTCAAGGGCAAGGATGGCAAAGTGAGCTTCGAGTTCGAAGAGCGCAAGGGCAAGCCTGCCGCAAAAACGGCCAGCAAGGACAACGGCGACGAAGAATCGGCGAGTGCAGCGGCACCCGCAAAGAAAGTACCGGCCAAAAAAATCGCCACCAAAACCGTCGCGAAGAAAGCGGCCACCAAAACCGCTGGCAAGACCGCTGTGAAGAAAGTCGCGGCAAAAAAAGTCGCTGCGAAAAAAATCAGCGCAAAGAAAGCCGCCTGACGCCCGTCATGCCCACACGGTCACGCAGGCTTGCGCTTGCGTGACCTCAATCACTCCCGCCTCGCCCCGAACTTTACCCTCGGGTTGCGCTTCTACCTACTGCATCTCGATGCAGTTCTCCGGTACGCCCTGGTTTGCGTACTGATTATTCACTTAGCGGGAGTGATCTATGATCAAGTGGTTGATATCGGTTGCCTGCGCGATGCTGATGGTCGCGTGTGCAGGCATGACAGGCGGCGGCTCAGGAAAAGGCAGCACAGGCTCCTCCGGCGGCAGCGATACCTCGGGTGCTACGGGTACCTCAGGAACATCGGGCAGCTCGTCGGGTGGCAGCAGCTCGACCCTGCCGTCGGAAAGCAACGGTCAGTCCTCGGGCGGCTCCTCCGGCAGCAGCACGCCGAGCGACAGCAGCGGCATGGGTGCAGGTTCGTCATCCATGCCTCCGGATTCCAGTGGCGGCGCTTCCGGCATGGGCTCAGGCTCCTCATCGGGCAGCAGTTCATCGGGCACCAGCTCAGGTGGTGCCGCAGGAGGCATGGGCACCGACACGCCCAGCACGACGAGCCCGACACCGAGCACAGCACCCGGACCGGGCACCAGCCCCAGCACCGGCCAGTGATCTCTTGCGAGTCCGCGAACGGCAACTGACAGTGCAGTTCGCGCACCTCTCGCTGAAGAGGGTACTGTAGAGACCATGCGTTACACTGTCAGGCTGCGCCCTTCGCAAAGCCTGACATGTTCTCCACTTCACAGCCCCCCAGACTCTCGACCGTACTGATTGCCAGCGGCATCATCCTCTCGCTGGTGATGGGCGTTCGTCACGGCTTTGGTTTCTGGCTGCAGCCGATCTCTCAGGCGCACCAGTGGACCCGCGAGACCTATTCGCTGGCGATGGCCACGCAAAATCTGCTGTGGGGCGTGTTCGGTCCGCTCGCCGGCATGGCCGCCGACCGGGTGGGGACGGCACGCGTGGTGTTCATCGGCACGCTGCTGTACGCGGCAGGCCTGTTGTGGATGGCACTGGTCGATCAGCCACTGGCCTTCGTCGCGGGCTCAGGCGTCCTGATCGGCGCGGCGATGGCCTGCACCGCATTCGGCGCACTGTCGGGCATCGTCGGGCGCACCGCGTCGGCGGCACAGCGCTCATGGGCCTTCGGTATTCTGGGTGCCGCTGGCTCCTTCGGGCAGTTTGCGATGGTGCCCGTCGAGCAGTCGCTGATCTCGGCGACCGACTGGCATCAGGCGCTGTGGCTGCTGGCCGGCCTGCTGATGCTGGTCGTGATGCCGCTGTCGCTGATGCTGCGCGAGCCGCAGGCGGGGCCGACCGCCCACCTTCAGCCACAGAGCGTGACGGAAGCCACCCGCGAGGCGTTTGGCCACCGGCCCTTCATGCTGCTCGTGGCCGGCTATTTTGTCTGCGGCTTTCAGGTGGTGTTCATCGGCGTGCACCTGCCGGCCTATCTGAAAGATCAGGGCATCACCGACCCGCAAGTGGCGGTGACGGCGCTGGCGCTGATTGGCCTATTCAATATCTTCGGTTCCTACTACGCAGGCAAGCTCGGCGGATTTCTGCCCAAGCGCCACCTGCTCTCGGCAATTTACGCGGCGCGCGCGGTGATCATCGCCGTATTCCTGCTGGCGCCATTGTCTCCGCTCACGGTCTATCTGTTTGCCGCTGCGATGGGCCTGTTGTGGCTGTCCACCGTGCCGCTGACGAACGGCGTAGTGGCCGGCATTTTCGGTGTGCGCTACCTGTCGATGCTGTCGGGCTTCGTGTTCCTCTCGCATCAGCTCGGCAGCTTCCTAGGCGTGTGGCTGGGCGGCTTTCTGTACACGGTCGAGGGCAGTTACCAGACCGTCTGGCTGATCACGATCGCACTCGGCGTGTTCGCTGCCCTGATCAACCTGCCGATCAATGAATCACCGATCGTTCGCGAGCAGGTGGTGCCCACATGAGCCACATGAACCACATAAAGCGCCTGACCCTGCTGCGCGCCATGATCGCGCTCTTGGGCGCGGGCGTGCTGGCGCTCGTGTTTCATGCTTATCTTCAGCCCGGATTCATCGTCGATATCGCCAACCGGCTGCTGCTGTGTCTCTGAACCTGTCACGGATACCGGATCCCATGACCTTCTCTGTCGAATCCCGCTCACCCGTGCAGGCGCTGCGCGCCTCCCGCATCCGCGAAGTCGCCAACGCGGGCATGGGTCGCACGGATGTCCTGCCCTTCTGGTTCGGCGAGCCGGATGAGGTCACGCCGGAGTTCATTCGCGAGGTCGCCAAGTCGGCGCTGGATGCGGGCGATACCTTTTACACGCAAAACTTCGGACTGCCCGCGCTGCGCGAGGCGCTGGCGGCGTATTCATCACGACTGCACCGGCCGACCGATGCCGCGAACATCGCGATCACCTCCGCCGGCGTCTCGGCGCTGATGCTGGTGGCGCAGCTGTTGCTGAATCCGGGCGACCGCGTCGTGATCGTCACGCCGCTGTGGCCGAATCTGGTCGAGATACCGAAGATCCTGAATGCGGAATCCGTCACGGTGTCGCTGAAGCTGAACACGTCCGGTGCCGAGCCGTCATGGGAGCTGGATCTCGACGAACTGCTGGATGCACTGACGCCCGGCACCCGCGCGCTGCTGCTGAACTCGCCGAACAATCCGACCGGCTGGACGATCACGCGCGAGCAGCAGGCCATCGTGCTTGCCCACTGCCGCAAGCATGGCATCTGGCTGATGGCCGATGATGTGTACGAGCGGCTCGTCTATGATCAGCCCACCGGCCAGCCCGGCTGCGCGCCCTCGTTCCTCGATATCGCCGAGCCGGATGAGCGGGTCGTATCGACCAACAGTTTTTCGAAATCTTGGCTGATGACGGGCTGGCGCCTCGGATGGATGCAGGTTCCGGTGTCGCTGATGCCCGACCTGGGCAAGCTGATCGAGTACAACACCTCGTGCGCGCCGGGTTTCGTGCAAAAGGCCGGCATCGCCGCGGTCGAGCGCGGCGAGGAGATCGTCGCGCGCACCATCGCGCGCTACACGAAGGCGCGCGATTTCCTGTTCGAGCAGCTCTCGCAACCGTTCTTCCGCGAGGCCGGCATCATTGCGCCCCGGCCGAAAGGCGCGATGTATCTGTTCTTCCGCCTGCAGGGCGAGCAGGACACGCTTGCGCTGTGCAAGCGGCTGGTGGCCGAGGCCGGACTGGGTCTTGCGCCGGGCAGCGCCTTCGGCCCGGAAGGCGAGGGCGCAATACGCTGGTGCTTTGCCAGCTCGCCCGAGCGTCTTGCGCTCGGCGTGGAGCGACTCGAGCGATTCCTGAAAAACCGCTGAGGCCTGTCCCGGGCATAATGGCGCCCCGGGAGCAGTACCCCGATAAAAACATATTCGCCGAAGGAGACATCATGGCCCCCCCGATCAAGACCGCCATTTCGGGCAGCTTGCCCAAGCCAGCCTGGCTGGCCGAACCCGAGAAACTCTGGGCACCGTGGCAATTGCAGGGCGAAGCACTGGCGCAGGCCAAGGCAGACGCGATGCGACTCGCGGTGGATGATCAGCTGCGCGCCGGCATCACCGTGATCGGTGATGGCGAACAGACCCGCCAGCATTTCGTGACCACCTTCATCGAGCATCTGAGCGGCGTGGATTTCGTCAACCGCAAGACGGTCCGTATCCGCAACCGCTATGACGCCGATGTGCCGGTCGTGGTGGACAAGGTGGCGCGTGCGCGCCCGGTGTTTGTCGAGGATGCGAAACGCTTGCGCGCGCTGACCTCGCAGCCGATCAAGTTCACGCTGCCCGGCCCGATGACGATGATCGATACGCTGTATGACGATTACTACAAGAGCCGCGAAAAGCTCGCGTGGGCATTCGCCGAGATTCTCAACGAGGAAGCGAAGGAACTGGCCGCGGCCGGCGTCGATATCGTTCAGTTCGACGAGCCTGCATTCAATGTGTTCTTTGATGAAGTCCGTGACTGGGGCGTGAAGACCCTCGAGCGTGCCGCACAGGGACTTTCCTGCAAGTCGGCCGTGCATATCTGCTACGGCTACGGCATTGAGGCGAACATCAAATGGAAGCAGGGTCTCGGCGAGGAATGGCGGCAGTATGAGCAGGTCTTTCCGCTGCTGGCGCAAAGCACGATCGATCAGGTCAGTCTGGAATGCCAGAACTCCCGGGTACCGATGGAACTGATCGCCATGCTCAAGGGCAAGGATGTGCTGGTCGGTGCGATCGATGTCGCGACCCAGCAGGTCGAAACGCCTGAGGCAGTTGCCGATGTGCTGCGCCGCGCGCTCAAGTATGCGGATGTCCAGCATGTACAGGGCTGCACCAACTGCGGGCTGGTCACGCTGCCGCGCGATATCGCGGCGGCCAAGCTCGCTGCGCTTGCAGCGGGCGCCGACTTGCTCAGCAAGGAACTCGGACTGGGCTGATCGGCCGGGAAGGCGGTGCGGAGGGCCGAGCGGTGGGCGCGGCTGCAGCCCGCCGTCGCGAGGGGTAGAATGCCGGCATGGATGTCACCCTGACCGAGCTCGAACAAGCCATCAACTACTGGCGCCGCATGCGTCCCGCCTCAGGCGAGGAACGCGCGTTGTCGGCCGAAGTGAATGCGCTGGCGGATGTCTATGCGCTGATGATCTTCGAGCGCGCGCGCACGCGACCCTTGTCGCTGCTGGGCGACGAGGCGCGCTCGCTGATCGATGCGTGGCGCAAATCGGCCGAGGGCAATGCGGCCTGATGCCGCTGCTGGCGCTGCTGTCCTTTCTTTGCTGACACCCGGCCTGTGACGCCCTCACTGGCGCTCTCGTCCCCACCTGCATCATTACCATCGGGCGCAACGTCCGAACCCGCCCCCGGGGCCACCCTCGGGGCCAGGTCGGTCCCGGGCACGCCCGCCTGATCCATCGCAAGCCAGGTCTGCAACAGGCCCGACAAGCGCTCAGGCGAGATGCGATGCGTCGCATCCGTGTGCGCATACAGCCAGTCCGACAGCGCAAGGAAACGCGCGAACGGTGCATCGCCGAGGATGGGCGGCATCCAATCGGCAAAACGTCCCGAGTTGGCCACCAGATCCCAGTAACGGGCGAAGCGCACCAGCCGCTGCATCATCGGAAAATCGATCCGGTCGGTGGCGAGTATCTGATACGGTGGCGAAGGATCGAAGATCAGACGATAGGTGTCCGTGTGACGGCTGATCGGCGCGCCCCGCAGGCGTTTGAGTATGCCGAACTGGATCTCGTGCGGCCGCAATGACGCGAGCAGATCGAAACCTGCCGCAAAGCTCTGCACATCTTCACCGGGCAGGCCGGCGATCAGATCGACATGCAGGTGCGCGTGCGTCTCTTCGCGCAGCCAGCGCAGATTGGCGATGGCCTTGTCGTTATTCTGCCGGCGGCTGATCAGTGCCTGCACCTGCGGGTTGAAACTCTGTATGCCGATCTCGAATTGCAGGCTGCCCGCCGGGAAGCGGCGGATACTCTCCTTCAGCGCGTCGGGGAGATGATCGGGCACCAGCTCGAAATGCGCAAAGACCGGATCGTCGGGGCAGGCTTCGAGCTTGTCGAGGAAGAATTGCAATATCCGGCGACTGTTGGCGATATTCAGGTTGAAGGTGCGGTCCACGAACTTGAACACACGCACGCCGCGCGCATACAGGCCCTCCAATTCTTCCAGCAGTGGCGTGAGCGGAAACGGCCAGGCGGTCTTGTCCAGCGCCGACAGGCAGAACTCACACTTGAACGGACAGCCGCGCGAGGCCTCGAGATAGACCGTCCGGTGCGCGATATCCGTCGCGCTGTAATGCGCATACGGAAAGGCAATTGCTTCCAACGGCGGCTGCTCACCGGCGTGCACCTTCATCAGCGGTGCAGGCCCGTGCAGAATCTGGTCGCACAATTTGGGGAAAGTGACATCGCCCCAACCGGTCACCACATAATCGGCTAGCTTCACGATCGGCTGCGTCTCGGTCTCGTGCGAGACTTCCGGCCCGCCCAGCACCACCCTGACCTGGGGCGCGACGCGCTTGAGCAAGGCCACGATGCGCGTGAGCTCGTCCACATTCCAGATATAAACGCCGAAGCCGATGATCGTAGGCGCACTGGCCAGCAGTTTCTCGACCACATCGGCAGCGCGTGCACCGATCACGAATTCCTGAATCCGGGTGACGCTGGCCAGCGAGCCCATGTTCGCCAGTAAATAGCGCAGGCCGAGTGACGCATGCGAATAGCGGGCGTTCAGGGTGGAGAGAATGATGCTCATGCTGACCGCTCCGCTTCCTGCAGCTGTCGCCACAACACCTTGCCTGTCGCCGACTTCGGCAGCGCATCGACAAAACTGACCTGCCGGGGAACCTTGTAGGCGGCCATCTGCTCGCGCGACCAGACGATCAGTGCATCGGCATCAAGCGTGCTGCCCGGCTTGCGAACAACGACGGCCTTGACCGTCTCGCCGCGATACGCATCGGGCGCGGCGATCACGCAGCACTCCTGTATGTCCGGGTGGCGGTACATCAGGGATTCCACTTCCGCTGGCCAGACTTTGTAGCCGCTTGCATTGATCATTCGCTTCAGACGGTCGGTAAAAAAGAAGAATCCCTCATCGTCACGATAGCCGAGATCGCCGGTCCGGAAAAATGATTTTCCATCGATCGTGATGAAGGCCTCGCGAGTCTTTTGCTCATCGCCCCAGTAACCGGCAAACACTTGCGGGCCGTGGATGAGGATCTCGCCGACCTCGTTGGGCGGCAGCTCGCGCAGCGTGTCCGGGTCGATCACGCGGGAGTCGACGTTGAAGATCGGGATGCCAAGGCATTGCTGCTTGAGCCGCTGCACCGGATTCGAATGCGAGGTCGCGATCGTCTCCGAGAGTCCGTAGCCCTCCATGTAGCGCAAGTCGGTCAGGTCGAGCAGCTTTTGCGCAATCGCCGCCGGCATGGCAGCGCCACCGCCTGACACGCGCTTCAGACTGCGGATGTCATAGTCGGCGAGGCGGGGATTGGACAGGAAATCGATCATCATGGTTGGTATGCAGGTCCAGCTGGTCACCCGATGCCGGGTGATCAGCTGGCCAGCCAGATCGCGATCCCATCGCGCCATGATGATCAGGGTCGCGCCGGTGTAGAGGGCGGCGTTCATGCTGATCTGCATGCCGGTCACATGAAACAGCGGCAAGGAAAGCAGGATCACGTGATCGGCCGAGGCGCCACCCGCCCACAGTGCGCCGCTGATCGCATTGAACATCAGCGAACGGTGGGTATGCATGCAGCCTTTCGGCCGTCCGGTGGTGCCGGAGGTGTAGGGCATGCAGGCGAGGTCGTCCGGGCCGGCATGATGCGGTTGCGGGCTGAGCGCAGACGCCATGGCGAGATGCCAGGGAATCACCCGCGCATCGTCCGGCGCTTGCCGGGGCAGGCTTAGCCAGTCAGGCATCGCGGTATCGGTCTGGCCGAGATAATCGGCGTAGCAGGCAACGATGATGCGCTTGAGGCAGCTCGTCTCCAGTAATGGCAACAGCTGAGGCACCAGATCCTGCGCGGACAGCGCGACCTTCGCGCCGCTGTCCTCTATCGTGTGGCGCAATTCTTCCTGCAGCAGCATGGGATTGACCGGCACGATCACCGCGTCGGCGCGCAGGATTGCGTAAAACGCGATCACGAATTGCGGGCTGTTCTGCAAGTGCAGCAGCACCCGGTCGCCGCGCCGCACATCACAGGCTTGCTGCAGATACGCAGCCATCGCATCGACCTCGGCGCGCAGTTCCCGGTAACTGAGACGGCGGCCATAGAACTCCAGCGCGGTCTTGTCCGGATATCTCACTGCCGAGACTGCCAGATTGGTATAGACGCTGGTCTGCGGCGGAGTCAGGGTGAATGGCAGGCCAGCAGGCCAGTGAGGATAGTGGGCGGTATTCATGCGCGGAGGGGCGTATCGTCGTTGAGCGCCCGGTGCGTGTTCATGCTCGCGAGTGCGCGCCAGTGCGTCAGGATTATAGGGCAGCGCCTCGGGTGGTAGTGCACGACGGCAAGCCGGTGTCCGATGGAATCCATCGATGCCATGATCTGTTTCCATTGCGGCAAGCATAATTACGCCGGATCGTGTTTTTGCTGCTCTGCACAAAAAATGCTTGACAGCCATGCAAAAGGGCTTAGAATCGGTTTTGTTGCGACGCACAAAAGCGCTGCTCCCCGATCAACCGGTCCACTGCAAGGAGAAAACCATGTCCTCGACCGCCGACCAGCTGTCTGATGCCGCCAAGGCCTCGATCAATGCCCAACTGTCCACCATGAGTGATATCGCTGGCAAAGTCCTGCACAGCGTCGCTGAACTCGCTGAACTGAACATCGCCACGGCCAGAGCCTCGCTCGAGCATGCGTCGGCCACTGCCCACCAGATCCTGTCGGCCAAAGATCCGCAGGAAATGATCCAGCTCACCTCATCGCAGGCACAGCCGACTGCTGAAAAAGCGCTGACCTATGGTCGCCACCTGAGCAGCATCGCCACCAAGGCTCAGGCCGATGTGACGAAAGCCGCTGAGGCACGCGTTGCGGACACCTCGCGCCAGCTGACCAAGCTGATCGACGACCTCGCGAAAGCCGCACCGGCCGGCTCGGAAAACGCGGTCGCCCTGCTCAAGACCAGCATTGCGAACGCCAACGCCGCGTACGAGCAGCTGCTGAAAGCAAGCAAGAACGCGATCGACACGATGGAAGAGAGCATCAGCGAAGCTGCCACGCAGTTCACGGCAGCGACTGACAAGCCGGCGCGCGGCAAGAAGCAGTAAGTCGCTCTGGCGAAGCGCAGGCGCAGTACAGCAAGCCAGTGACAGGGGCCGCCGATGCGGCCCCTTGCTGTTTCAGCCGGCACGCGTCAGGTCGTGATCGACCGAGCCACCGCCTCGGCGGCACGAATGCCATCGATGGCGGCCGACATGATGCCGCCCGCATAGCCGGCGCCCTCGCCGGCAGGATAGAGGCCGCGCGTATTAATGCTCTGAAAATCTTCGCCACGGCGTATCCGCACCGGGGATGACGTGCGGGTCTCGACGCCCGTGAGTACCGCCTCATGCATCGCAAAACCGCGAATCTGACGATCGAATGCAGGCAAGGCTTCCCGCATTGCCTCAATGGCGTAAGCCGGCAAGGCGCTGGCCAGATCGCACAGGGTCACGCCCGGTTTGTACGAGGGCAGCACCGCGCCGAACTCGGTGGAAGGACGGGCCGCCAGGAAATCGCCGACCAGCTGGCCGGGCGCGTTGTAATTGCTGCCACCGAGAACAAATGCCCGCGCCTCCAGCTCCCTTTGCAGATCAATGCCGGCCAGCGGACCGCCCGGATAATCTTCCGGCGTAATGCCTACGACAATACCGGCATTGGCGTTACGTTCATTGCGCGAGTACTGGCTCATTCCGTTCGTGACCACCCGCCCGGGCTCTGACGTCGCCGCGATCACAGTGCCGCCCGGGCACATGCAGAAGCTGTACACCGAGCGACCGTTGCTGGCGTGATGCACGAGTTTGTAATCGGCGGCGCCCAGCAGCGGATGGCCGGCACTTGGACCGAAACGCGCGCGATCAATCAGCGACTGCGGATGTTCGATCCGAAAACCCACCGAGAATGGCTTGGCTTCGACATGCACGCCGCACCGAAGCAGCATCTGAAAGGTGTCACGGGCACTGTGGCCCACTGCGAGCACGACATGATCCGCCGCGATGCGCTCGCCATTTGACAGCACCACGCCTTTGACCGCGCCGCGCTCGATCTCGAGATCCTCGACCTTCTGCTCGAAGCGGAATTCTCCGCCCAGCGCGACGATGTTCTCCCGCATCAGCTCGATCATCTTCACCAGCCGGAAGGTACCGATATGCGGCTTGCTCACATACAGGATCTCCGCCGGCGCATCGGCCTTCACGAATTCCTCGAGCACCTTGCGCCCGTAGTGCTTGGGGTCGCTGACCTGGGTCCACAGCTTCCCGTCCGAGAACGTGCCCGCGCCCCCTTCACCGAACTGCACGTTCGACTCCGGATGCAGCTCGCGCTTGCGCCAGAGACCAAAGGTATCTTTGGTGCGCTCGCGGACAGGCTTGCCGCGCTCGATAATCAACGGACAGTAACCGGATTGCGCCAGTATCAGCGCCGCGAACAGTCCGCAGGGCCCAAAACCAATGACCACCGGACGCAGGGCCGGCGGGCGGCTGGCACGCGCGACAAACTGATAACGGGTATCCGGGCTGTGCGTGACCTTGCTGCCGGAGGGTACGCGGGCGAACACCGCCGCCTCGTCGTCCACCTCCGCATCCAGCGTGTACACCAGGTGGATCGCACTCTTTTTGCGGGCATCGTACGCACGCCGAAACACATGAAGTGCCTTCAGCTGGTCGTCGCGGATACCCAGCCGGGCGAGCACCGCCTGACGCAATGCGGGCTCGGGATGGTCGAGCGGAAGTTGAAGATCGGTGATTCTCAGCATGGACAGAGGCAGACGGGCGAGAAGCCTGCAGTGACAAGACGGCACGCCCGATATGAAGGACAGGCCGTATTTTACTCAAGCCATGGCGGCGCGACGCAGGTCGCACCGCGGATCACCCGCAGACCTTGCCCCTGACCATTCGTCAGCGCCGCTTACTGCTCCTTCGGCGTGCCGCTGCCAGTGCTGCCGCTCTCGCTCTTGCCCCGACTGGTGCTCTTCAGGCCGCGTTCCGTCTCTTCGGTCAGTTGCTGGTGGGACTCGACCACGCCCATGGCCTTGCTCGCATAGTTCTTCAGGTCGGTATCCTGCGCCTTGGTGCTGGCCTGCTTGAGCAGCTTGTGCGTGCTCTTGTGCGAGCGCTCGCCGGCCTGCTCAAGGTATTGCTTGTCGAACTTCTCTCCCGAGAGCGAGGACAAGCGTTTCTCCATGGCCTTTTGCTCACGGCTGGGCTCGGTGGGCAGCGTGACCCCCTTGGCCTGTGCCAGCTGCTTGAGCTCATCCAGCGACCGCGTATGGTCATCGACCATCTTCTGGGCAAAACTTTTTACCTGGTCGTTCTGTGATTTTTCCAGCGCCATCTTGCTGGCACTGATCTCCGACAGATTGGCCTCGGCCAGCTGGCTCATGAGCTTTTCATCGGCGCGGCCGATCTTTCCCGTGCCGCTACCGGTGGCACCGCTGGGGGCTGAGGCACCGGATGACGTACCTGACGAGGCCGCGCCCTGTCCGGCATCCGGCGAGGATTCGCTTCGGCTTTGCGGATGCACGCTCAGTGCGTGCAACATGAATACCGCGCTGACCAGACCCAGCACAAGACCGGGCCGTGAGACTCTCAAAAAGGGTGTGGGCATGGACGTTCTCCTGTTGACGTTGGCTTGCCCGAACGCGTGCCGGGCAATCTCGCACAGGCTTGCAATCCACATGCCATGCCAGCTGGTCGCGCGCTGACAGAGAGGCATTGCGCGACAGGCCGAAAGCCACAGGAAAAATTTACCTGCGAGGCAGGCATCGGCTACCGATGTTTTCCCAACAGCACCGCCGAACGTTCTCTGTCCGTCAATGCGATGACAGAAACACCAAAAGTCACTTGTGAAAATGACGCATCCGCAGCTATCATCAGCCGCCCTCCGGCAAGGCCTGCCCGCAGACACTGCGGCCGCCACACTCACTCTCTTTCTTGCTGTCGATGAAACCCGCGCGCTCCGAAAACCTCTCCACTGACGTTGAACCCCTGATCAAGGTCAGGCACTCCCGCATCCATGGCAATGGCGTTTTTGCCTCACGCAAGATTACCGAAGGCAGCCGGATCATCGAATACCGGGGCAAGCGCATTACGGAAAAGCAGGCAGAAAAGCGCTTCGGCCAGGATCCGGACAATCCGTATCACACGTTTTTCTTCAGCCTGGACAGCGGCAAGCTGATCGATGGTGGCGACGAGGGCAATGATGCGCGCTGGATCAATCATTCCTGTGCGCCGAATTGCGAAGCGCAGGAAGAGAAGGGGCGGGTGTACATCCACGCACTGCGTGACATCAAGCGCGGCGAAGAACTGTCCTACGACTACGGACTGATCATTGGTGAGCGCCTGACCCCCACCGTGAAAAAAGCCTACGCGTGCCGGTGCGGCGCGACCGAGTGCCGTGGCACGATGCTGGCGGTCAAAAAGAAGGCTGCGAAGAAAGACGCCGGGAAATCATCGAAAAATCGCAAGTCGTTGACGGACACGTCTGCCGCTCAGAAGAAAACCGGGGGCGCCGGAAAAGCCTCCGGCAAGGCAGTCAAGAAGTCGCGCAAGCCGGCCTGAGCGGCGGCCTTGAGGACGTGCGGCGAGAGCCGGCACGTCCGTCAGCACGAATCAGCGGTCGCAAATCAGGAAGCCCCGCGTGAAATTACCAGCGGCCCTGATCTTCGCGGGCCAGATCGAGGAATTCCGTGCGCATCGCGAGATTCGGCTGCAGCTCGCCAAGCATCGCGGAGGTCACGGTCTCTTCTCCGGCTGTCTTGATGCCGCGGCTCTCCATGCACAAATGCCGGCAGCGGATGACCACACCAACCGCCTTGGGCTGCAGGTTTTCCATTAGCGCGTTCGCGACCTGTATGGTCAGCCTTTCCTGCACCTGTAGCCGCTTGGCGAAACAATCGACCAGCCGCGTCAGCTTCGACAAGCCAACGATCTTGCCATTGGGCATATAACCGACGGTGGCCTTGCCGAAGAAGGGCGCGAGATGATGCTCGCAATGGCTGTAGACCGGAATATTCCGTACGACGATGAGCTCGTTGTACTGCTCGGCTCCATCTTCGAAGGCTTTCATTACGTCCGCCGGATTTTGCTGATAGCCGGAAGTCCAGTGCTTCCAGGCCTTGGCTACACGGTGCGGCGTTTCCAGAAGACCGGGGCGGTTCGGATCTTCGCCAACGCTTTTAAGGAAGCGGCGCCAGTCGTTTTCGTTGAATTCGTCGGACATCAGTAGGGTTCCAAAGTTGAATGGGTATCTGCCTGAGAGCCATGACACTGGCTGACAGACCAATACTGAGGTGCGTGCAGAACTGCAGG
>JACCEC011333990.1_pt1 | contig 50963 bp, 57 predicted proteins | sample 7450121 | NCBI WGS metagenome assembly JACCEC01 (sample SAMN15323455, study PRJNA562643) | freshwater metagenome | isolation source: river surface water | place: USA:Blue River Watershed | collected 2017-08-18
GCTGAAATCGAGAAGCGCCTAGAAGCTCAAAATGAACAAGCTAAGAAGTCCATTGAAGACCTGCTAGCTGTAGTTAAAGAAAAGACTGACGAAATTGCTGCCCTGCAAAAGAGCAAAATGTCGTTCAGCGACAAAGGTGGTAACGGTGACGTAGCCTACGCCGACAAGGAAAAGGCAGTTATGCTGTCCAAGATCGCTGGCAAGTCCATCGAGTCTACCAAGTTCGGTCGTCAACTGATTGAAAAAGTTGGTCCTCACCAAGCTTCCGCTACCTGGGAACTAGAAGTTTCTCTGCGTATGGAAGAAGAAGTACGTCGTCGCCTGGTAGTTGCTCCTATCATGCGTCAAGTACAAATGCAGACCAACGTAATGACTATGCCTCTGAACCCAGAAGCTGGTTATGGTACATGGGTAACCAACGCTCAGTTTGGTACAACCAACAGCTCTGGTGCAACTGCTACTCACCAACTGAAAGAAATTACTCTGAATGCCTACAAACTGGCAACTCGTGAGTACATGAACTACGAAGAAGAAGAAGATTCGCTGATCGTTCTGATGCCTATCGTTCGTGACGCTATGATTCGTCGTGTTGCTAAGTCCGTAGACAAGGCATTCCTGGTTGGTGCAGGTACCGGTGGTGATCCAGTTAAGGGTCTGGCTGCATGGGACGCAACTTCCGCAGTTACCAGCGCTGTAGCTAACAAAGCTACCGTTGCTAACATGGTTGCTCTACGCCGTGACCTAGGCGCATGGGGTCTGAACCCAGCTGAAGTTACCTATATCGTTTCTACTGACGTTTATTACGATCTGCTAGAAGACGACAACTTCCGCAGCATGGACAAAGTTGATAGCGCAGCTACTCTGATCACTGGTCAGATCGGCTCCATCGCTAACAGCCCAGTTCTAGTATCCGCTGAACTGCCTTCTAAGGCTTCCGGTACTGCTAGCGCTCTGACTAACGTTGGCGCTATCGCTGTTAATACTGGCAACTTCGTTGTTGGTAACCAGCGCGGTCTGCGTATGGATACTCAAGATCTAGTTGAAACTCAGCAACGCGTTCTGGTCGCTTCTCTGCGTACTGGTATGACTCAGCTGACCGACAACCTAGGTGGTGCAGTATCTGCATTCCGTTGGACTGTTTAATCAGATTTAACTGAATAAAAGCGGGGCTCCGGCCCCGTTTTTTATAAGAGCTTACTGAGTTCTTATAAAAAACATAAAGGAATTAAAATGGGAGCTAATTTAATAACCAAAGCAGAATATAAAGCATATAAGAATTTGACTACTCCTAACCATGACGCGGAGATTGACGCTTTAATTCCTAAGGTTAGTGAATTAGTTAAAACCTACTGCAATCGTTCTTTCATAGACTATGTGGAAGAAGCTAAAGTTGAGTACTTTAATGGCGGTGTAGGTGCTTTAATTCTAAAAGAATGGCCAGTAATCGCCATTGATTCCGTAGAGTACAGTTCAGATTACGGACAAACCTACGCACCAATTACAGAATTTACAGACTGGGTACATGATGATGGCTATGTAGCTGCTATCTCTCCAGACGGTTTTGGTCGCCAACTACGCGGCTACAAAGTAACATATAAGGCAGGCTATGAGACTCTGCCAGAAGATTTAAAACTAGCAGTTATGGACTTAGTAAACTACTATCGTCAAAACGACGCAGCAGTCCACTCTACTAAAGCCCCAGGTACTAATAGTGTTCAGATCGAATACATTAGTACTACTACACTGCCCGCGCATATTCGTCGCATCCTTGATTTGTACAAGGCGGATTACACATGAGCAGAAACATACACTTCTCAAGATTACTAGATTTAGTATCTGGAAGTGCTTACGCTGCAGCAAGTACTAAAGTACAAAAAGGGTCTTTATATAAAGACTTCGATTTAGCTAAACTAGATGGGAAACGTCTTAGAGATTTATTAGATGCAAATCTACCTACATTTTATGTAGTAGATCTGGATCTAGTTTTAGATACAATACTATCTGGATTATCTTACGATGAATATTCGGAAAATGAAGACTATGTAAAGTCTCAACTACCGAATAACGATAGATTAAAAGAAGAACTACTGACTGTTATAAAGAGAGGTTTACGCGTAGACCTGTCCAGAAAACAATTTCTACCTGTTATGGCAGAAATTGAAAAAGAGTACCAAAATGCTTTGGAAGTATTATCATCCAAAGGAAGCTACGCTAAGTATAGAAACGCAGCAGCAAGACTAGGCAGCAATATACGTTTACTACTAAAAAGCAAGTCTGCTTTTATTGCTACTGATGGTTCAAAAATAGTTAAAAACTTAAAACCAAATGCTTATGTTGTAATAGGTCCTACGTTTAACTATGCTCGCGATGCAGTTAATTCTTCTATAAATAACTCAATACGTACTTTTTATACTAAAAAGTATGATCTTACTTTAAAGAAGTTTGATAATAAAACTAAAAGTGGATTCTACGTAGGTAAGTATTTTAATGCAGGACATACCGCAGCATATGCAGAAGGTGAGTTACTAGGTATTAATATGCCTCTAGCCCAAGAAACACAGTTTAGATTATCTGGAACTGGTAAAGAAAGCGGCGTAGAGCAAGTTTTAGGCGATCTGTACTTAAAATCTAAGTACGAAATTCAATTTAATCAAGAGTATATTGATACAGCCAATACCTTACTGAATATTCAGTTTAGTTTTGTAGTAACAATGCCGGCAGGCTTTAACTCCAATGAATTAAGAACACAAGAAGTAAAAAGAGTTAGAGATTATATATCTGATACTATATTACCAACTATAGAAGAACAGGCTAGAAAAAAATTTGCTGGTGGGATTGTAGAAATTATACCCAATTTATCTGCTTCCCCAACTATGCAAGAGTATATTGCTGGATCAATAGTAGATACTTTACTCGGCAGAAAACCTAAAAAACTGGTAAAATCTAGTACAGTATCTAAGAAAGATAAAGATTTAAGAGTACCGGTACTAAAAAAGACAAAATTAACGAATGCTTTGTCTGCCACGGTATCCTCAGGTGGTCTTAAATTCCAGGTACCGAAGCCTACAGTATCTTTAACAAATCTAGTACCCCTACAAAACCTAATCAATGCTAATTTAGCAGACCAGATTAAGAAGAACATGGGCGACGGAAATCGTCGAGACGTACTAAACCTAAGAACCGGTAGACTAGCAGAATCAGCCAAAGTTGAAAGAATGTCAGAGTCTAGAGCAGGTATGATTACGGCTTTTTACTCGTACATGAAAAACCCATACGCTACGTTCTCCGAAGGTGGACGTCAGCAGTATCCTAGAACCAGAGACCCTAAGTTGTTAATATCCAAGTCAATTAGAGAGATTGCACAGCAACAGGTCGCTAACCGATTAAGGGCCGTATTAATATGAGCAGACGCACTAGTATCGTCAAAGCCCTGACAGAAAAGCTAAACAGTACGTTGGACGGTTCCGATCCAACGTACAATACAAACATCTATAATAAAGCCGAAGCAAAACTAAAGTTCTGGGACGAGGTAGCTGAATTTCCAGCAATCTTTGTAACTCCGGGAACTGAAATGCGCGACTATCTGCCAGGTGGTTTCACTTGGGGATACTTAGGTATTTGTCTTAAAGTTTACGTAAAAGGGGACAACGCCTCAGAGCAGTTAGAAGCCCTACTTGAAGATTGTGAGCGTGTGATCGACGCGAATCGTGTATTAATTTACGATACCGACAACAACTACGAAACGACTGAAATGAATATTCAGTCAATAACCACCGACGAAGGTCTTCTAGCACCGTTCGGCGTTGGAGAGATAAACCTACAAGTGCGTTACCAGCTCATGTAGGAGGAAATTTTAGTCAACACAGCGATGCGACGCAGATAAATATCTAGACTAGCATTAACGTGTTACCTATAAGGAAATAATATGCCAGGTTTTAATTTAATTCGTAACGCACGCGCCTTCTTCACTACTAACTTGAATGCTTCAAAAGTAGTGCAGACGACCGGCTTTACGGCAGCAAACGCACAAGAGCTTCAGGTAATGAACGGCTTCTCTTACAGCCAAAATACTGAAACTCAAACTATTACCGTTAGTGAAGCAGGTCTGAACGTTGCACGTAGCCAACGTACTTTCAACACTGCACTAGCTCCAGTTGAATTTAGCTTCAGCACCTATCTGCGCCCAAGTGGTACTACTACCATCGATGCAGAAGAAAAAGTACTATGGAACGCTTTGCTTAACGCTAATGCAATCGACCTAACCGGTCTGTCTGTATCTACCGTTTCAGCATTTACCCGTACAGCTTCTAGTGATACAGTAACTTTCACTTGCGCAGCAGCTAACCTATCTGGTGCTGGTATTGCAGTTGGTGACGTTATCACTATCAGCTCCATCACAGGTACTGACGCCATCGAATGGAATGCCCCAGCAATCCTAGACGCTATTACTGCTGGTACCGCTTCTGCAGCTACCGGTATTCGTATTAAGTACCTGCGTGCTCCAGCTGGTGCAGCAACTGCTCCAGCAACTGCCCCTACTACTCTGAAGATTCACAAAGGTGCAGTTACTCAGAACGCAGCAGCAGCTCCTGAAGCAGCATACCTGCTGGCTCACAGCGGTGGCTCTAACAAGAACCAACTGCAAGCTTTTGGTATGATTATCATTGTTGACGGCGTTACTTACGTTATCGACAACTGCGCTCTAAACCAAGCTACTATCGACTTCGGTCTAGACGGCATCGCTATGGTTCAGTGGACTGGTAACGGTACTGCACTACGTCAGCTAGGTACCAACGCTACGGCAACTACAGGTACTTTCGGTGGTGGTCTGACTGGTAACTACACTCAGAAAAACACTGCTGCTAACTTCATTACTCAGAAGCTAGCAACCGTTACTCTAGCAAGCAACCTACGTGGTCTGGGTGCCTCTACCGCATATACGGTAGCAATCACTGGTGGTAGCTTCAGCATCAACAATAACATTCAGTACATTACTCCTGAAATTCTTGGTGTTGTTAACGCTCCTATCGGCTACTTCACTGGTACTCGTGCTATCAGCGGTACTCTGAACGCTTACCTGAAGACTGGTACTAACACTACCGCTTCCCTGCTAAGCGACATGCTGGCTGCTTCGTCTACTACTACCGAACCTAAGTATGCAATGGAGATTGCTATCGGTGGTCACACTAACGCAGTTAAAGTAGAGCTAGATCTGCCAGCCGTAATGCTACAGATTCCTACTATCGAAACTCAAGACGTTCTGTCTACTACTATTAACTTCACTGCAGAAGCCTTCGATGGTTCTACCTCTGCAGCAGGTGGTGGTACTGCCAGCTTCGATCTAGAAAACGCAAACGAACTGTTTGTACGTTATTACTCAGCCTAATATAGACTGAGTCTTTTATAGGTGCCGGGTTGATCTCCGGCACCTCTTTTTACCTTGTTATATAAAAATTAAAGGACACATATGTCTAAACTAGCACTGAAAAATCTTCTGGTTCCTAGCAAGAGCGTTGACGTAGAGTACCCAGGTATGCCTGGTTTTACGGTTTCTCTATCGTTCCTAAGCCGCGAAACCATTCAGAACATTAAGAAGAAAGCCACTAAGCAGACCTACAAAGGTCGCATTATGCACGAGGAAACCGACGACGAGTTGTTCCTTTCCCTATATGTTGCAGCATGCGTAAAAGGTTGGTCAGGCCTTAAGTTAGCTTATCTAGAACAACTAGCTCCAGTTGAGCTTGGCGACAATAACGCCGACGACGAACTGGAATACAGCGAAGAAAACGCACTGTTCCTTATGAAGAACAGCACTAACTTCGATAGCTTCGTTAGCGAACAGGTTACGGACCTGGGAAACTTTTCGAAGAACAAGTCGAGCAAGTAAGACTTGACCTGAAATCGTTCCTACAGAATATGGATGTAGGAATGAAAAAGGAAACATATTTTGAAATGTGTGAAGCTCTTGGAACCACTCCAGTTGACGAGGAAATTCCGGTAGAGCTTTCAGACTTACCAGAACTCGCTCAACAAGCAGTCCAATTATATTTCGTAATGAAAGATGTTTGGGACCCTATGGGCGGTAACTACCTTGGTAAAGATACAAGTATTGTTTTCCAGCTATTCGATTTGTATGATGTAGAAAAACCAGAACGCCTACTTATGATGTCTTTTTTCCAAGTATTAGACTCAGCAAGAAGCGAACTGATAAAAGCAAAACAAAAAGCTAATGAGCCCTCAGCGCGTAAGCCCTGAGGGCTTTATTTTTTTGTGTTTGACAAGGGGTAGCCCTTGTGCTATAATAGGTAGATTGAAAAAATGCGCTTAAATTTTATAGCACATTATATAATGCTACGGTCGAGGGAGATTAGATGGCAAATAAAGTGACATTTACTCTAGAAGCAAAAACATCTGGCTTAAAAGAAGCCAATGAAACAGCTAAGAGTTTAAATAAGAATATGACTGAAGCGGCAGCGTCCGCTAAAAAATTAAGCAATACTAAGACTGCCGCGGCTGCCTATAAAGCCGCACAAACTGCTCAGGAAAGTGTTGATTATGGCGTAACCCGTTCGCTGCGTCCGGGAGGTACTGGTGCGTCTGCAAGAGACTTTGCTCAAGAAGCTCAAGGTCTTGGTGGTTTAGTTCGTCTATATGCTACTTATGCTGCTAACATCTTCGCGGTTGGCGCAGCTTTCCGTGCGCTGTCCAACGCCATGGACACCAGTAATATGGTTCGTGGTCTAGATCAGCTAGGTGCTGCTAGCGGCACAGCTTTAGGAAGCCTTTCAAAGCGTTTGGTAGAAGTTACCGATGGAGCCATTAGCTTGCGTGAAGCTATGGAAGCCACCGCAAAAGCCAGCTCCAGTGGTATGTCTAGCGAAAATATTCTACGTATGGGTAAGGTTGCTAAACAGGCATCCCAGGCCCTTGGTGTAGATATGTCAGACGCCGTAAGCCGTATTAGCCGCGGTATTACTAAGCTAGAACCAGAATTACTAGATGAAATCGGTTTGTTTACTAAAACGGGTAAGGCCGCTGAAGATTACGCAAAATCAGTGGGTAAAACCGCTAATCAATTAACGGATTTTGAACGCCGTGCCGCATTCGCCAATGCTGTTCTAGCTGAAGGTGAAAAGAAGTTCGGGGCGATTAACTTAGATACCAATCCGTATACTCAGCTATTAGCTAGTATCAAAGATCTATCCCAAAAAGGATTAGAACTAATTAATAAAGTTCTTGGCCCTATTGTTAAATTCTTTTCAGAAAGCCCAGCAGCTTTAACTACAGCTATTGCTGGTCTTGGTGCTGTGTTAATTAAACAAGCACTTCCAGCGCTTGGAGAGTTTAAAGCAGGACTACAAGCTACAGCAGATCGCGCTACTGAAATTTCCGTTTCTAGAGCTAGAGACGCAGCAGACGCAAAGAAGAAAATTGATCAGCTGGCTTTAGCCGAGCTTGTGGATGCTGCAGATACTCGTATTGATAAAATGGATGAAGCTGAAAAGCGCATGCAAGAAATCGATAGAGGATCAATCCGTTCTAGAACGCTGTTGGCCCAAGTATACGCGGATACTTCGAGAGATATTACTACTATCTCTGATGATGAGTTCAAAAAGTTTGATAATTCTTTAAAGAAGTATGCAAGTGGTGCCAGCGCAGATCCAGAACTAGTCGCCCGCGAGCGCGAACAAATAAATGTTTTGCGAGAGGCCAGAGATGCGGAAATTAGTACGCGTCAGGCTATGGCAGAAACCGCCATTATGCGTAAAGAAGCAGAAAAGGGTCTAGGTACTTACGCACAGACTTTGAGAATTAGTGAAGCAGCACAAAAATCAGCAACCAAAGCACAAATTGTTAGTAATGCTGCATATAATGGCAGTTTAGTAGGTACTTCTGATGCAATGTTCTTAATGCGAGAAGAACTAAAGAAATCAGGACTACAACTAGGTAAATTCGAAGCAGCAACACTATCGGTACGCTCCAGAATGGCTGCTTTTGCAGGACAGGTTGGAACTGCAATGAATGCTCTAGGTATGATAGGAATGGTTGTAGGTGCTGCAATAGGTGCTTTTCAGCTTCTTAATGCTTGGTTCTCCAAAAATGCAAAAGAAACAGCCGCTTTTGAAAAATCTTTAGACAGTTCTGAATCAGCAATAGCAAATATTGGTAGAACGCTAGACTTTATCAATAAAAAGCCTTTATTAGAACAGCTATCTGTAGAATCTGTAAATGCAAGAACAAACGCTTTTAAGGAAGTATCGGATTCAGTAACGGGTCTTACTAATAACTTACTAGCTGCAGATAAAGCAGCCAGCGGTTGGGATCGTTTTATGGATGGTTTTGCAACCATTTGGGACGGCGATCTAGCCAGTAAATTTAGTAAAAACATGGCAGGCACTCTTTTTGGCAGTTTAGAAAAGCTGGGTAATGCTCCGGAAGCAGAAGAAGCACGCAAAAAGATTGCAGAAATTCTAACCATCGACCCTAAGTTTACAGAAAAGTCGCTTGCATCAGTTCTTGAAAATACTGCAAAAACAGCACCAGATAAACTTAAGAAACTGGAAGCAGCCCTAGCAGATATTGGAAAAGCTGCACAAGTTTCAGCCGCTAAAAGTACAGAACTACAATCAGCCTTTACTAAGTTAAGTGATATGCGTAAGGACATGGAAAAGAAGCTCATGCCTACGGATGACTTAACCAAATACGGCCAAGAAATGATTAACTCATTCCAGAAGCTTTCTATAGCAATGGATGACCCAAAAACTAAATTAAACGCTATTCAACAGCTTTCGAAGGAAATGTTGAATACGCCAGGCACTACATTATCTCAAGTACTTGGACTACAGCAGGTTGCTGATGATGCAGCGGGGGCTGAGAGAGCTACTGCAAAATATAATCAGAGTATACGTCGTGCTGCTGAATTAGAAGCCGAACTAGCCGACAAGATAGGTAAAACGGCAGCCAGCTATGCAGCAAGGACTGGTAAAGTTCAGCGTGGTGGTTTCGGTGATGATGAATTAAAACGTTTAAGAAGTATTGCCGCAGAAATCAAATCTTTGAAGGCAGATGCTAATATACAGCTAAACCTAAAAACCGAACTTAGTGGTAAAGTAGAAGCAGCAAGTGGTAAAATTGCAGAAGCACAACTAGCCGTTTTTAAAGAAGGTACTAGAATTGTTACTACTGCACTATCTGCGGAGTGGGCTAAGGCTGGCACTACAATTGCTAACGCGTATGCTTCAATTCTATCCGGTACTGAAACTGGTATTAAAATGCGGGCAACAGCCGATCGAGCTGTTATATCTGCACAAATCGAACAGATTAAAACTCAACGCGATCTAATCATTTCTAACAGGGAGCTTACTCTTCAAATTGCTGAACAAGAGTTGAATGAGAAGAAGCGCGAAGCAAAGCGTGGTGGTGCTGAGGGAGCTTTTGCAACCGAAGAAGAAGCATTAAAGCGTATGAGAGAGGATTTGGCCGCGGCTAGGTCCGGCAAAGTTAAGGGGCTTACTTCTAATTTATCAAAAGATCTTGATAAATTAGAGTCAGGAATGAGTAAAGTTCGTGTAGATGGTATCGCTTTTGCAAGCTCAATGGAGTCTACTGGGGCAGCTATTGCCAACCTAAGCGCACAAATTGCCGCAATTAGTATAGGTGAAAAAGCAGCTCTAGTATCACTAGAGTTTAAACAAAAGGCCGACGCACTACAAGTAGAAATAAAAAGCTTAGATATTCAAAAACAAAGAGCAGATATACTGAAAGAATCTTTAGGCGATACTAACTCGGCCTATATTGCGTCAAAGCAAGAACTAGACGCCTCCATTTTGTTAACACAACAAAAAGCCGAACTGTTAGCAATCGAGGGTAAGATTGCAGAATTTAAGGTAACTGGTAAGGCCGGAGATCCTGAAGTTAAAAAGCTAGAAGCACAAAAAGCTACGTTATTAAACCAGCAAGGAATTGTAAGGTCTAATCAAGTAGAGGCCCAGGCCGTAGAACGCATTAATGCATTCTATAAAGAACGTGAAAAGACTATAGATAGAAACCACGAGGCCTCAAAAACACGTTTAGCTCTAGACGAAGAAACATTAAACTCAGCAGAAAAATATAATAATGTTTTAGTAGAAATCGGAACTTTCTCAGACTATCTAGGTAAGTCTCTAGCTAACAGAGTTGCCTACGAAAAAGCAGGAAATAAATTTGCCCAAGATTCTTTAGACTTGGAACTAGAAAGAGATAAGGCCTTAAACGACATTGAGCGCCGTAGAAAAGCAATTCTGGAAATTGCTTCTGGTCGTGAGGACGGGGCAACATTAGAAGAAGATAACGCTTTAAAACAGCTAGATGCAGATGCGAAAAGAATTAATACTACTTTTGAGACCAGACTTGGTACTTTGGGTAGGATTAAAACAGAAGACCAAGCTATTCTTGATGTACAAAGCCAAATGCTTTACGAGCAAGAACAATGGAACCAATTAATGGCCCAAACTAATACTTTAGCAGATGCGCTAAAGGGTACCTTTGGAGAAATTGGCGAAGCCATTGGCGGAGCACTGGTAGCCCTACAATCTTACGCTCAAACTCAAGCACAAAACGCCAAACAAGAACAATCTATTCGCGATGAGCTGTTAAAAGAGTCACAGAAAGCTACCCCTAACCAGGAAAGAATGCTGGAACTGGAGGAAGACCTATCTAAGGTTCGTAAAAAATCTGCTCAGGACGAAGTTAAAGGTATAGGAGATATTGCTGGTTCTGCTAAGAAGATGTTCAAAGAAAAGACAGCAGGATACAAAATCCTTAACGCTGTTGAAAAAGCATCGCACGCAGTACGCTTAGTAATGGCTGCCAAGGAGCTTGCCCAAAATATCGCTAATAATGCTGCAAAAATTGCCAGCGATGGTCCTGCTATTATGGCGGAATTCTTTAAGCAGATGGGTCCTTGGGGTTGGGCAGCAGGAGCTGCCGCAATTGCCGCAATTGGTGGTTCGTTCAGCGGAGGCGGCGGTACACCTGTAGGAATGACAGCGGAAGAGCAGCAGAACGTACAAGGCACCGGACAAGATTACGTAAATGGTAAGCTTGTTAACAACGGTGGTGGCGTTCTTGGTGATCTAACAGCACGCTCCGAAGATATTCTAAACTCTATACAGATTATTGAAGATAACAGTACTGAAACAATTCTTTTTGATAGTAAAGCTCTTGACGCTCTGCGTGCAATTGAGACAAATACTAAAGGTCTGGCCGGTAAACTTTATGGTGTACAAGGACTGACTGGAGGTATGAGCGGCTTTGGAACTACTGAGAAGTCAAATCCAGGCTTTTTAGGTTTATTTGCTTCCTCTACAAAAATTATTGATACAGGTATTCGTGCAGTAGGTACTTTAGGCGACATCATTGCTAACCCAGAAAAGTTCTTCCAACAATATGAAACTGTACAGAAGACTAAATCAGGCTTCCTAGGTATTGGTGGTGGAACCTCGACAAGAGTAAACACTAAACCTCTAGAAGCTCAGATTACTGAATACGTTGTTTCCATTTTTACAAACGCTAAAACAGCAGTTGTAGAATTAGGAAAAGTATTCGGTATGGATACTACAGAAGCCGTAGACGATCTGGTAAAAAATCTAAGTGTAGACTTTCAAGTTTCTGCAAAAGATTTATCTGGTGACGAACTAATTGAAGCCATCATGGCTGAGACTGGTGTTACCATGAACCAGTTAGTAGCGCAAGTTTATCCTTTCCTAGAGCAGTTCCAGCAGGTTGGCGAAGGCATGTTCACTACTCTAACCCGTGTAAATACGGAGATTGCAGTAGTTAACGGTATGTTTGCTCAGATGGGTGTTGATTTTGCAACTAGTTTTACCACTGGTTTCGGTGAAATTGATACAGCTGCCACCAGAGCAGCTGAAGAAGCATCCTCTGCAGCTAAAAAGGTACTAGATGCCGCTTTAGAGGCTACAAAGGTAGCAGGAGAAAATGATTATACTATCAGCAGTAATGGTGAAGTAGAAACTAGAACTCCAGTACTTGCCACAGAAGCCGAACTCGAAGCCGTAAATGAGGCTACAAGAAAGTACAATGAAGCACTAGCCAATGAACATAAGTTAAAATATGTAAATATTAGCGCAAGTATTGCAGTATACGACGCTTTGGTTAAGTCCGAAGGTGGGCTAGAAAAGTTTACTGAGCGCGCACAGTTCTTCTTAGATAATTTTGTACCAGAAACTACCAAATTGGCAGCTACAACTACTGTTGTAAAAGACAAGATGGCAGAACTTGGATATGCTTCAGTAGATACTAGAGAAGAGTTCTACAATCTAGTTACTGGACTTGATCTTAGTACTGAGTCCGGAAGAGCAACTTATAGTGCTCTAATGGATGTTGCACCTGCGTTTGATATTGTTGCCGCCGCAGCTGAAAAAGCTTTGGAAGATATGCAAAAGACTGCCGGTTTAACCGCAGAAAGCCTAACCTCTATAATTGTAGATGGTTATATGAATGGTGTTGATGGCGCGCAAATTGGTAAAATGGTTGCAAATACTATTCAACGTGGTGTAGAGAAAGCCATGTTGCAGGGTGTTGCTGGTCAGATTTCTACCTTAATAATGTCTCAGATTGTTAACCCAATGTTACAGAGCATTATTGCTGGTGGTACAGTCAGCGCGGCAGTAAGTACAGCAACTATGAATACAGTAGTTAACCAGGCAAGAACAATGCTGAATGCTTTAGCAGAAGTATTTAATAGTCCTGAGTTTAAACAGTTCATGGAAGATATTGGTAATTTGAACTTCAATTTCCCAAGTATCAATGTAACCCCAGCTTACGAATATACTAATGATAATTCAACCGATAACGAATCGGACAAAGAAGACTTCAGTGCAATCGATAGTGCATTCAACGCATTAAAGAAAGCCATTGATGCTGAGAAGAAGATTCTACAGGAACAACTAGAAACCGCAAAAGATAACCTAGATAAATTAAAGCAAGTATATGATACACTAACCGACAATATTCGTGATCTGCGTAATTCAGTAGACTCAACAGCAGCGCTTTCAGCTATTCAAGGTCAGCAGTACTTAAATAGTATCCTAACCTCTGGAGTTATTGGAGATCCTGATAAGGTATCCGAAGCTATTGAAGCTGTTCGTGGTCAACTAGAAAATACTGCGTTTGCCTCCAAGTTTGAAGAAGATCGTGCCAAGTTAATCCTAGCAGGACAGCTGGACGCAATCAAAGATCTGACTGGTGAGCAAATGACTGAAGCAGAGCAAACCATTGCCGCACTAGAAGAACAGATTAGTCAGCTTGATTTAATTTTAGAACAAACACAGGCACAAGTAGATGCTATTAAAGGTGTTGATAATTCAGTACTTTCTGTAACGGAAGCCTTGGCTAAGCTAGAATCTGCATTATTAGCTGGCCCAGGTACTCAGAACCCTGCTCCAGGACCTGCTCCCGGACCCGGCCCTGTAATAACTCGTCCTGGTATGGAAACCTTACCATTTACTGGACGCACCACTAAGTCTATTACTGGTGAGTATTTTACTGGCACTGCTTCTAATACTGGTAGTGGATACACTTATAGTTCGTACTTAAGTGACTCGGGAGGTTTTGCAGCAGGTCCGGGCCAGTCATACTCAGTGAGTGGTTCTCGTCCTTGGACAGCATCTAGTTACGCTCAAAAGAATTCGGATGTTGTAAACTACTACATGCAGAATAAGTCGCAAATAGCACAACTAGGACAGGCAGCAACTTTAGCAGAATATATGCTTTACCATTTTATTACTTATGGTATTAAGGAAGGTAGACAGTTTGCTAAGGGCGGTATTTTTGATAGTGGTATTGTTACAGCCCCTACAGTGTTTGATGCAAGTCTGATGGGCGAAGCAGGACCCGAAGCAATTATGCCTTTAGGTAAGCTGGCAGACGGATCCCTTGGTGTTCGCGGACACAGCGGAGATAACGCTGAACTAGTTGCAGAAATTAGAAACCTAAAAGCAGAACTAACGCACATGAAACAATACGTCGCCAAAACCTCTAATTCAACCGAGGAAAGCAGAAAACTTCTTGATGAAGTTGTGCGCGGCGGCTCAGCTATTACTGTTGAATCAGAAATAGCGTCGTACTAAACAAAACGGGGCTTCGGCCCCGTTTTCCTACTGGAAATTATCTATGAAGATTATTAGGCCTACAGCCATAACAGACAATGCGGGTAGTTTTACCAGAAGTACTACGGCTACATATTTTAACAGTAGCGGCGTACTTTCTACAGCCGCAATTAACGTACCGCGAGTTAACTTCGCGTACAACCCAGATACTACAAACTGGGACACTGCCGGAATGTTATTAGAGCCGGCAAGAACGAATTTATTAACATACTCTGAGCAGTTTGATAATGCAGCATGGACAAAAACAAGCTGTAGTATTACTTCTAACGCTATATCCTCTCCCGATGGTACAACCACGGCCGATAAATTAACATGGGGTAATGCAATAACGCTGCCTAATAGTCAGCTAACTAGAAATACTACCGTTAGTGGGTTAACTAGCTATGTCTTTAGCATATTTGTCAAAGCAGCAGAATTAAGTACATTTAGAATAAGCTATATAATTAGATCTACAGGACCTACATATCTTGGAGAGATAGGATACACTATTGACCTTAGCGATGGTAGCGCTGTTTTTTCAGGTACAGGTGGCACTCCACCAACAGATTACTCTTGTACTGTCAACAACGTCGCTAATGGGTGGTATCGTGTATCTGTTATAGCAAAAACAACGAGCGATACTGTATCAGTAAGTGGTGTGGTTAGAAATAACTCTACCGGGGATGGTACTTCCGGAATCTACATATGGGGAGCTCAGCTAGAGGCGGGTACATTTGTAACTAGCTATATTCCTACAACTACAGCCTCCGTTTTACGTGCGGCTGATACTTGTACAGGAACAGGATTTATATACTCTAATTTGGCCGAAACAGATTACGCAGCTTGGGTATCTGGCACTACGTATGCTATAGGCGATAGAGTAATTAGAACAACAGCTACTACTCATGCAATATATGAACGTGTAGTAGCCGGGGCAGGTACTACAGCGCCTGAAATAGATTCTACTAATTGGATTCGTGTAGGGCCTACAAATAGGTGGTCAGCATTTGATGATTCGCCTTCTACCCTTTCTAGTAATTCAGAATACGTTACATATATTTTAAAACCTGGAAAAATTAATAGTGTAGCTTTACTAGAAGTTGATGCTCGTGAGGTAGCGATTAACTTTTATACCGATGACGGTGGGCTGATAGAACAGCAGTACTACGCATATAAAAACTTAAGTGATAATAGTGGTATTGGTAACTGGTACGAATACTTCTACGAGCCTTTTTACTATCAGACTAGCTTTGCCACAACAGATATGTTGAATGCTAGCTTACTCGATTTACCACAATATAGTAACACTATATTATGTGTAACTGTAAGAAAAGCAGGTAGTACAGCATCCGTAGGGGTTATTGCGACAGGTATTGTTTACGAACTTGGAAAGACTCAAAACGGTATGTCTCTAAGTATTGTAGACTATTCCAAGAAAGATACCGATGACTACGGAAATACTATTCTGGTTAGACGCAAGTTTAGCAAAAGGGTATCTGCAACATTTTTCCTATATTCTAGTAAGGTAGATGTTGTATCTAATTTATTAACGCAGTACCGAGCTACCCCAGTAGTTTGGATTGGTGCCGACGCACAGTACTCCTCTCTTGTGGTGTACGGGTTCTACAGGGACTGGAATATAGGTATACCTAATAATATCGGATCGACCTGTACTATTGAAATTGAAGGATTAACTTGATATGGTTACAGTAGTAACAGAATTACCACCAGTACCTAGTAGAAGTAACGCACCGGACTTATTCGCAGATCGAGCCGATGCTTTTTTAGGTGCTTTTCCACAGTTCCGTAATGAGCTAAATGCTTTAGGTGCTGAGATTGAAGGAGCCGGTGCTGACGCAGCGGCTCAAGTAGCCTTAGCAGAGGCCCAGGTAACTTTAGCAACAACACAAGCTGGAATAGCAACTACTCAAGCAGGCCTCGCCCTTACAAGGGCGGGAGATGCCAACACAAGTGCAAATGCAGCAGCTAATTCAGCCTCCGATGCACTGACAAGTGCAAATAACGCCGCAGCTTCTTTAGCTGATTTTGACTTAAAGTATCTTGGTAGTAAATCAGCAGATCCAACTACTAATAATAGTGGGGGTGCCTTGGTTGAGGGCCAAATCTATTGGCATAGTGGTGCTAACGAATTACGCTTTTATAACGGATCCACTTGGACAACCGCCAACTTAGTAGCTGCAAACTATTTTGTAAAGACTGGTGATACAATAACTGGTCCAACTATTGTAAACGTAAATAGTGCTTCTACGGCATTAAGAGTCACACAGGCAGGTACTGGAAATGCTCTTGTAGTTGAAGATGTTGCCTCGGATACTACTCCTTTTACTATTCTTGCAGATGGTACTGTATTAGCTGGCACCTCTACGTCTGTTAGTGCAACAGCAGGTGCCGGTAAGATCCAGGCAGAGAGCCTAGTATCTTTTATGGCTCGTTATGCTGGTGTAGATACTAGCCCACCAATAATTGACTTTTTAAAATCACGTAATGGTGCTGTTGTTGTTAACGGGGATTCAGTAGGTCAATTACGTTTTTCCGGTTTTGACGGCACACTTTATAGACGTGTAGCACAAATAACGGCCAACGTAGACGGAGTACCTGGAACAGACGATATGCCGGGTAATTTGAGCTTTGCTACTACTGCTGACGGTGCCGCGTCACCAACAGAACGCATGCGTATTACTTCGGCAGGCGATGTTGGTATTGGAGTTACTCCCACAGCTGCAGCTAATCAAATATCTCTGCATATTAAAGGCATTAGTGATAGGGCTAACGTTAATTTGGAAACTGCTGCCGCCGATGGTTCCGCAGTTACTACAGGCACGTTATCGTTCTATGGTGGTACCTCAGTATCTTCTTCTGCTGAAAAACGCGTAGTTATTGTTGGCGGTATTACCGATGGTGCAACTGCTAACCATCGTGGCGGTGCTTTTACAATTAGTACTAAAGCAAATAACTCTACCGTATTAACAGAATATTTTAGAATAAACTCAAGCGGGTTCATTGGATTAGGTCAAGCTAGCCCCATTGCAAGAGTAGACGTTTCCGGAAACTATGCTAGTAATATAATTGCTTTAGGAGCCGGAGTAGGTGCTTTAGACTGCTCTTTAGGGAACTACTTTACTACTAGCGTAACTACAGGTACCTTAACATTCTCTTTCACAAACGTACCAGCCAGCCGAGCTTTTAGTATTACTGTAGAGGTTAACCACACAGCAGGTACAATTGCTTTTCCCGGTTCAGTATCGTTTCCAAACAGCGGTACCGCGCCAACACTAACCGCAGGTAAGCGACACCTATTAGGATTTATTACTAGTAATGGTGGAACTACCTGGAGACTTGTATCCAGTACAAACTATAATACATAATGGATAATACTACCAAAATAATGTTATACGGTAGCGGTTCAGTAAATCCAGTAGCTTTCAGTTTTACTGATGTTACTGGGTCTAACCCGTCTACACTTAATACAAGCAATACAGTAACTATTACAGGTCTCGGAACCACGGTTACCGCTTCTGTTAGTGTAGGTGGAGAAATCTCTATTAACGGTGGGGCTTGGGTTACTAGCGGTTCAATTAGTAATGGTCAAACTCTTGCCGTCCGTGCTACTTCTAGCGCTTCTTTTAATACCGAGACTACATATACAGTTACCGTTGGTACTGTCTCCGATATATGGAGTATAACTACAAGAGCCGCGGATCTCGTTCCTGCCGCCTTTTCCTTTACTACTCAAAATAGTGCGGAACTTAGTACTCTATATACGTCTAATACCGTTACAATTACCGGTCTTGAACCTAATTACGTAGGTATTTCTATAACAGTATCTGGTAGTGGCTCACCACAAGTTGCAGCAGGTACTTCTGCAATTGGTGCTTTTGGGTCCTCAGCTACAGCCACTGTTAGTGGTACAGGTACTATTGTGGTTGCAGTTAGAGCTACATCTTCTGCTGCTTTTTCTTCGGGTGTAACAGCCACTGTAACTATAGGCGGTGTTAATGGTAGCTATACTATTAACACTCGGGCCGCGGATACTACCCCAGGAGCCTACTCTTTCACTTCGCAGTCTAACGTAGAGCCAAGTACATCTTATACTTCTAACACTGTTACGGTATCCGGATTGGAGCCAAACACTACTATTGGTATAACAGCTACTGGAGGCACAGTATCAGCAGGTACTACTTCTATTTCTGGTAGTTACTCTACTAGTACTTCTGCTACTACAACAGGCTCGGGCACTCTTGTAGTGTCCGCAAGAGTTACTTCTAGTTCTTCATTTTCTACTGGAGCCACCGTAACTGTTAACGTTGGTTCTGGATCAGGTACTTTTACTGTTACTACTAGGGCTGCAGACATAGCACCGACCGCTTTCAGTTTTACAGACCAAACTAACGTTGAGCGAAGTACCTTAATTACATCTAACTTAATAACTGTGTCAGGACTGGAACCAAACTATTCGGTTACAGTAAGTTGTACTGGTGGTTCTATTGATGCAGGTACAAGTTCTGCTCCAGGTGTTTGGGTAACTTCTAAATCAGTAACAACCTCTGGAACAGGAACTTTGGTAGTAAGAGCGCGACAAACATCTAGTGCTAGTTTCGGCACTGCTGTTAGTTGTAGTATTTCGGTAGGTTCCGGTAGTGATCCTAGTTGGACTGTTACTACAAGAGGACCAGATCTTACGCCGTCAGCGTATTCTTTTACTTCTCAAACAAACGTACCTCAAAACATAGAAGTATACTCAAATACCGTAACAGTAACTGGATTAGAACCAAACTATAGTGTAACCCTATCTTCAAGCGGAGATACTGGACATGGTCTAAGCGCTGGCACAACTGCTATTTCTGGCTCATATAGTACGTCCACTTCGGTTACCACATCAGGTACAGGAACTTTAGTAGTAAGAGCAAGAGTTAGGTCTTCTTCAACAGCTTTAACTAGTACTACTTGTAATATATTTGTAGGTGCCGGAGTTGGCACGTTTACTGTAACCAGTACGGACGGTAGTGGTGGAGCATAATATATGGAATATTTAAAATATAAAGACGGGGTCGTAACCTACCCCTACCCAATTAACCAACTACTTAGTGATAATTTCTTTGTTTCTTTCCCTTTTGATGAGGATGGAAACTTGGTGCTATCAGATGAAGATTTAGCCAGCTACCATACGTATAGAGTCGTACAACCTGCTAGTGTTCCTTCAACCGATCCTTGGTTAGAAAAGCTTGTAGAAGTTAACCCGGTACAGATTAATGGGGTATGGACTAGGCAGTATGTAGTATCTCAGGTATCTGCTCAAGATTTGACCGAAATTAAAACTTCTTTAATTAACAAGGTTAAGCAGATTAGAGACCATAAGACCGAAAATGGCGGGTTCCCTGTTAATGGTAAGTGGTTTCATTCTAATGTATTTAGTCGTACACAGCAAGTAGGTCTAGTAATTAGCGGTCAATCAATCCCACCAGGCTTAATGTGGAAAACTATGGATGGCAGTTTTGTAGAAATGACTCCAGCTTTGGCTACGTCTATTTTTATGTCTGCTGTCCAACAGGATACTGCATTATTTGCATACGCTGAAGTGCTAATTAATCAGATTAATACTTCTAGCAACCCTACTACTATTGACCTAACTGCTGGTTGGCCTGCAACTTATAATAATATTTAACCGGTCGATACCGGGTAACCTTTTTAGGAGCAATTATGTCTATAATTGTTAAATCCGGTGTTCCGGGAAAAGTACCTACTAGTGCACAGATGGAGTACGGCCAGTTAGCTTTAAACTACGCTGACCAGAAAATCTATTTTAAGAATTCAAGTAATCAGATTGTACAGTATCCAGTATCTAACGTTAAAAAACCTCTACTAGATGTATCTAGTACTCGGATAGTTAACCCGGAAGGGGCCACGTATACCACCACTACTACAAGTGTTACAGGAGCCATTACTATAACACTACCAGAGTTTACTGGTAGTATGTTAAGTATGCGGGTTTCTGTGTTTAATTACTCTGTAGGGGCTTCTTTTACGTTATTTATTTCTGGATATACTTATGTAATAACGCAGACTTGGATTAACACTACTGCCAATATTGTTAATGATGGATTACAGCTGCGAAATCTACAAGTACGTTTTGGAAAAGATACTAGCAATAGACCAGTCATATATATTGGCGAAACAAATACTGTTTGGACTTACCCTCAAGTACACGTAACGGACGTATCTATAGGATATTCCGCAACACCTCTACCAGAAACGGGGTGGTCTATAGGCTTCAGTACTGCTTTTGATACTATTCAAACTACGCATGATCTAACTAATCAAAAATTTTCGTCGGTTGGTATTGCTGCTGGAGGACGGAATAATTTAACCTTGTTACCTACAACTAGTAATACTACTAACTGGTATAGACTATGCTCCTTTAGCACTAGTAATGCTTCATGTTATGTACGCTTTTTGGTACATATTTCCGGTAGTCATACTACATATGAAGTTATTTTAAGCAATGGTGCTGGCGGAGATAATTGCCTACTAGAAGTAAAACTACGCGGTAATTATTCATATTGGGATAGGTTGCCATCAGATTGGAGACTTGTGTTAGGTACAACTAACCAAGCTACCCATGTAGATATCAGATTTCCTTTTATGTCTACCACACAGTCAACGGTAGTAGTACATATTTTAGAACAATTTTCACAAGTTTCAAGCCAGATAACTTTTCCCGGTACTAATTTAGGTACCACTGAAACAAACCAGTGGTACGGTATGCGAATGAGTTCTGGTACAGCTATTACGTACGGGGCTATTAAAATTAGGTCTGGCAACTACCAAAGAGAAGCATATCCGGGTTTTGCTATTACAACTGGTACAATCACTAACCAAACGGTGGTAACATGAGTCAAGTCTATCTCGCTATGTATAAGGGCCCAGGCTCTAAATTACACTATAAGGCATTCCACTACGGTACGTGCCTATTCACCCTAAGCCGCTACAGTCACTGCGAAATAGTGATTGATGGCAGAGCCTATTCATCCTCAGCTAGAGACGGAGGGGTTCGCTCAAAAATTATTAAAGATCTAAATAATTCAGGAAGATGGGATTTATTCGTACTCCCTTACGTAAATCCCCATGTTGCATTAGAACTATACGAAACTCGAAAAGGGAGAAAATACGATTACTTGGGTGTGGCTCGCTATGTGCTACCATTTTTGCCAAACTCCAAGAACAGAGACTATTGTAGCGAAATTGTTTCTTTAATGGCTGGCTTGACTAATACTGAAAAAACACCGGAAGATGTTTTTAGAGCTTTAGTAGTCGATCCAGTACGACAATCAATTCCAAACGAGGAAGTATATTATGATTAAACTTCTAGCATCTTTAACAGTAGCAGTAGCCTTAGTAGGCTGCGCTAGTACAGAGCAGTACCAGGCATATACGGCAGCCCATCAAGCTTACGCAGAAGCCGAGGCAGAAAAATATCGTGCTCTAGCAGCAATGTCTCGCCAAAGCGACCCTACAGCCAAAGCAATCGCGGCAGTCATGCTAGGGGGCGGTGGCCCAGGTGGCAATACTCGCCCACAGATCGCTTTACCTGAATCCGCTGGCGATAAGTTCCTAAAGTGGACTTCTGTACTGATGCCTGCTGTGACTCAAATGTACGTAGCTAATCAGAGTGCTGGTGTAGCTATCAATCAAAGTAACAATGCTGCTGCTACCGCGGTTTCTACCAACAATGCCTTTGTAGGTATTGCTAGTAAAATTCAAGCACCCGGTGCTGTGACAACGTATACTAATAGCTACAATCAGGACAGTACACATACTCCCACAGTTGTACAGATTCCTGCTCCGGAAGTTGTCCTAGTCCCTACCCAAGTAGTTACACCTACAACGCCTTAATTCTATAAGCCACCCTAGCAGGTGGCTTATTTTTTGCCTTGACAGGGTTGACCTCTTATGCTATAATAGAACAAAATTATAGAGCATAAAAAATTTAAGTTTATGCAAAAATGACGTGTAAGGGAGAAAACGTATGGATTGGTTTCGTATCCTATTTGAGTTTGTTCCTGTTGTCCTTGCGCTAATAGCTATCCCTACTATTGTGAATGCTAGAAAGTTTGGTAGAGATCCTACTCTTATTCTTTTAGCCTCTAGTGCGTGTGCTTTGCTAATTATTGCTCAGACAGGGTGGATACAAGCCCTACTGACTAATAATAGTCTTGCAATGAGTATGTTCGATCATATCTGGACTGTGTTTAACAGTGTAGTTATGTTAACATTTATTAAGCTATTTAGACGATCAAGACAATGAGAACAGAAATAAAACGTAAGTTGGCAGAGGTACTTTTCAGCAAAGCCAATGATATTATTTTTGTCCAGGCAGTAACTGGTCTACTAATGGCTCTAGGTTTCGCAATTGGAGACTCTACCAACAATAACTACGAAGCTATCAATGCTTTAGCACCTTTGTGGGCTTGGTCATTTGTATTTTTAATATACGGTTCTGTTAAGTTAATTAGCTTATTTAGACCCGTTAATTTCTATCTTAATGCTTGTAGTTCTGCTTCTGGTTTATGGGGTTGGGCGTACGTTGTATTAAGTTTTACTTTATTCGATAGTGTACCAGTTACATCTACCGAAGTATTACTTGTAGTTCCATTATTAGCGGAGATATGGGCGTTGGCTTCCATAATATACCAGAAAGGAACGTTATGGAAATAGGACAAATAGCACAAGCTGCAACAGTAGTAGCCGCAGGTGGTCTTGGCCTGGCATATGCCATTCAGCGCTTTATGCAAAGTTGGAAATCTACCTCAGCAGAAGGCAGTGTCCTAGATTTGATGCATAAAGAGCTAGAGCGTATGTCGGAACAAAATACTACTCTATCGGAAGAACTTGGTAAGTTGCAGGGTGAGATTATTAAACTAAACCATGAACTTACTAAACTAACCGTAGAAAATCAGCGCCTGCATGTTGAGGTTAGTACTCTAAATCACGAGATTGCACGACTAAAAGGTGCAATAACTAAGGAGACTCATAATGGCAGCGCCAATTAAATTAAACTTAAAAATCTACCAAGGCGCAACATTTAGAGAAACGTTGCGATGGGAATCGTCCACAAAAGTGTACAAGCCTATCACCGGAATAACTAAAGCAGCGCCAGTAGTGATCTCAGCAACTGGGCACGGAATGCCAGCCGGCTGGAGATTCAAAGTTACTAACGTAGCTGGTATGACAGAAATGAATAGCAACGATGTATATCACGTTGCTAGCATTGTTGATACTGATTCCATCACTGTAAATGCCATTAATGCTCTAGGATATAAAGACTATACTAGTGGCGGTGTTGTTGAGTATAATCAGCCAGTTGATTTAGCAGGTTATACAGGCCGTATGCAGATTCGCTTAAAGTTGGAAAGTACTGAAATAATTTTAGAACTTACAACTGAAAATGGTGGAATCGTAATTAACAATACTGATAAGACTATTAGTATTGTTATGACAGCAACGCAAACTACCCTGTTTGATTTTAGTTCAGCAGTATATAGTCTAGAACTTATTAACGGTACTGAAGTTGTTCCATTTTTGACCGGCGGAGTTAGCTTAGTAAAAGAGGTAACTAGATGAGTATTGCTGTTGTAGAAACTAACGATACAGTTGTTGAAAAAACATCTGAAGCGTTTTATGTACAACACACTACTCCTGCAAATGTTAGTATTGACTCGGAAACAGTAGCCTACGTTAGTCATGAAACTACGGAAACAGTAGTGGTTTTTCAGGAAAATGCTAACGTAGTTGCTGCTGGTATCCAAGGACCTCCAGGTCCTGCAGGTATTGCAGAAGAGGATGTTGTGTATTCAAAACGAATTGATTTTATTAGCGACGACGTTCTCTATAAAGGTGAAGCTGAGGTAGGTAGTTCCGAGTCAGCCCCAGTTTGGAGAGTTCGTAGAATTACAGTAGGTGCTGATGGCGACGTGACTGAAGTCTGGGCTGGGGGCACTGCAAATTTTGTTAATAGCTGGTCTAATAGACTTAGCTATTTGTACAGTTAAGGATATTTATGTATTATGTCATTACTAGAAACGACGATACGCTTGTTGGTGTGACATACGACAATGCCTATCTATTAAATCTTCCAGATGTATCTATACATGAAATGCAAGAATCTATACCAGATCTTAACGTAATGCGTTGGGATTTTGAATTAGGTGACTTTGTAAAAAGAGAAGGTGTAGAAGGTACTACTGTTTACTCAAAGCTACAGTTTCTATCTAAGTTCACTATGCCCGAACGTATAGCTATAGCTACTTCTACCGATTTAGTTGTTCAAGACATTATGAAGATGTTTAATCTGGCTAACTATATTGACGTAAGTAGACCAGATACTCAGCAATCTGTTGGCTATCTTGCACAAGTAGGGCTAATCCAGCCTTCTAGAATTGCGGAGATCCTTTCATAATGGCAGCAGCATCATATACAACTGACTTAACTACATTAAACGTATTAGACGATTCTGCTACTCCGTTTTCCGTTGGTGAACCAACTGGTTCTACTGCCGGTACCACTATTGCAACTGAAACGGACCACTTTGTTGTTGGAACCGCTTGCGTATCTAAAATCTTCAACGCTACTGGTGTTGGTGGTCTTGGTTTTCTAGCTGGCTCGGCAATTACAATACCGACCGATGGGGCTGTATATATGTGGACCAACTTCTTGGCAGCCAACGCTATTGATACTAAAGTCAATGGCGGTATGCAGGTTTTAGTAGGTAATACAGCAGCAAACTACAAGCGATTCTATATTTACGGCGACGATACTGTTGAATACGGAGGCTGGCAAGTAAATGCGGTAAATCCCGCATCAACAGCGTCAGCAAACCAAGGTACTCCAAACGGAACTTGGCAGTATTTTGGTATGGCTGCTAACGTACAGGCAGCTGTAGCTAGAGGATATCCACTATGCTGGGACGCCGTTAGATATGGTAGAGGTTCCATACTTATTACCGGCGGAGACTTAGCTAATGGATATGCTACATTTGACGCAGCAGCAGAAGTTAACGACACCAATGCTGGAGCTACCAATAACCGCTGGGGTATTTTTTCCTACGCTAACGGTACGTATACTCTACAGGGCCGCTTAGCTCTTGGACAAGCAGCTACAGCAGTAGATTTTAGAGATTCTAACAGAGCTATCTTTATTGGTGGCAATGAGTTTGTTACTTCCAACTTTAATACTATTGAAATACTTAATGCTGGTTCCAACATTGCATGGACCTCTATTAGTATTTCATCGCTAAATACTACGTCACGAGGCAGAGTACTAGTTACAGATAACGCTACAGTTAATTTTACTGGATGTACTTTTACTGATTTAGGTACTTTTAACTTTCAAAGTAATAGTACAATTACGGATAACGTTTTTAGACGTTGCCAACTAATTACTCATGGCAATGCCTCATTTACTGGTAATCGTATAACTGGGTCACCTGCGGCAGTGTCTTTAATTACAGGAAATCCTGCCAATATACAGGATTGTGCTTTTGTTTCTGCCGGCACTGGACACGCTATAGAAATTTCAACCCCAGGAACTTACACTTTTAGTGGTAATACTTTTACTGGGTACGGTACCGCAGGTACTGCAAACGCCGCAATTTATAATAACTCTGGCGGTGCTGTTACATTAAATATTAGCGGCGGCGGCGATGTACCTACAATTAGAAACGGTACTGGGGCTTCTACTACAGTTGTGGCTTCCGCTAATTTAACGTTTAGTGGTTTAAAAGCCGGTTCTGAAGTCAGAGTTTATTTAGGTACTGACCCAGCTACTGCAACAGAGCTTGGTGGAACAGAGAGCTCAGGAACAAGCCTTACTATTTCACAATCTTCTGGAGGACAGCAGGGATTCTATACTATTCACGCATTAAACTACAATAGTATATATCAGCCAATCACATTTAGCGGTGCTGATCAAACAATCCCTATTGTTCAAACTTTAGACAGAACTTATGCTAACCCATGATAACCTATAAAATTATTGAATCAACAGTTAGTCACTTTAAGGGTATTGAGTTACCTTTTGATTTCTCTGAAAATAAAATCGGAGATAAACTAAATATCCTAGGGTTAGATATGCAGATCATGCAGCTAGGATCGGAGATAGTAGGATGTTCCAGCTCCGAAAATATCTTAATTCTTCAAAAGCTTTTAGACTAGTTAGGAGTCAACTATGATCATTTCTGATCCAACAACACTTATTACGGGTGGAGATGCTGGTACAGCATTTGCTGGACCTGTATCATTCGATGTTTCTACAAAAACCATTACTATTACACCAGGTACTGGCATTTTACCGGATTCTGCCGATGGTGTTACTGGCCAAGCACTGTACTCGGCCGCTAAAATTGTATGGAAAAATAGCAGCACTTATATTAAATATCCATTTCCAATGGAAGCTATTACTCCAGAATCTTTTGAATTCATTAACGGATGGGTTCTAGCTAATGACACTACACGTAAGTCCCTACGTACTTGTGGCTGGGCAGAACGTGGTGCAGCAGGTACCTCTATTATTCGTCAATACATGGGTACTGTATCTCTTGGTGACATTGGTGCTACCGATTTCTCGTACTACCAATGGAATACAGATACTAAGCAGGATTTCCAGTTTCCTGGCCCAATTAACGAAGGTATTCAAATCTTCGGTGACGCAAGTAACGGTAACTTTAATTATACCGATGGTGGTGATTCATTAAAACTATTTAACCGTATTCAGGGCAAGACCTTCTCTAGCTCAAACAATACAGCTATCGGTGCGTTAACTCTTGGTTATATTACTTACCGTTTCCCGTTAAGTAACGCTACAGACCTGAACATTAGTGCTAGTGACAGCCACATCGCTGCAACAATTAGCAGTATGACTGGTTTAACTGGTACAGGCAACGGAACACTGTACACTTTTGCTAAGACTGGTCACGGTTTTGATGAAGGCGAACGTATTCGTATTGTTGGTGCTACTCCGTCGTCCTTGAATGGTGTTCACACTATTCAGTCTAGTGGATACACAGCAAACTCGTTTGCTATTCTTTCTACAGAAACCACTGCGCTAAGTGCAATTACTAGTATTTCTAGTATTCATTCTGCTGTTACAATTGATTATCTATCAGGTACTACTACTGCGGACATTAACGAAGATACTGTTAATGAAACCTATAAGTATGTAATTACAGATGCAAGTGCTCAGGCAAGTACCCGTGAAATTTATGAGAAACTACAGTATCTGTTACGTCAAAGTACTGATATTTCCTCTGGTGCCACTAACGTAACTGGTAACACCGCCGGCACTATCATGAACTTCATTGGTAGTACGCTGTCTGGCGAACCCGGTGTGTATATTACAGGTATTGCGGATTCGATTAAGAACTTTGTCGAATACTACGACCTTACCGATACTGCCAAAGCTACCAAGATTCTGTACCCATTTATTGCTTCTGGAAGTATTACTTTCGGTGCAAATGCTGGTACCGGTGACTTCAAGTACTGGATGTTCTACAAGACACTGCCTGCTGGTACGGACAATGACTATGGTCAAACCAACGCTAGAATTGTTAAAGATTCTGCTGGTTCGCCTATTAGTGGTACGTACTCTGGTTCTGCAGTACCTTGGTCGTTTAAGTATGACTCTGAAACCGCAGATTACGGTGGTGGTGCTGAGCGTACCGCTGGTACTGATGCTGACATTGTAGTTGTTGGTATTGGTCTGGTTGGTGGTCAGTTTATCTCGGTTGAATCTGTAATTCGCCGTGCAACAGGTCAAGGTATCCTTCTAGCTCCTGCTATTGAACGTAACTACCAGAATCCGGCTTAATTTAACAATATGGGAAGCTTCGGCTTCCCATATTTTAATAAGGAATAATAATGTCATTTATTAGAGTACCTCCAGATGGAGCAGGAAAAAAGGTATATACAAGAACTCATACGGTTGGTGCTGACTCTGTAGAAGCTCAAGTGCTTCATGTAGCTGATCCTACAAATCCTGCTAATTTACAGAGAGTTGACGATACTGGAGCCGCGGCTGTAACTTTCTCGGAAGGCCAACCTATCTTATCTGGATTTGGTTCCATAAAGACAGCAAATGAGCGAGCACTTGGCGTATATGAAAGTTCGTTAGATACTTACGAAGATCTTTTTAGTAAAATTGTTGCCGGTGCAGGCTTAGTAACTTACGATGCCGGTACCTCTAGCGAGGTATTGTCTGTAGACGGTGCTAATGGATCCTCCGTAATAATGTTAAGTAATAGATATCACTACTATATTCCAGGTAGTTCTAATATCTATAAGATGACCGTAGCTTGTGGAGATACAGGTAAAGTTGGTAATAAGCGTAGTTGGGGCTGTTTCGACCTAAATGATGGATTATTTTTCCAACTGCATAATACTACTCTATCAGTATGTATGAGAAGTTCTGTTTCCGGAACTGTAGTAGAAACCTGTATTGATCAGCAAAACTGGAACGTTGACAAATTAGATGGCACCGGTATTTCTCAGTTTAATATTGATATAACCAAAGTCAACGTATACTGGATTGATTATCAGTGGCTAGGCGCAGGACGCGTACGTTTTGGCGTATTCGGAGCAGATGGTAGTCGTATTGTGGCACACCAGTTTGAAAATGCTGGTCAAAACCCACTACCATACATGCGTACAGGTACATTGCCATCAGGTTATGCAAATATTAATACTGCGATTACCGGCGCTACTTCCGAGTTACGTGTAGTATGTACTGGTGTATATACAGAAGGCACTTATGAAGATTATACTTTTTGGAGATACGCTGACGTAGATACTACAAAAACAGTAACTAGTGATACTCATGTATTTTCGCTACGTGCAAGACCTACAATTAATGGAAAACATAACTCAGTAGTTGCATTCCCAGAAACTCTAAACGTATATACCGATCAACCAGTTGCTATTAGTTTTTGGCAAGATACTGGATTAGATACACCAGTGTGGGAAGCCCTAGCTTCTACACTAGACGTAGACTACAGCGGTAGCATTAACTCTCTTGGTTTAACTAAGTTTAAGACTATTTATTGTGGTGCTGGTGTGACCGTTTTTGACCTTAAGCCCTATTTTGAGCTTAATGATGAAGCTATTCAGATGAATTCAGATGGTACAGCAGAAATTTGGTCTGTTAGTGCTACTCGCTTAACAGGCAACGCTACAAATATCTCTATAAACTTGGGATATAAGGAGCTATGGTAAAATGTTACTGTGGGCTGCTTTTTCAGATCAATGGCAACTAAACCATAAAGTGGACTTTGATGGTCTTAATAAACTAATCTTAATCAGCCCATATGTAGCACAGCTAGATGTTAAAGTGGATCTTTACTCTAGCTGGAAAGAATGGATCCAGCTGTATGATAATGCAAAGTTTCTACCAGCATTTCGTACAATTGGCGGCGACCCTGTTGGTGGCGGCCAATATGCTGGCGATATTTACTTCTTACAAAATGGTTGGAGAATTGTTGTAGATCATCCAGTGTCCTTTAATGGCACACTGTACACTGAAGAAGGCGATACCCCATATGTTATTACTGAAGGTGGGGGCGTTACAGCAACCGTATCTTCCCTAGTACAGAGTATCGGTTTCCAAGGTACAATTAACAATATAGTAGAACCAAATATTTTACCACAAGATATTTGGGATTATCTATTAGAAAACGCCAATACTCCTGGTAGTGTTGGAGAACGTTTCAGCAAGCTATTAACCGTAGCAAAATTCTTAGGACTGAAATGATTATTGACTATGTCAAGCTAGGTATCGGGGCCGCTGTGCTGGCCTCGGTTCTTGGTGGTGGTTATGCTGGATATAATCACATCAAGCAGATCGGCTATAAAGAAGCACAAGCCGAGTGTCAAGCCAAATTCGACGAGCTTGAGGCTAAGCAGAATAAACAGTTAGAGGAAATGCGAACTCATATTAGTGAGGTTGCAGATACTCTAATTACTGGAAATCAAACACTAACTTCTGATATTTCACGTATCGTTGGCGGAATTAAACGCGGTGGGCAACCCACAACGATCATAAAAGAAGGTAAGTGTACCCCATCACCGACTTTTGTAAATTCTCTAAATGAGGCAATTCGCAAGGCAAACTCGGGAGAGGTTGGCAAATGAAAAAACTTGTTTTAACTGGTATTTTCCTTTTACCATTGCTAACCGGCTGTGCGTTTTTGGATTTTTTCAAAAAACCAGAACCGATTGTCCAACTTCCAGAAACTAAGGTAGTTGTAATTGATCGCGAAGTGCTTAAACTATGTGAAGGAATTCCAGAAGTACCAGAAAATGCTACTCAGGAAGAGCTAGACTTTCATAAGTTTGTAATGGTTGAGCGATTTGGTATTTGTAAAAACCGCCAAGCCGCCGGTGTGGAAGTTATTAAAAAATTAGGGAATATTAAATGAGAGTTGCTCTAATTAAAAATGACTTAGTAGATAATGTAATCTCCGCTGATAGTATTGAGCGTGCTCAAATGTTCTATCCAGAACACGAGTGCATTGAAGCGGGTCTGCTGGGCCCGGGTTTTATTCGTATTAATGGTGAATTTGTACAACCTACGCCGCCTGAGCATCCTAAAATATATAAAATTAGCCGCCTTGCTTTTATGAATCGTTTTACCGATCTAGAGGCTATTAATATTGATATGGCTTCTCGTGGTGAGACTCTTGCAGCCGCTACTTTACGTAGGCACTTGTCCAAGGTTGAGAACGCCGAGTATATTGATCTGGAACGCGCTGATACTCGTAGCGGTGTTCTAGCTATGGAAGAATTTGGACTATTAGCTGCAGGCCGGGCACTAGAGATTCTTAATACGCCTGCAGCAGAGCACGAAATTTTTAAAGGAGCTGTTTAATGGCTTTAGGCGGTTTATCTTTAAAACAACACGTAGTTGAATTTATTCGCGGTACTGGTGTAGTTACCGATGGTATTGTAGACGCTACCAGTTTAAACGGCCCATGGACTTGGCAAGTTCCTGATGGTGTTGCTGAATTAACGTTTTCTGGGTGCGGAGCTGGTGGTGGGGGTACTGGTGGCCAAAATACTGGAACTGCTCAGGGCGGCGGCGGGGGTGGTGCTTCTGGATTTTGTCTATTACAAGCTATAATTTGCGTTATACCAAATAGCCTACTAACTATAGTCGTAGGTGCTGGTGGTGTTGCTGGGAGTGCATCTGCGCCAGGGGCACTTGCTTCACAAGGGGCCAAAGGCGGAGATACTCTTATATCTGGTGTATCTCCTCGTACGAGCGGAACGGTTTTTAGGTACAAGAGCGAATATGATGTAGTACCTGGACAAATTATGCTTGCCGGTGGCGGTACTGGTACAAACTCATCTACACAAGGTAACGGCTCTAACGGTGGTAGCGTCGGCTCTGGGGGTTCCCCCAACAGATTGGGCGGAGGAGGTAGTGGGGCTAACGGGTCGGCAAGTGCCGCATCCCCATCCTCAGGAAGTATAGCCGGCGAAGTTATTTTATCTAATAGCCCATATGGTGGATATATAGTAAGTATGGGTGGTGGTGGTGGTGGTGGTGCTTCTACAAATATTGCTACAGCGGGTGCAGCAGGTGGTAGTTTAGCTGCTACCGGTGGTCGCTATATTAATATGTTACGGGACTTTAATAATTTAAGTGGTTCTGGGTACTCTGACGGATCTATATCATATGGTGGTGGAGGTCAGGGTGGTGCCTGTGCTTTTGGATATCCTGGAAGACCGGGCTACTTAACATTTCCTAATGCGGATAACACACAAGCTATGGGCTTTGGATATGGCGGAAGTGGTGGCCGAGGTGGGGGCAATGGTAGTGCCGGTGGTGATGGTTACGTACGCTTCACGTATTGGAGTGCTCAATAATGGCTATTACTGAATTTAACTCCAATACAGCTACAGTATCTACTACCGAACTAGATCTACTAAGCAATACTACTTTCGACCCAACAGACGGTAGTAACTCAGTAGGCGTATACCAGATACTACTAGACCTAGCAGCACTAGCTACTGGCGACCAATTCAAGCTCGTGCTTTACGAGCGCGTGCGCTCAACCAGCACAACCGGAATAGTGTTTAGTGAAACCTACACAGGTGCTCAAACGCAGCCAGTTTATATTTCTCCAGCACTTACGTTAATGCACGACTGGAGTTTTACATTAAAGAAATTGGCAGGCACTGATAGAGAGATTCACTGGTCTATTAGAAAGGTGGGTTAATGTGGTTTACTCCTTTACTACAGGCCGCGGAACTTAATAGTTTCCCAGACTGGCCTTACACACCTAGTTTAATACAGTTAGAATCTGCTAATAGATTACACAATTTGCTAGCAGATTCTAGAACCAACAATTTAATTAATAGTGTTACATATTCCAGCTTTCCTAATACTTTAGGTACTACGAGTAGTGTAACCTCTTCTAGGCTTGCAACTATTAGTCAATCTGACGAAAGAGTAGCCTCATTCAACTCTGTACGTGTTCCGGTAGAGTTTAGTGTAACAAGAACATTCTCATTTTTAAGAGGTGCATAATGGCTTTACTAGGATCTATGACTAAACAGCCTAGAGAAATTTTAGATTTTGATATTGATTACGCGACAGCTTTGGCAGCACGCACCGACACTTTAGCCACTAAAACAGTTGAGGTTGCTCCAGCGGGTTTAACAATTGTATCAAGTACTATTACAGGGGATAAGATTAAAGTCATTGTAAGTACGGGTACAGATGCCACTACTTACAAAGTCACCGTATTAGCAACTACAACAGCAGGTTTAGTATTTGAGGATGAAGTTAACGTCTTAGTGGAGGAAGAATGATATTAGCCGAACCAAATAATATTATTGGTCTATCACAAAGACAGGGAGAATCAATACTATATAGCATTGATGTATCCAAGCTACTAGATCAAAAAGAACTAATTAGTTCTGTAGAGTCTGGACACAGCATTGTTAAATCAGCTAGGTCCAGAAAAGGAAAAATGCTGGAAGTACGTATAGAACATGCCAATGATTTAGGTACAGCTAATTTTATTGACTGTACTGTTAATTTAACTTTCTATACTAATTTATCTAACAAGCGTATAGTAACGCTAAAAGTAAGGATTATTCGATGAAAGAATTATTCCGTTTCCGTAACGTATTTCTAGTACTAGGAAGCGTTGCAATTGTTGCATTTATGTACGTTAGTGACCCTAATCCAGGGTATGGTCGTACACTAGTATTTCTAGCTAGTCTAGCTACTCCAGTAGTTGCAGTACTATTTGCTCATTTTGCTAGAAAAGCGCTATTCGACTATCTCGATATGGGCCAACTATATCGCAAAGCGAAAGAAACAGCAACTGGTTCAGGCTTAGTATTTCTAGGGGTATGTATTGTAGTATTTGGACTATTAGGACTATTTGGCACACAAGTAAATGCTCAAGAAGTTCGTACAGTTGTACCGCAAGCTGCACTAGTGCATTTACCTACTCTTAGGCAAGAAGTAGTTACATACTACCCTAATCACCCAAAGCCTACCTCCTTGCTAGTTTAATAGAACATGAGAGCTGCTTAAGCCTAACACATTCTAGATGCTGGAATGCTAAAAGTAGGCTTAAGTCTAGTAGGGAGGAAGGGGCCGGGCTCGGTCAAATAACAAGAGCGTATACTGCTACAGGAGCATTGCGATTCGATGCTTTAGCAGAATTAAAAGCAAAACACCCTAAGCCTCTAGCCGAGTGGGGTTGGCACAATGTCTATGATAGACCCGACCTGCAAATGCGCGGAGTAGTGCTAAAAATGCGCGATAATATTGAGTTCTTTTTACCCTCAGCCGCAACGGTTGATGACGCTTTAGCACTTGCAGATGCCGGATATAATGGCGGCAATGGTGGCGTACTAAAAGAACAAAGAGCTTGTAAACTATCGCCAGGTTGTAATCCTGGTAAATGGTTTGGGCACGTAGAATTGTACTGCATGAAAAGCCAGGCAGCACTGTATGGCAATCGTTCCGCCTGCGACATTAATAGGCATCACGTTAAGGATGTACTTCTAGTACGTTCTAGCAAATATAAAAAGTATTTCTGAGAGGAATCTTATGAACGTAATTAATACAACGGTCGCAGCAGGCCAAACAAAAGTAATCAATATTCTAGATCGAGACTGGAAGTATCCTGTTAATGTAATGGCCAAGGCGGGTGCCGGTGGCACCGTAAAAGTGGAGTTCTCGATGACTTCTACTGCATATGAAACACCAGGTACTGCAACTTGGATTGATGCGAATGTACCTAGCAGTACTACTGGTAACGAGGTAACTCGCTATGCTCCAGCGGTTGCTGTACGTTTATCCGCAACTACCCAAACCGGAACATTTGAGCTAGTACTATGAGATTAGTACCTACTCCAGTAGGTCCTGCCAATGTATTTCCAGACGCGTCGCCATTTACCCGTAAACCAGCAGCTAGTCTAGTTGCGGAAGTTGCTAGTATTTTAAGACGCCCAGGTGTTGAAGCACATGTATTTATGCCAGGAATTGGCTGGCAGGACGGAATTTCATTTATTAACTCTATCATGGAGGACGGAACGCAGGCGCTCACGGTGGATCAGCCTTGGGGGTATGCGGGCGATCCGGTGTCAAGTGTGGGGCCGGAGCTTTGCCTTGATCCGGCTTTTGATGACCCGGCCCGCTGGACGACGAACACTGGCTGGTCTGTAACTGGCAGCAAGCTAGTTGCCACCAGTGTGGTAAACGGGGTCAGCACATACCAGACAGGCGCTCTTTCTGGGGCAAATGGCAAAACCTACGAGATCACGTTCACCATCAGTAACCGCACAGGCGGTCAGGTGCGCGTTGGTCTTGAAGGCGTGTACGGTCAGAGCTATGCGGTGAATGGCACGGTCACGCAGTACATCACGGCGGCGACCAGCACCCCTCGAATCTTCATTCAGGCAACCGCCAACGGTACAAGCCTTGAAGTGGACAACATCTCCGTCCGCGAACTCGTAGGCGCTATCCCCGCAAGGCAAACCACCACGGCCAACAAGCCGATTCTGCGGCGGGGGTGGGTCAACCGTTTTCTGTTCTCGCAGGATCAAAGCAATGCAAACTGGGGCAAGTCAAACAGCAGCGTGGCATCTGGCGCTGCCGCCCCAGATGGGACAAGCACGGCCTTCGTGATGAGCGAAGACACGGCGACAAGCACCCATGATCTAACGCAAGCAAGGTCCATTACTGCGGCACTACCTCATACGGTGTCTATATACCTGAAAGCCAACGGACGCACACTGGTCCGCGTGATGATGACTTGGAACGGCGTGACTGATCGTGTCCATGCTGACTTCAACTTGTCCAACGGCACAGTCGGCGCGGCAGTCATTACCGGCACAGGTGTATCTACGGCGTCCCCAACAATCGCATCCGTTGGTGACGGTTGGTATCGCTGCACCATTAGCGGAAGTTGCGCGACAGGAGCGACGCTCACTGCTTACGTCCGCGCCATGCAATCCGCTGGTGTGGTTTCCTACACCGGCAGCGGCGCAGCGGCCTATAACGTGTGGGGCGCCCAACTCGAAACCGGCTCCACCGCCAACACCTACGTCCCCACCACCACCGCAGCCGCAAGTGCAAGCACCGGGCCTTTCTGGGCTGAGTTTGACGGCACGGATTTCATGACGCTGGCGGCGGTGCCGTTTGGTCTGAACGACGATTTTGCTGTGGTCTTCGGATCGGCCATCAACAGCAACGCAGCCAACTCGCGGGTGTTTGCGTCCACCGGCACAACAGCCGTGTTCCGCATCAACTGGGACAACGCAACGTCCAAATACACCAGCGTGTTCACAAATGACGCTGGGGCGTCTACGGCGATTGCCTCGCCCGCGCCAACCATCGCACTTGGTCAAGTTGCTGTCACATCGGTTCGACAGTCGGGCACATCAAAGCAGATTCGCACCAACGGGGTTGCGGGTGTAGCCAGTACGGCTGCGGTTGGTATCGGAACGCTCAGCACACGCAGCGACATCGGGGCGCAAGGAGGCGCAGTCCAATGGAACGGTGCCATCTACCCCGTCATCGCCATAAAAGGCACCATCACCGACGCCGAACTCTCCACCATCGAACGCTGGGTGGCCCAGCAGTCAGGGATCACGCTATGACCGGCTACACCGAAACCCTCACCGTGACGCTGCCCGAGGCGCTGGCTGAGATTGCCAGCAAGATCGGGCGAGCCATCGACACAGACCGTGGTGGTGCTGATAGCTTCATCTCCCTAGGTGACGGTACTATTCAGTGTCGAACACCTTGTAAACCTTGGTATAAAGAAGCCCTTCTACAGATGCAGTCTAATCCTAGTGCACTGCATCAATTCTGTATTCAAGATTATCAAACACGATGGTCTACTTTAACAGCTCCTACGCTGCAAGAATGTGAACAATTTCTTGCAGCAGCTATTATTAACTAACTAGGAAATTTATGGCAAACAGTGGTAAAAAAGCTCGTCGAGGCAATCAAGAGCCTATTCGTGGAGTCTCTCGTAAAAGCACTAATTCTCGTAGCGTACAACAACCTACAGAAGAATCAGTTTATAGCGATTACAAAGAAGTCAAGCCTTTGAATTATATTCAAGGTGAGTACATGGAGGCTATTAGAAATAACGACGTAGTTTTTGGCATAGGCCCAGCAGGTACAGGTAAAACCTTTGTAGCTGCTGGATATGCTGCAGGAGAGCTCTATCACCGTAACATTAACAAAATTATTCTTACTCGTCCCAATGTGGAAACAGGTAGAGGTCTAGGCTTTCTACCTGGCGAACTAGAAGAAAAGTACGCCCCATATTTGGACCCTTTTGATACTGTTTTTAGTAAAACACTGGGCAAAGGGTTTTACGAATATTGTCTTAAGAATAAAAACATTGAACCGCGTCCGCTAGGATTTATGCGCGGTTCTAGCTTTGAGAATGCTATTGTTCTTGTTGATGAGTGCCAGAATATGACTAAGACCGAGTTTAAGATGATTCTGACTCGTATTGGTAAAAATTGCAAGGTAATTTTGTCAGGTGATCCGGCGCAGACCGATATTCCCGACTCCGGCCTTGGTGATGCTGTTCGCCGCCTTGAAGGACTTCCAGATATTGAAGTAGTTCGATTTATGGATGAAGACATTGTGCGTAGTAAGATGTGTAAGCAGATTATTATTGCCTATAAGGACTAAATGAAAAAAGCCCGCTAAGCATTAAGCTTAGCGGGCTTTTTATTTGTCAGTCGGAGGATCTTTCTTCCTCAGCCTTCTTTTGTAGTAGTGCTTGGTCTCGTAACTTAGTGGTTATAGGATTAGCAAACTTTGCAGGAAGCTCTTGCAGAGCTAGCAAAATAAGATTCGCCTCTTCCTCAGTTACTGTAAAATTATAGTAGTATACTGACATATTACCTCAACGAATTGGGCACGCACCGGTCGCGCACTCAGCGTCGGTGATTTCATCGAAGCTGTTTGTATTAGTCAAATCCACTGGCAGTAGCGTATGAACGTAATCCTTGAAGGTACGCTCGTCAACTACTTCTTGTGGCAGATATAGATAGCCAAGATCTTTAGCTGTCTTAGTCGGGTCAGTACGATAGATGAATGAAACACCAACGTAGCAGTCCCAATTGTTCAGCAACCACTTAATAATATCCTCAACTTCTGAAGGGTCATAACTAATAGTTACCGAAGTATTTTGTTGACACCAGCTAGTTTGAATAAGCTTATATTTCTCAAGCTGATCGACTGCTGAATCAAGATTAACTTCTTTTCCATTTTCCTTATGGAACGGAACATCTTCCCAGCTAACAGGGAACGTTACTAGCACACCACTATCATCGGTTGGGTGATTGATAACGTTGTAGTTAGCGGCACGTAGCTTTTCAACGACAGGGTCATACTTGGAAAACTGTACGTTGTTGAAAATATACTTGCCGAGTGGCTTGTGGACGCCCTCTGTGGTATCCATAATCTTGGATAATGTTCCCGATGGCTTAACACATGTAATATTCTTTGGAGCTGGGAGACCGAGTTCTTGTGCCATTCCAACTGCTGCTGCAGTTGCTGTACGCTTAAGGTACTCGTAATCGTAGGCTCCCATGTCTGGTCGCTTTGCGATACCTGTGAGTCCGACTCCGCACAAGCGTAGGAAGTAGTTGTTAAGGTGCCAAGATTCTTGTAGAATTCCGTCTCGTAAGTTGACGCAAGTTTGGCGGTAATTTGCTCTAGCAGCGAGTCTGATAGCTTCGTGCAGTCCGGCGGTATTGCCTTTGAACTTACCAATGTCGGTTTCTGTAAGGTTACAGAATGATTTGTTTCCAAGAAGAATCTCCACACAAGGATTGCAGCCTTTGAACCAAGGAGCACGACGTAGAGCTTCAACTTCATTGATAAAGCCTGGCTCACTACCGCCTGCTTCTAGCATCATATCAAAGATCTTTTTCAGATCTTCATATAAGGGCTTCTCCTTGAAAACTAGACTGTTGTTTGATTGCTGTCGGTGAGCGTTTCCGTAGAGCCACCAGTCCTTCTTAGCAACCGCAAATTCTTCCCACTCCGGCTGCCCATATTCGAAAAGGGCAATTTCAGCACTACGACGGCTAGATAGAATAGTACCCAGATGGTTAACAATGTCAAGAATATCCATACGAGTGAGTAAGCTATCAGCACGCCCGTTAAGAATATTGGCAATAGCAACATAAGCAGTGCTAATTGCAGAATCACCCGAAGAAATCCAACCATATCCTTTTAGCCTTTCACCAGCAGGTCGTAGCTGGCTAAAATCAAGTACCAACGTATCGGCAGGATACTTACCGGCCATAAGTTTACCAATGGATTTGGCCCAGGCTTCTGCACTATCTCCAACAGTGATCGTCCAGGTTTTAGTCTCTGGATCAAACGTTTCCACGTTGTGTTCATTACCGCCTTTTTCAGTGCGTGTTGAACGGATCACTCGAATGTTTTTGATAGGCTTTGAGAAACCGTTTAGTGTTCCAACAACGGGCTTGAACCCAACGCCACAGCCTTGCAATAGAAGCCATAAAATATCCACAATATCGTAAACAGTCTCAGCATTTGTGAAACTGCAATTAAACTGAGAGGCTTCACGAGTCTTAGCTACGTTAGTACCCCCAAGCCATAGAGTTCTACCACTCATGGCTACTTTGCGATCTAGCATCAACTGCTCTAGATCATATAATTCTGCGTATTCTAGATCGTTAAGTTCACGACCTACTGCACGTTCCCACAACCACGCTTGGTGGTCAATAACACGGGCAACTGTTTCCGCCCAGCTTTCAAACTGAGTCCCGTCTTCACTAGTGGGGCGGTTATATGTACGACGGGTGATTACTTGTGCGCGAGTACTTGGTTGATTCATTAAATTCCCTTATATAATTGTTCTTGCAAGAGATAGCCTTCTAATTGCCAAATCTTTTCTCTTGCATTACTACGACTAACTTTTCTACCAATTTCTTCATTAAAATTGGCTTTACTAACAGCGGAGCCTTCTCCGCGTACAGTAAAACCATTCTTTAGTGTTAGCTCACATACCATTACTTTACCACTAGGCAGTACTGTATAGGTTTCACTAACAATTAATGAGTCAATGTGTTCAGGAGTAATTCTAGGAGCCGTTAAACGTAGCTCTTGGATACGTTGTTCTAATTCTTGTTCAGTCATTTATTAGTGCTCCCAAAGCCGCCAGCTCCACGGTCAGTATCATTCCAAATGTCTACAAATTCTACTAACTCAACTTTCTGAATTACTAGTTGAGCTATTGCCGTTTCTTTAGTAACTGCGTATTCTACGTCACTATTATTTTTAAGAATAACTCGTAAAGTTCCACGATAGTCTGAGTCAATAATACCAGTACCCCAACCAGTAATGCCGTTCTTACGCTGAGAGCTACGAACGTGCAGAAAGCCTGCGTAATTGACTGGAATCTTAATTGAGACACCAGTATCAATCATTTTCTGCTCACCGGGAGCCAAAGTAAAAGGCTCTAGAGGGAATAAATCTGCTCCGGCATCTGTAGGGTGTGCTCGTTTAGGTAATGTAGCGCCAGGCTCTAGCTTTACCGCAATACCTGGTACTACTCGGTCATCATTACGATCAACGCGAACAAAACCATCTCTACTATACTGATAAGACACTTTGAATTTCCTTAATGTTTTCTTCACCAATGGCATCGTCACAGAATGTGACTAAGTCCATTAGCTGGTAGTTACGAATTAAATTATCTGACCCGAAGTCGTTTAAATTTTTAATATACACATACTTGCCGGGAATCGGCATACTAGCAGCAATATCTAGTGCCGTACCGTATTGCTCTACGAGCTTCTGTGCAGTCTTAGGCCCAATCTTGTGGACTCCCGGCACATTATCGCCACTGTCGCCCATGAGGCATTTGATGGAGATATACGATTCAGGATCGCAATCATAGTGTTCCGACCAATTCTCCAGCGTAACTTCTTTTCTCGTGACATATGAAAAACGCGAAACTCCTGAAGAAATAAGGAGATCCCAATCTCGGTCTGACGAGATGAGCCATATATTTTTGAAACCGTAAACCTCTTTCTTAGACACAATGTGGGCAGCAATGTCGTCTGCCTCCACGCCTTTAAATCTAAACGTTGGATAGCTAGATTCTTCTTGGTAATAAGATACAATCTTAAGGTATTCCTCGAAGAACTTTTCAAAATACGCTGCTTCTTCAGGAGTTTGCTGCTCCTGTTTCTCGGTCCGGTTCTGCTTGTATTCCGGGTAAATCTCTCGCCTATACGCGCTTTTGCCATGGTCTGATAGTACGATTACTTGATCTGCTTTATACGACTTCTTAAGACTTTCGACTGTCCTAATATAATCTTCTTTAAAGTGTAGTGCTTTTTGATGCTTCCAGCGAAACGCAAGGTTAAGCGAGTCCAGCACTAACACTGTACCTTGCTCCGATGCGTTCATCTGCTTAAAGGATTTTGACATAAATGAACTGTAAAATTTGGCGGCGAACTATCAATTATACACGAAATGATGTTCACCGTCAAGATGTAAATTTTGGAGCCTCATGACTGAGCCAGTCTTCAAGCAGCGCAACATAGAACTCATGTCCGTGCACGTTTATGAAGATATACGGAAAATTGTGGTTAGGCATATCTAGAAAAGCACAGAAGAGTTTTGATCTATCGTGCTTAAATATTAATAGAGGTTCTCTACTTACTTGAGCAGATTCTCTAATTGTCTGTTCCCACCATTCTATTAGTTGGGGCTTTTTTCCTGTAAACAGGGTCGTGTTAAGGTGGTCGTCCTTATAGTGCTTAACCTCAACACAGTACGTATTTTCTACGCCAGGAATATAAAGATCGCCCTTTAGCCTATGCTTAGGGTCAAGGGCACCGGACCCCGGTACCCTTTCCCACTTTAGTCCTGTGAACTTTCTTAAATCATCCCTGACTTTAGTTTCCGCAGTAGCACCTTTTGCTCTGCTATCAACCATTGTTTGCGTATGTCAAATACTCTGGAACTTCTTCGCTAATTACTAGCTGCTTACCCTCCCAGATAGTGAGGGAGCGACACTCTCCGCCATCCAGATGATGGTGTTCCGGCTGCACAACACCTTTAGAGTCTACAATAGTTACCAGTGCTGTGCGTCCACCTACAGTGGTATTAGCTACCATTACTTGAATTGTCATTGTTCAATCCTTGAAATATTATTAGTCTTTACGATATTCATACGCTCAATAAGCGGATGCGTGAAAGAGTGGCTGATAAGGAAAGTATTTAGGCCCTCCTCTTTCAGCAGAATCTCTACTAGACGCTCCTTACCTTCTGCGTCTAAATTCTCTACCGTTTCATCTAGAATTAGAAGATTAGTCCTAGTATTTGATAGGGACTGCATGAGGGATCTGATAGCAAGCAGTGTAGCAATATTAACGCGGGCACGCTCGCCAGAGCTAAGAGCATTAATATCAATATCAGAGCCATTATCCGTGATAACCACATTTAATTTATCCGCTGAAGAAATTTGGAAAGAAAGCTGGAATCGACCATCAGCCATTTCAGCAAGATATTCATTAGTAATTGCTTCTAGATCTTTGACTAAGCATTCGATCTTATAGGCTACTAAACCTGTTGTGCTAAAGGCTTTAACAAGAACACTAAGGTTTGTACTACGCTTGAATAATACGGAAAATTCAGCTTGAGCTTCTTCAAGCTGTTCCTGCATATCTCGAAGCTGTTGCTGAATCAATGTAATCTTTACATTGTGAGCACGAATCTTCTCATTCTCGGCCTGAATCTTAGCAATGTCGTCTTTAATCAACTTAATGCGTGATTGGGTTGCTTTAATCTCCGACTCAAGAGCAGCCTGATCTATTAGAATAGAAGGCAGCTCAGCGTTCCACATGCTGTGGTAGCGTTCGTACTCTGATACACGTTGTTGATACACTTCATGTTCTCGCTTCCACTTTTGCATCTGCGTCAGTTGCTCTTGCAGTGAAGCTTCTTCAGCTTTAGTATCTCTACTTAAAAATTCTTTTTCTGCAATGCTGGCAGCCAGATGTGTTTCATGCTCTTCGGAACCCAAGGCCTGGCCACAAGTTGGACATTTGGTCTTTGTAGTCCGTAGCGCCTTAAGCTCTTTCTCCAAGCTAGAAGATTTAGAAGCTGCAACTGCCGCCTCTGCGCGTAACTCATTAAAACGCTCCTCAGAAAAAATGGACTTCGGCGCGGGCGGAATGTCTACCGCGTCTAAAAGTTCTTTGTACTTATTGTTCTGTGCAATGCGTTTATTTTCTTCACCGATATTACTGAGCTTAGCTAGTAGTTCGGGAAGTTTACGTTCCTCTTCAGTAGGTGGTTCTGGTACGATCAATAGAGTACGTTCTTCTAAAGTCTCTCTAGAATACTTGGTGATCCAGTCCTGCGCAGTCTTAACCTTGCTCTCAGCAACAGCCAACTTCTTAGATACTGCACTAGCCTCGTCCTTAAACAGTTCTAGAGCCTTAGAATACTTGGACAGATTAAGAAGATCGATAAGAAACTTCTTACGCTGAGTATCTGTAGCCGTCAGGAATTCAAGACTAGCGGTACTTGACTGATAGACGATCTGACTAAAAGTTTTGTGATCGTACCCGAGTAAGGATTCAATGTCCTTGAAGGTACTAGTTGCCGTATGGCTTGATATATCTTCACCATCTTTATATAGATGTACTTTCTGCGTTGAGCCTCTAGAAACTTCGATAGTATATTCATGCCCATCTTTTTCAAAGTCTAGTGCGATACTGTACGATTTATCCTTAACGTTGCGGTTTAGAATATGGTCTTTCTTAATACCCTTACTATTTTTGTTGAATTGTACTTCTTCTAAAATAAGGGCGATGGAGCTTTTACCATGACCGTTTTTGCCTACCAGCTGTGTAATTGGGTTTTCGTTAAACTTGATTTTATTATCTGACCCATAGCTGAAGCAATTACTCCATCTTAGTTCTTTGTAGTTAAGCACTTAGCTTAGCCTCCATTGCGTGAAATTCTTGTAGTGCGTCACCTACGGCATCTTCGTTCAAGCCTAGGATGTATAGTAAATATTCTCTGAGTTCCTCACCCATAGTCATATCAGGCTCTAGCATCAGAGCTACATCTACATTTCGTTTTGCTACTTTCTTATCCAAAAGCGCAGCGTTTTCAACAGACTGTAGCTCCGCTAGATCACCCTCAACTTGATAGATCGTATGATCGTAATCCGTTGGAGGCATAGGGTCGCCAGCATTAATTGTCTTACGAATAAGCTGAGGCAATCCTAGAGAGACCCATTCGTGGCTTAAATCGCTGGTATCGAAAATGATGACACCATTATCGACAGGATTACGGTGAAAACTAGTAGACATAGGACTACCAGGATATAGTATGTTCTGCTGACAATTGTCGTAAGAGTGGAGATCACCGGCAAGGACAACTTTCCAGCGTTCAAAAAGGGAGAGAGGAACTTCTGGCTTAACATGGGGAGGGATTTCACCTCGAACATGAGTGACGAGGACGTCTCCATGGAAGTCTTGATCTGCTGGATGATATTCTTTAAGTTTGTTATATGGAATAAAATCCACACCATGAATAGTAGCAAAATCGTCAATAATACTGACGTTACGATTGATAGCATTAGTTACGCCCTTTAAGTTTGTTAGGAAGGTAGTATTTTTCTTAACAGACTCGTGATTGCCCGGAATGATAATTGTCTCTTTGTTAAAGACACGAATAAGCTCGAAGTATACTTCGAGCTCCTCGATTGTGGGCATACGGTCAAAGACGTCCCCACCTAAAATAACTAGATCTACAGACTCCTGTAGCTTTGAGATTTTGTCGTGAAACATCTTGTACCGATTCAAAGCCCACTCTACTGGAACATTTTTCTGTCCCAGCTTAATGTGAATATCAGCTATGAATAGAATTTTCAACTTCTACTCCTTGTAATTTGTGCATAGAATTCTGACCTATTATCCGCTATATACCACTCTTCCCAGATACTAGCAAACAAGGACAGATTCTTGATATTAAATACTAGCTTACACTGAATGTAGCCTGCAAAACCCTCTGAATCAAAGTCTGGCTGGCTACAAGTGTAATCATGGACAGCTTGAGAAAACTCCCTAGGCCTGAAGGTCAATAGCCACATTAGGTGTGTGTAGCAGGTATGGTCTACTGTTAGTATCATAGTTTGGATACACCATCGATACCAATATTATGGGCGTAATATCCATATAGTTCTCCGCTGCTCAAAGACTCACAAATTTTTGTAATTTTTGTTTTGCCTTCTAAAACGTCTACAACGTATTTAATCAATTGCTCTTCATGCCCGGGAAGTTCAGTATGTCTCGACAGCATCTTCAGCCCATGAATAGCATTTAGTCTATAATCAATCTGGTTCATATTCTATCTCTATAGAAATTACTGAGTTACCATTATCGCTTTCAAATTCTTCAACCATTATCTGCACAGGAGTCATACTCTGTAGTTTCGCAATAATTATATCTAGAATTTGTTGTGGTGTAAATGTTCTTTTTTCTGCCATAATAAAAAAGCCCCGAACTCTCGTAAGGGGCTCCTGTGTTAATTAACCAAGTTCGTTAACAGCTTCTTTGTCGGTAGAACCACTGTCATCGCCAGCTTCATCACCACCAGATTGCAGACGGTCAAGCAGAGTCTTAACTTCGTCAGCAGTAGGACGTGGGTAGCACTGGTCAATAGTCTTAGCAGCTGCAACAGCTTCGCGTTCTGCATCGGTCAGAGCACGCTTTTTGCAAGCCAGAGGCTTCAGTTGGTATTCAACGTTGAAAGGCAGAGGCCCGGTCTTAACGCGCTTGAAAACAACGTCCCAACCAGTATCAGGGTCAGTAGGATCGCCCAGATCGTCAGCAGTGGAAACAATGTCACCAAACAGCTTCTTCTTCAGGTTCAGAACCTTAACTTTACCATCCTTAGGGTCAATACAGTTAACGCTGTAAGCCCAGCTGCATTTCAGTTCTTGACCATACATTTCACGAACCCAGTCTTTTTCAGCGTTCGTAAACTTCTCTTGATCGCGATCAAAGGAAAGGCACTCAACTGGAATATCCTTGCCATTAGTACCCTTCAGCCAGTAAACATAGCGGGGAAGCACATCGCCTACCAAACGAACTACGTTGTCACCGTCTTTGTACTCAAAAGCATCCACGGTGTTCTTGACTGCTTTTCCTTTGGTATTTTTGAACGAAATTGCCATTTTAATAATCCTCGTATTTAAAGTGTATTTTGTCTTTTGCTATAGTTAGTAGCGGGTTGTGTTTAATTTTCTCTAGAGATATGTCTGGAAAGTAAGATAGATCTAAATAGCGTAAGTTGTATAACTTGTGCATTGCGTAGCTACGTCTACCTGCCAATCTAACATATTGAACTAGATAATTGGGGTCTGTCACATTGTCATTGAGTATAGGCTCTGGATTAAGAAGAAAACTAGCTCCTAAAAGTTTGTTTCTAGAAAATTTCTTTAACCGACTATACTTTGACTTTGGTATCGTATTGTAGTAAACAATACGTAGAGCAGGGATGGTATCTATCACATCAAGCTGCTCAATCGTATCCAAATTAAAGAATAATGGTTTTGGTTGCGACATGATATAATTATATCATTTTGGTATCATTTTTGCAAGATTGAAATTTAATACCTAACGACGTCCCAGCCTTTCTCCATGTAGAACGCGAGCCTAGCTTCGTTTTGTGAACGGCTTGCATGATCTGAGAAATTAATATCAAATACCTCGGGTGCAATCTTCTGATCGTGTTGACGCATAACGCGACCAATAATCTGCTCAATTGTACCCTCAAAACGCATAGGTTCTGCTAGAATTACCGCACTAAGCCGGTTAATAGAAATGCCTTCTGAGAAAATTTGACGCGAGCCTGCAATAGCTCGTTTTTCACCGGAGTTGATTGCTTTTGCGATTGCATTGCGCTCTTCTGTTCCGGTGTTGCCAGTAACCAGCACACATGTGTCACCAAGGTATTCCTTTACTTTTTCAAGAAACTCAATACGACTAGCAATGACAAGAACTGAATGTCCTTTATCAATTTGTACTTCTGCTAGCTTGCCAATGAAACGCTGATAATCTTCATCGTATAGAAGATCATTAATTTTAGTAGCCCAAGCCGCGCCAGGCGTCAAATGTACGCCGGGGCGTAAGATGTTGACGACGGGCTCGACTGTGTTATCAACAGGAGGCGTATACACTTGCGACGAAAAGAAGTCAGTTAGCAAAACATGCTTACCATCTTTTCGTTGCATCGTACCACTAAGACCAATACGATACCTAGCGTACATCTTGTCGATAAACTCGGTAAACGTAGTAGCCGGGCAGTGGTGTGCTTCGTCTAGAATGATGGTTCCAAACTCTTTTGACAGCTCTAGTGCGTACTTACCTAGACTCTGAATATTACCAATCACAATGAAGTGGTCTTCAATATCAAATTTGCCAGAACCAATTTTACCTACCTTATGTCCAAAAAGTGCTTCAGCCTCTTCAATCCACTGATCTCGCAGATTAGTTGTATGCGTGATAACGAGGGTTTTCTGTCCTAGCTTTCTAGCTAGGTGAAGGGCTGTGAAAGTTTTACCCCAACCCACTTTTGCATTGATAAAACATGTATCTTCGACTTGATCGAAAATAATCTGTTGGCTATCACGCAGGGCGAATTTTGGATTTGGAAACGGAACTTCGTTGACAATTCGCTTGTCCGAAACCTCATAATTTTCAGGAATCAGATCAGTACGTCCTTGCGGAATACATATAATCCCTTTAGGAAGCACGGAATAGTTTCTCAGATATTCGATTTTTCGTTTTGGATTCAACTTTCCACTAGCCGCACGTTCGAATGTATTTACGACAAGCGAATAGGTTAGCGACTTAATGATGTGCTCTTCTTGTTCTTTAGTAGGCTTTTCTAGGTATATTTTATTACTTATAATTGCTTTAGGCATCGTCATCCTTTAACCTAGGACAGTCCGGTCCACAGATTTTAGACAGATCGCCGCAATAGATTTCTAGTCCACAATGCTTACAGGCAATATCTGGTAGTTCAGGCCACTTTTCTACTGTCCAAGACTGAATTAGTTTTCTAGCACGTTCTTCTGCTGCCTCTGCATCAAATCCACGAAAGTGTACTTTAGCTTCCTTTAGTATTTCTTTCCAATCGTCTCTATTCATACCAATCATATCATTCTCCAAGTATCTTTATACTGCTGATGGTAAACATCATAGAGAATGTACATTCCACGATGTTCTAATATTCCCGCAAACCTGACCCTATCGTCAACGCGAAACAAGGTCTTGAATCGCTGTGGAATACCCTCAACCTCAATGATTGAGCCGGTAGTCTTAGTCGGAATAATTTTCTTAATCTTTCTAAATCTGAGAGGCACTCGCGTACTTTTTGTGTACGTGAACAGGTTTCCGTAGCTATCAATAAACCAGTACCCACTTTTAGCCATCTTGATGAAATCTCCTAGAAAGAAGATAGCTCGTCGCAATGGATAAAGTGGAGCACCTTGTGATTTTAGTTTCAGCCTTCTGCGGCTTAGGGTCTCGCCTGGAATGCTCTTATCATCGACGATAGACACTACCGTATTTCGTACAGCAGTGTCTACGTCTAGATATTCATTCTTGTAGTACAGTATATTTTCGTACTTTTCTGGTTTACGCTTTGTCAGCCGGTACACGGGAAAGGATACCTGACTCAAGCTTATAGTATTCTTCAAATTTTCCAAAGCTGTAGTCATCTCCAATTTCTTGGTCAATACCAATTGGGCACATAGGGATAGAACATCCACGATCTTTTTGCGTATTACGCTGTAGAATTTCGCAGTATTCTTCCACTTGATCTTCTCGTACTAGAGCGACAATAGAGTCATGCACTAGCATGAAGATATGTGCGTCTAGTCCTTTACGCTTGATCTCATTGGCTGTATCAATAGCGCCGAGTAGGTTTGCATCAGAAGCGATTGACTGCACTTCTGAGTTAATGCCTGAGCGAACTTCGTGCGCAGCAATACCTTTATCACCAGAAAACACATTAGGCAAGCGACGCTTACGACCAAAGAAGCTGTAAGTATATCCATTTGTTTCAATAAATGTTTTGCGATCATTCAACCACTTTTTCAAACGACTGAACTTGGTGAAGTACGCCTTAATATCTTCTCTAGCCTGTTCCACTGTGTACGTAGGGTCGTCTTTACCTACAGTGTCAGCCACTTTTTGTGGTCCGGAACCGTACAGAATACCGAAAGAAATTGCTTTAGCACTCTGACGCATACCTTTATACAACTTCTTAACATCATCCACTTCGCAAGGTAGGTTAAACACCATCTTAGCGATAGTAGAGTGGAAGTCGCCACCACTAGTGAAAACCTTCATCAGCTCTTTGTCACCAGACAGAACAGCAGCGTAGTACATTTCGGCTGTTGCCAAGTCTTGAGAAACAATCTTGTAGCCTGGCGGGGCCTTGATTAGACCCTTAATAATTGGATCGTCACGAGGAATTTGTTGAGCGTTGAACTTACCGCTAGAACTCAGTCGGCCTGACGTTGTAAACGTCAAGTTGAAGTTAGTACGAATACGCCCATCACGATCAAGTTCTGGAAGAATCTTAGTAATATAACTACTTTGAATCTTAGCCAGCTTACGCATTTTTAGAATTGCTTTTGGTAGAGGATGTTCCTCAGACAATTCTTCTAGCACTTCCGCATCGGTACTTACAGCACCGGCTTTTGTCATCTTGCCAGTAGGTGTAAGCCCAGCATAATCAAAAAGTACGCGACGTAGCTGCATGACAGAACCAGGATTAAAGATTCCACCTGAGTCTTTTTCGAAGTTCTTGACTGCTTCGAATTCGTAAATTTCTGCTTTAGCTTTTTCAATTTCAATTTGCAGGTATTGAGCAGCTGCACTTGCACGCTCCTGATGAATGGGAATTCCCACTTCTTCCATGTCCATTAGGAACAGGATACCAGGAATCATGATGTTATTATATACCCACCACAGCTTTTCGTTCTTCTCTAGAATTGGTAGGAACTTACCAGCCAATTCCCAAGTAACGCCGGTATCCATTGCAGCATAAGGCCACATAATCTCAAAAGGAATCAGATCATAAGTGAAATCTTCTTCCTTCATCTTGTGCTCTTTGCAATACTCTTTCTTAAAGGTATCCAGATCTTCGTCGTAGTTACCATAATCGGTGTATTTAAGAGCCAGCTGCTTTAGGCCGTGAGAATCGTTCTCGTCTAGAAGATAGTGCATAATCATTGTATCATGCACGTTCTGACGATTGAACTTAAGACCCAAATGGTAAGTAAGCATCTTGAAGTCGAACTTCAAGTTATGGAAAATGATTTTGTACTTATCTAGGATTGCTTGCAGCAGATCAAGAGCTTCAGCTCCTAGAATGTCGGTTAGGATATACTTACCTTCTTTTTTGCGATAAGTAATTGACAGGCCTAGAACATAACCATCGCGAGGATACAGGGCTGTGGTTTCTGTATCGAGTGCAATATATGGAGCATTGCTTTCATACACTTCTTTCAGATAGGCGATAGCAGCATCTTCATTCAGAATACCAGCAAAATCGCCGGTAGCTTTAGCCATTCCAAGATCACCAGATACGTACTTCTTGATACGATCTACTGAGCGTTCAAAATCCGGTTTACCTTCCGGCTTAAAAACAAGCATGGCCGGGTTACTGATACAGACATATTTGTCATCAATCAGTACGCCGGCCATGTTAGTAACGCTAGTCACTTTAGCATACTCTTTGGCGGCCTCTGCACCCACAAGAATTACAAGATCGTACTCTGTCAGATCAATAACCAAGTCTACGTCTTTTTTGAGCAGCTTGGAGATAGGTACGGAACTCATGTGGAACAGCTCGAACTCAAAGTCAAAATACTTTGAGTAGTCGTTACGGCTAGGAGCTTTGTCAATGATAGCGATTTTTTCTCTTTTCATCTTATCCTTTACTAAGGCGGAATCAGCCTATTTGTTTACGACCATTAGTTAGTGTAATGGTCTTATCCTCTTTATCAAAATACTCGTTCCAGGTTTCGCTCCAAGGACCTCTAAAAGAGAGAATCCAGGTTTTCTTAGCAAACCCTTCAACTTTATGCATTCGTTCCCTACTTGTATAAATAGTATCTCCACTACTAAAGTACTCACAGTAAGAGCTATTAGGGAAATATTCTATAATAGCTCC
>JACCEC012288097.1_pt1 | contig 50961 bp, 27 predicted proteins | sample 7450121 | NCBI WGS metagenome assembly JACCEC01 (sample SAMN15323455, study PRJNA562643) | freshwater metagenome | isolation source: river surface water | place: USA:Blue River Watershed | collected 2017-08-18
CCATGCACCCCGCCGCCCGCCGCCTCCTGCCGACCGCGCTCCTCCTCGCGCTGCCCCCCAGCGCCTTCGCCCAGACCGCCCCTGCCGCACCGGCCACGACCCAAAAATCCTCCGGCTCGACCAACGACGCCGTGAAACTCGAGGACTTCGTCGTCACCGGCGTCTTCAACGCCACCGAAGCCAAGAAGGCCACCACCGCCATCTCCACCCTCGACGCCAGCATGATCGCCGAGCAGGTGCCGCTCTCCGCCGACGATCTCCTGCTCAATGTCGCCGGCGTCTTCGTCAATTCCTCCCTCGGCGAGATCCGCGGCATGGTTTACTCGCGCGGCATCTCCGCCGACAGCTCCGATGGCGCCACCGGCCAGTATTACGTCTCCATGCAGGAGGATGGCCTGCCGATCACCAACATCGCCTTCGGCAACTACAACGCCTCCTACTTCAACCGCCCCGACGCCACGCTCCAGCGCGTCGAAGCCGTCCGCGGCGGCTCCGCCTCCATCACCTCGTCCAACTCGCCCGGCGGCGCCTTCAACTACATCAGCCGCATCGGCTCCGCCCGCCCCGCCGGCGAGATCCGCACCCGCTTCGGCCTCGAGGGCCGGGAGGCTCCGACCTACCGCGCCGACCTCACCACCGGCGGTCCGCTCGGCACCAAGGGCTGGCTCTACAACGTCGGCGGCTTCTACCGCTACGCCGAGGGCCACCGCCCCGCCCTCGGCTACCCGATGAACAACGGCTTCGTCGTCCGCGGAAATCTGTTCCGCGACTACGGCTCCGGCTCCGTGAAGATCTACGGCAAATACATGGACGACCGGAACCACTGGTATGAATACCTGCTCGCCCGCGATCCCCAGGACCCGAAGCAGTACCCCGGCCTCAGCCGCTTCAGCACCCACCTGTTTCCCAAGAGTTCGCACCAGTATCCGCGCGAGTCCGACACCACGTTCGCCACCTTCGACACCGCCGACGCCGTCCGCTCCCGCCAGCGCTACGCCGGCATCGAGTGGAAGCACGACTTCGCCGACGGCTGGTCGCTGAACCACAACGTGAAGTTCAGCCGCAACTGGGCCGACTGGAATTCCAGCTCCGGCGTCACCCCCCGCAGCCTCGACTGGCCGAATTTCTTCTCGAGCATGTCGATCCAGTTCAGCGGCGGCGGCAACACGATCACCAACCGCGTCCCGCCCGGTCTCTACCGCTTCTTTGACCGCGACAACGGCACCCTCCTCGCCGAGGTCACCTCCAACGGCAATTACACTGTCAACGCCAACGCCCTCTTCAACGCCGGCCAGGTCGTCCGTTTCGCCAACCTGCCCAACAACCAGATCCTCGCCCGCTCCTTGTGGGTGAATGTCGGCCGCGTCGCCAACGAGCACATGGACGAGATCATGGAACGCCTCTCCGTCACGAAGAAGCTCGGCACCATGTCCTTCACCGCCGGCGGCTACTTCGGCTACGCCGACATCTCCGACCGCCAGTCCAGCGGCGGCCGCACCGCCTCGACCCTCGTCGAGCAACCCAAGCCCGTCTCCATCGTCTGGATACCCGCCGTCGCCGGCACTGCCCCCGCCGGCACGACCCCGGCGACCCTCGCCGCCGTCGCCGGCTTCCAGGGCCGCCCCGTCCAGCTCACCAATCCCGAGGGCTTCACCGCCCTCGGCGTCGGCTACACCCGCGACGAGGCCATCGCCCGCCAGTTCGCCGGCTTCTTCGGCCACAAGTGGGACATCTCCCCGCGCTGGGGCGTCGACTGGGGCTTCCGCAGCGAGCGTTTCATCGTGAAGGGTTTCAACCAGGCCGGCGTCCAGAATCCCCGCGGCAACTGGGACCCCACCTACGGCGGCGCCGATGGCGACCCGTTCACAATGTATGACAACCGCTTCACCGTCCCGAATCCCAACGCCAAATGGCACTTCGACAAGGATGTCCGCTCCTTCTCCTGGTCCGCCGCCACGAACTACGTGATCGATAACCAGAATTCCTTCTACGTCCGCTTCGCCGACGGCGAGAAGGCCCCCGACTACGCCTTCTTCCGCAACTACACCTCCCAGTTCCGCCTCGATAATCTCCGCCCCCGCCCGCAGACGATCCAGCAGTGGGAAGTCGGCTACCGCTGGCGCCGGGATCGCGTCACGCTCACCGTCACGCCCTTCTGGAGCCGACTCGGCAACATCAACTCCAACCCCCAGGCCACCGAGTCCGACGGCGTCACGCCCTACTACCCCGACCCGATCTACAACATGACCACCACGGTCGGCATCGAACTCGAGGGCGAGTATCGCCTCGCCGAACAGTGGCGCATCCGTTCCGTCTTCACCGCCCAGCGTCCCAAGAACACGATCTGGAAAGTCTTCGTCGCCGGCGTCAACGGCCGCGACGACGACAGCTACCTCGATTTCTCGGGCAAAGCCGCCGACAACAACCCCGACTTCATCTTCAACACGTCGCTCGACTACCGCCCGCGTTGGGGCTTCGCCAATCTCTCCTGGCGCCACATGGGCGAACGCGCCGGCAACATCGCCAACGTCATCACCCTCCCGCGCTTCAACCAATTCAACCTCAATGCCGGCTACAACTGGTCCCGCCGCCTCTCGTTCGGCCTCAACATCAACAACCTCCTCGACAGCGAGGGCGTCATGACGTGGCGCGGCTGGGGCGTGAACCCCGGCGACCGCCAGAGCTACACCTCGCTGCCCGACACCGGCCGCGACACCATGCTCCAATACGTCCCCGTCCAGCCCCGCGCCTACTACCTCACCGCGACCTACCGCTTTTGACGCGCCCCGTCTCCAAACCACCCCGCCGTCCGTCTTGCCCGCTTCCTCCTCCCTTTCCCCTTTCGGATGAATCCTCCGCGCCTCCCCACCACCACCTCCCTCTTCCTCGCTGCCGGTCTCGCGCTGCTCGCCGGACCGCTCTCCGCCCAGACGGCCGAGAAAACGAAAAAAGCCGGCTCCGGTGAAACCCCCGGCCAGAAAGACCGCCGCGCCATGGCCGAAGTCGCCAGCGCCACGCCGGCCTCCGAGCTGCAGCTCGCCCCCGGCTTCAAGGCCGAACTCCTCTACACCGTCCCGAAAAACGACCAGGGCTCCTGGGTCGCCCTCACCGTCGACCACAAGGGCCGCATCCTCGCCGGCGACCAATACGGCGGCGTCTACCGCCTCACGCCGCCCGCCCCCGGCAGCACCGCCCCCACCAAGGTCGAGCCCCTCGCCATCACGTTGCCCGATGTGCCCGCGCCTCCGGGCGTCACCCGCCCCACGCCCAAGCGCGCCGAAGCCACCGGCGGCGCCACCTCCCCGTCCGTCGGCGCCCACGGCCTGCTCTACGCGCACGACAGCCTCTACATCATGGTCGACGAGGTCCCCGCCAAGCAGGGCCTCTGGCGCCTCCGCGACACCAACGGCGATGACCAATTCGACGAAGTGAAATTCCTCCGCGCCATGAACGGCAGCGGCGAACACGGCCCCCACTCCCTCGCCCTCTCGCCCGACGGCAAATTCATCTACTTCACCAACGGCAATTTCACCGACCTGCCGAAGAACCTCGAGAAGACCCGCATGGTCGCCTGGGGCGAGGACCACCTCCTCCCGCGCATGTGGGATGCCCGCGGCCACGCCCGCAACCGCCTCGCCCCCGGCGGCTACATCGGCCGCTGCGACCCCGAGGGCAAGACCTTCGAGCTCGTCTCCATCGGCTACCGCAACGCCTTCGACATCGCCTTCGATGCCAACGGCGAGCTCTTCACCTACGACTCCGACATGGAGTGGGACCAGGGCACGCCGTGGTATATGCCCACCCGCATCAACCACGCCGTCAGCGGCGGCGACTACGGCTGGCGCTCCGGCGCCGGCCGCTGGCCCGCCTACTACGCCGACAGCCTCAACGAGGTCGTCAACATCGGCCCCGGCTCCCCCACCGGCACCGTCTTCGGCACCGGTGCAAAATTCCCCGCCCGCTACCAGCACGCCTTCTTCGCCGCCGACTGGACCTTCGGCACCCTCTACGCGATCCACCTCAAGCCCCACGGCTCCACCTTCCGCGGCGAGAAGGAGGAATTCGTCGCCGGCAAACCGCTCCCGCTCACCGACCTCGTCGTCAATCCCCTCGACGGCGCGCTCTACTTCGCCGTCGGCGGCCGCCGCACCCAGTCCGCGCTCTATCGCGTGACCTACACCGGCAGCGAAAGCACCGCGCCCGCCAAACCCGCCGCCCCCACCGAGGCCGCGCAACTCCGCCGCAAACTCGAGGCGCTCCACGTCGAGGGCACCGGCCCCGAAGCCATCGATCTCGCCTGGCCCCATCTCTCCAGCAGCGACCGCTACCTGCGCTTCGCCGCCCGCGTCGCCATCGAGCGCCAGCCCGCCGGTAAATGGGCCGACCGCGCCCTCGCCGAACTCCAGCCGCAGGCCCTCATCGAGTCGCTCATCGCCCTCGCCCGCGTCGGCGACAAGGCCCTGCAACCGAAACTCATCGCCGCCCTCTCCCGGCTCGACCTCGGCACCTTCCTCGGCGCCAACCCGCCGCTCCCCGCCACCACCTCGCCCGAGCCCGCCCTCCAGCTCCTGCGCGCCTGGCAGCTCGCGTTCACCCGCATGGGCCGCCCGCCCTCCGAGACCGCCGCCAACCTCGCCGCCGCCCTCGACAAACACTTCCCGCACAAAGATCCGCTCGTGAACCGCGAGCTCGTCGCCCTGCTCGTCTACCTCGGCTCCCCCACCGTCGTCGCCAAGACCGTGCCCCTCCTCAAGGTCGCCGAGCCGCAGACCCTCACCTTCGAGGAACTCGGCGGCGCCGCCGTCATCGCCCGCAACGACCGCTACGGCTCCACCGTCGCCCAGGTCACCGCCGGCCGCGCCGACCGCCAGCAGATCGCCTACGCCTACGCCCTGCGCAACGCCAAGGTCGGCTGGACGCCCGAGCTGAAGCGCGAGTTTTTCGGCTGGTTCCCGCGCACCGCCCCGTGGCGCGGCGGCGCCAGCTTCACCGGCTTCATCAAAAACATCCGCAGCGAAGCCATCGCCAACTTCGTCACCGATCCTGCCGAGCGTGCGCGCCTCGAGGCCGAAGCTTCATCGCTCCTCGCCGCCGGCCCCGCCGCCGCCGCCCCCACCCAGATGCCCAAGGGCCCCGGCCGCACCTACACCGTCCGCGACGCCCTCCCCGCCGTCGACGGCAAGCTCACGGGCCGTAATTTCGCCCAGGGCAAGGCCATGTTTGCCGCCACCGCCTGCACCGCCTGCCATCGTTTCAACAACGAGGGCCTCGGCATCGGCCCCGACCTCTCCGGCGCCGGCAACCGCTACAGCGTGAAGGATCTCCTCGAAAACATCATCGAGCCCTCCCTCGTCATCAGCGACCAATACGGCAGCGACGAGATCACCAAGAAAGACGGCACCACCGTCGTCGGCCGCGTCGTCGCCGAGGAAAACAACGCCCTCCTCGTCCTGACGAATCCGTTCGTCCCCGACGACCACACGCGCATCCCCGCCGCCGATGTCGCCGGCCGCAAACCTTACCCGGTCTCGATGATGCCGCCCGGCCTGATCAACTCGCTCAACGAGGACGAACTCCGCGACCTCGTCGCCTACATCCTCAGCGGCGGCAATCCCGACAGCCCGATGTTCAGGAAGTAGGCCGCAACGGTGGGAGGGACTTGAGGCCCCGCCGCCTCGCGACCCGACGCGCCTCCACCCGTCCCCACCACCCGGCGCGATTTCCCCGCGCCGCCCCTTGCCACGCGCCGGCCCGCCCCGCAGCGTCCGGCGCATGTCTCCCTGTTCCAGCTCAGGGCGGCCGTCCCCTTCGGCGCTGCCCCGCTTCGTCCGGCACTGCACCCTGCTCGCCGTCCTCGCCGGCCTTGTCGGCTGCTCCCGCCGCGAGACGCCCGTCGAGGCCGGCCTCCGCACGTCCACGCTGCATTACGGCAACGGCATGGAGCCCCAGGAGCTCGATCCCCACCTCACCACCGGCAAAACCGAGACCGCCATCCAGAGCACGCTGTTCGAATCGCTCGTCGTGCTCGATCCGCGCACCAGCAAACCGATCCCCGCCGCCGCCACCCGCTGGGACACCTCGCCCGATGGCCGCATCATCACGTTTCTCCTCCGGGCCGACGGCCGCTGGAGCGACGGCCGCCCCGTCACCGCGCACGATTTCGTCCGCTCCTTCCAACGGCTCTTCACCCCCACGCTCGCCGCCGACTACGCCTCCGAATTCTACTTCATCCGCGGCGCGCGCGAGTATCACACCGGCAAAACCTCCGACTTCGCCACGGTCGGCGTCACCGCCGTCGACGACCTCACCCTGCGCTTCACCCTCGTCGATCCGGTGCCGCAGTTTCTGCCGCTGCTCGCCGCCTCACCCGGCATGCCCGTGCCCGCACACGTGCTGGCCCGCTTCGACGCCCTGCAACGCCGCGGCACCGCGTGGACCCGTCCGGGCAACCTCGTCGGCAACGGACCCTACCTCCTCCGCGAATGGCGGCCCAACCAGCAGATCGTCGTGACGCGCAATCCCGATTACCGCGGTCCCTTCCCCGCCCAACTCGAAGCCATCCACTTCCATCCCGTCGAACTCGCCGGCACCGAGGAGCGCATGTTTCGCGCCGGCCAGCTGCATCACGCCTACCACGTTCCCACCGCCAAGATCGCCGTCTACCAACGCGAACAGCCCGAGCTGCTGCGCATCGCGCCCGAGGCCCGGAATTACTACTACGTTTTCAACGTCAACCGCGCCCCGTTCGGCGACGCTCGCATCCGTCGCGCACTCAGCCTCGCCCTCGATCGCCAGCGCATCGTGACGCATGTGCTGCAGGCCGGACAGCTTCCCGCCACGCGCTTCGCTCCGTCGGTCCTCGTCGGCGATTCCGCCGCGGCCACCTTTGCCGACAACGACGCTCCCGCCGCCCGCGCGCTGCTCGCGGAGGCCGGCTACCCGGGCGGCGCCGGCCTTCCGGTGCTCCGGCTCCTCATCAGCAATAACGAACGGAACCGCCTCCTCGCCGAGGCCGTGCAGGAGATGTGGCGCCAGCAACTCGGCCTCCGCCTCGAGATCACGACGCAGGAGTGGAAGGTCTACCTCGATGCCCTCAAACAGGGCGACTACCAGATCGCCTTCGACAGCTGGGGCTTCAGCACGCTCCACCAGTTCTACTCGCTCCTCACGACCGGCAACACCGCCAGCTACAACCTCTGGTCCGACCCCGACTACGACCGGCTTTTCGCCGCCGCCTCCGCTGCCGGCGAGTCCGCGCGCCGCGCCACGCTCTACGCCGAAATGGAAACTCTCCTCGCCCGCGTCATGCCCGTCGCCCCGATCTATTTCGACGTCTCCACGCATCTCGTCCGCCCCGAGGTGCGCGGCTGGCACAGCAATCCGGTCGACAACCACCACCTCCCCGCCGTTTCCCTCGGCCGCTGACCCGCGCCGGCGAAACGCCCCACCGACGCGGCCGCGTGCCCGCTAGAAGCGCCACTCCACGCCCGCAAACGCCCCCGCCCCCAGCGCCGGGTAGCCGTTTACCTCTTCGTAGTTCTCATCGAGCAGGTTTTCCACCCGCGCCTTCAGCGCGAGCCGCGCGTTCACCTGCCAGCTCGCATAGACCCGGGCCACCGTGAAGTCCTCGTGGTCCACGCGCGCAAAGGTCCGCGCGTGCACGTCCTCGCGCCCCGACGTCACCGCCACACCCGCGCCCGCGAAAATCCCGTGACCAAAATCCCGCGCGAGATCCAGGCCGCCCCGGTGCCGCGGCCGTCGCAGCAGCCGCGTGGCCGACGTCAGATTGTCCGCCTCAAGATAGGTGTAGTGCGCGCGCAACTCCACCGCCGCCGGCAGCTGCGCCTTCGCGCCCAACTCCACGCCCTGCGTCCGCGCCCGCTGGATGTTCTCCACGCTGCGGAAACTCGGCGTGCTCGCGATCAGGGCGCGGAAACGCGTGTCGAACCACGTCGCGCTCAGCACGCCGCGATTCCCCGCGAGATAGTAGTCCACGCCCGCGTCCCAGCCGCGCGCCGTCTCGGGCTCGAGGTCCGGATTGCCCTGGTAGAAGGCGCTCTGCCCGTAGAGATCGAGAAAGCTCGGCGAGCGGAACGCCGTGCCGTAGCTCGCCCGCAGCTTGAGCGCCTTGTCCGCCACCAGCCAGGCCACGGTGCCGCGGCCCGTCGTCGCCCGCCCAAACGTATCGAAATCGTCGTTACGCAGCCCGGCGGTGAGGAACAGGTCGTCCCGCGGCGCGAACTCGTCCTGCGCAAACACCGCCAGCAGCGTCTGCTTCTCGTTGATGTTTCCGAACCCCGTGTTGCGCGTGTGGTTCGCCTCCGCCGTGACGCCGCCCGTCACCCGGTGTCGCTCGAGGCCGCTGAACGTCGTCTGCGCATCGAGCACGCCGCGGCGGTTCTTCACCACCGTGATCTGCGTCGGCCGCCCGGCGCGCGGATTCTCCGAGACGAACCGCCGGTCCTGCCCACCGAGCACCGCATGCGCCGTCCAGTGCGGCGCGAGCGTCACCGTGCCAAACGCCGTCGCCAGCAGGTTCGACTCGCGCGACGCGTTGTCCGGGTCGTTGGTGAAGCGGTCGCCCGGATCGCCATAGACGCCGTGAAACCAACGCAGCGTGCCGCCCACGCTCACCCGCTCGCTCACCCGGCGGTCGAGCCGCAGCGTGGCGTTGGCCGAAGCGAAGGCATTGTTCGCGCGCTCGTTGTCGGTCCGCCCGCCCTGCGCGGAGAAATTCCACGCGTCCGCCCCCCGCTCACCCTGCGCCGCCAGTGCTCCCTGCACCGTGCCGAAACTGCCCGCCTCCACCGACGCGCGGCCGCTGCCCGGCCCCGCGCCCCGCTGCGCGCGCAGCGACACCACGCCGCCCATCGCCTCGCCGCCGTAAAGCGTGCTCTGCGGCCCGTGCGCAATCTCGAGGCTGTCGCACGCGCTCACGCACGCGCCACCGAGGAAGACTTCGTAGTTGGTGTTGGGATCGTTCAGCCGCAGCCCGTCGACGAGAAACAGGGTCTGGTTCGAATTCGCCCCGCGCAGGAAAACCGAGGTCGTCCCACCCGCCGCCCCTGTTGCAAAGAGCGGCGCGCCCGCCGCGCCGCCCAACGCCCCCGCCAGCGATGCGACCTGCCGGCGCGCCAATTCCGCGGCTGTCATCGTCTCGATCGCCGAGCCGAGCATGCGCGGCTCTGCCGGCGTGCGGGTGCCCGTGGTGACGAGCGCCGGCAACCGCGTGGGCACCGCGGCGCCCACGTTGGACTGCGCGCGGCCAAGCGGCCCCGCCGCACCGGCGACAAGCGCCGCCACGAGGGAGGCACGCCACAGGGCGTGCGGTTTACGGGCCAAGGTTTGCATGAGGATCTGCCTGTCGATCGGCGGAAAGAGCAGATCCCCTCATGGGCGAGGCGCCGCTCTCACGCTTCATTAGTGCGATGAAGTTTCGCAGCCGCCCGCGGCATCCTCACGGACACCGGCGGTCGCCTGCATGAGAAAAGATCGGGGCAGATGTTCGGACTCCGCATGTCTCCGCGGGCGAACCGGGGTCCGGGGTCACCTGCCGCGTCTGCCGCCGCACGTTCCGCCCTCTCCCTGATCCGCCGCGCGCTCCTCCCCCGCGCCTTCACCACCGGCGGGGCCGGCGATTGGCTCTGCCCGCGGTCCGAAGACCACGGTGCGGGTTCGTGATGCGTTACCGCAGCGCGACTGTGGCCGAGTTTCACGGCCTTCCCTGCTTCCGATCCGCAAAGAACCCGATGACGTCAGCAGCTCGCCCGACGCCCGGCGAGGGCAATGTTCGTCACAACATATCAACGAATTCAGATTCGTGGATATGATTCCTTGCCAAGCCTCCCCCGCAGCCTAGTTTTCTCCCCATGCAACCGCCCGCCCGCCCGGCCGCCGAACGCCATGCCCGCGAAGACATCCTGCGCCAGCTCTTCGCCCGCCGGATCGCGGTGCTCGACGGCGCCATGGGCTCGATGATTCAGACTTTCGGACTCCAGGAAGCCGACTTTCGCGGCCAGATCCTCCTTGCGCACGGACACGACCTGAAGGGCAACAACGACCTGCTCAGCCTCACGCGCCCCGACGTGATCGAGAAGATCCACGGCGATTATTTCGCCGCCGGCGCCGACATCGTCGAAACCAACACCTTCAACAGCACCTCGATCTCCCAGGCCGACTATCGCCTCGAAGCGATGGTCCGGGAAATCAACCTCGCGGCCGTCGCCTGCGCCCGCCGCGCCGCGGCCCGCGCCGAAGCCGCCACGCCCGGCCGCACCTGCTTCGTCGCCGGCGCGATCGGTCCGCTCAACCGCACCCTCTCCATGTCGCCCGACGTGAACCGGCCCGACTTCCGCGCCGTCACCTGGGACCAGGTCATCGGCTCCTACACCGAGCAGATCGAAGCTCTCCTCGATGGCGGCGTGGATGTGCTGCTCGTCGAGACAATCTTCGACACCCTCAACGCGAAAGCCGCGCTCTTCGCCATCGAGGAAGTCTTCGATCGCCGCGGGCCCGATGCCCGCGTGCCCGTGATGGTCAGCGTCACGATCACCGACGCGTCCGGCCGCACCCTCTCCGGCCAGACCATAGGCGCGTTCTACAACAGCATCGCCCACGCGAACCCATTCTCCGTCGGCATCAACTGCGCCCTCGGCGGCGCCGCGATGCGCCCCTACGTCGAGGAACTCGCCGGCCTCGCCGCCTGCTACACGTCGTGCTACCCGAACGCCGGCCTGCCCAATGCCTTCGGCGGCTATGATGAAACCCCCGCCGACATGGCCAAGGTCCTCGATGAGTTCGCCGCGCAAGGCTGGGTCAACCTCGTCGGCGGCTGCTGCGGCTCCACCCCCGCGCACATCGCCGCGATCGCGCAGGCCGTGAAAGCCCACGCCCCGCGCTCGCTCCCGCAGACCACCCCCGCCCTGCGCCTCAGCGGCCTCGAACCCCTCGCCGTCGCCTGATCCCGCCCCGCACGTGCTTCGCGATCCTTCGCCCTTCTTCGCGCCTTTGCGTTTAGCCTGATGTCTTCCTCCTCGCCCAATTCCTCCGCCGCGTCCGCGTTTCTCGTCATCGGCGAGCGCACCAACATCACCGGCTCGCCCAAGTTCTCCAAGGCACTCAAGGCCGGCGCGTGGGACGAGTGCCTCGCGATCGCGCGCCAGCAGGTCGAGAGCGGCGCCAACGTGATCGACATCAATGTCGACGAGGCGCTCATCGACGGCGAGGCGACGATGGTGAAGTTCCTCAACCTCATCGCCGCCGAGCCCGAGATCTCGCGCGTGCCCATCATGCTCGACTCCTCGAAGTGGAGCGTGCTCGAGAAGGGCCTCCAGTGCCTGCAGGGCAAGGGCATCGTGAACTCCATCTCGCTCAAGGACGGCGAGGCGGAATTCCTGCGCCGCGCCCGCCTCATCCGCCGCTACGGTGCCGCCGCCGTCGTCATGGCATTCGACGAACAGGGCCAGGCCGCCACGCGCGACGAGAAGGTCCGCATCTGCACGCGCGCCTACCGGCTGCTCGTCGACCGCCTCGGCTTTCCGCCCGCGGACATCATCTTCGATCCCAATATCCTCACCGTCGCCACCGGCATCGAGGAGCACAACAACTACGCCGTCGATTTCTTCGAGGCCACGCGGATCATCAAGCAGACCCTCCCGCACGCCAAGGTCAGCGGCGGCGTCTCCAACGTCTCGTTCTCCTTCCGCGGCAACAACCCCGTGCGCGAGGCCATGCACACGGCGTTCCTCTACCACGCCATCCGCGCCGGCCTCGACATGGCGATCGTCAATGCCGGCATGCTCGGCGTCTACGAGGAGATCCCCGCCGACCTGCTCGAACGCGTGGAAGACGTGCTGCTCAACCGCCGCCCCGATGCGACCGAGCGGCTGGTCGCCTTCGCCGACGAGCTGAAGGCTAAGGAATCGGCCGCGAAGGCCGCCGGCACCGGCGGTCCCGTCGCCGCCGTTTCCGCGGCCGACGCCTGGCGCAGCCTCTCCGTGGAGGAGCGCCTCAAGCACGCCCTGGTCAAGGGCATCGACACCTTCATCGACGGCGACACCGAGGAAGCACGCCGGAAGTATCCGCGGCCCTTGGACATCATCGAGGGCCCGCTCATGGACGGTATGCGCGTCGTCGGCGATCTCTTCGGCGCCGGCAAAATGTTCCTGCCCCAGGTCGTGAAGTCCGCGCGCGTGATGAAGAAGTCCGTCGCCTACCTCACGCCGTTCATGGAGGAGGAAAAGAAACGCCTCGCCGCCACCGGCGCCGCCACCCGGCCCAATGGCCGCGTCCTCATGGCCACCGTCAAGGGCGACGTCCACGACATCGGCAAGAACATCGTCGGCGTCGTCCTCGCCTGTAACAATTACGACGTCATCGACCTCGGCGTGATGGTGCCGTGCGAAAAGATCCTCGCCGCCGCGAAGGAAAAGCAGGTCGACGTCATCGGCCTCTCAGGCCTCATCACCCCGTCGCTCGACGAGATGGTGCACGTCGCCCGCGAGATGACGCGCGGCGGCTTCTCCGTCCCCCTCCTCATCGGCGGCGCCACCACCAGCGCCGCCCACACCGCGGTGAAAATCGCGCCCGAATACGCCCACGGGGTCGTCCACGTCCTCGACGCCTCCCGCGTCGTGAATGTTGTCAGCTCCCTGCTCTCCCCCGAACAGAAGCCGGCGTTCGTCGCCGAGGTCGGCGCGAAACAGGAGCGCCAGCGCATCGAGTTCGGCGAACGCCAGGCCCGCCGCCCCCTGCTCTCGCTCGCCGAAGCGCGCGCCCGCCGCCAGACCTTCGACTGGTCCACGGTCGACATCCCCACGCCCGAGTTCACCGGCACCCGCGTCTTCTCGTCCGCTCCGGCTCTCAACTCTCAACCTTCAACTCTCAACCTCGATGAACTCGTCGAGTTCATCGACTGGGGCCCGTTCTTCAGCGCCTGGGAACTGCACGGCCGCTACCCGGATATCCTCACCGACTCCGTCGTGGGCACCGAAGCCACCAAGCTCTTCGCCGACGCCCAGAAGCTCCTCGGCCGGATCGTCGCCGAGCGCCGCTTCACCGCGAAGGCCGTCCTCGCCTTCTGGCCCGCCAACGCCGTCGGAGACAGCATCGAACTCTACGCCGACGCCCAACGCAGCCGCGTCATCGGCCATTTCCACGGTCTCCGTCAGCAACTCGAGAAACCGCCGGGCCAGTTCAACCACTGCCTGGCCGACTTCGTCGCCCCCCGCGAATCCGGCCGCATCGATTATGTCGGCGGTTTCGCCGTCACCGCCGGCCACGGCGTCGAGGAGCTCGCGCTCGAGTTCAAGGCGAAGCACGACGACTACTCCGCCATCATGGCCCAGGCGCTCGGCGATCGCCTTGCCGAAGCGTTCGCCGAGCTGATGCACAAACGCGCCCGCGACTTCTCGGGCTTCGGCCGCAGCGAGAACCTCTCGATGCCGGACATCATCCGCGAACGCTATCGCGGCATCCGGCCCGCTCCGGGCTACCCCGCGTGCCCCGACCACACCGAGAAACGCGAACTATTCCGGCTCCTCGACGCGCCCGCCGCCACCGGCATCACCCTCACCGAATCCTGTGCCATGGCCCCCGCCAGCAGCGTGAGCGGACTCTACTTCAATCACCCCGACGCGAAGTATTTCGCCGTCGGCAAGATCGGCCGCGACCAGATCGCCGACTACGCGGCGCGGAAACAGATGGCCGTGCCCGAGGCGGAAAAGTGGCTCGGACCCTATCTCGATTACAATCCCGTCTGACACGCCTCCGAGCGACGGCCGGCCCACCTGCGCGCGGCATCGCGCCGCCACGACCGTCCTGTCGTCGCCCCGGGACCGATCCCTCCCGCGTCGGCGCACGCGGGTTCGCCGCCGGAGCTTTCCCGCGGGCCGACAGCTCCCGGCCTGAAAACAAAACGTCCGGAACCGCACCAGGCGGCTCCGGACGGGACCCGAATCGGACGCGCGCGAATCAGCCGCGGATCACGTCCACGAGCGCGCCGAGGAACAGCGACACGCCCGAGCCGATGCCCGTCACGCCCGCCGATACCAGCGCGGAGACGCCGATGAGAATCCCGCAGTAGACCACGCCGATCGCGACGTTGTTGGCCTTAAACTCGGCCTTCTCGTCGATGCCGGCGGTCAGCTTGTCCATCACGCGAAACACGACCGTGATCGCGAAGCTCGCGACCGCGATCGCGACGAAGAGGTTGATCACGCCCGCGACGAGACCGATCACGCCGTTCAGCACGCCGTCGGTGCCGAGCGTGAGCAGCGAGCGCGTCATCGCATCGATGCCTCCGGAGATCACGCGCGTGTAGGAGACGACGACGCCGGCCGCGAGCAGCGCGACCGCCGTGTTCTTCGCCTTGATCTCGCTCCAGATATCGAGACCGCCGAGCAGCCGCGAGAGCAGCCCGAGTCCTTTCGTGATCGAGAAGGCCGCCAGGCTGAGCCCGACCACCAGTTGAATGCCGCCCAGCAGCAGCCCGCCGACCGAGCCGCCCACTTGGGCCCACGAGCCGTGGTGCTGGCCATCCTGGGCCAACGCCATGCTCGTGCCGGCAAGCGCGGCCAACGCCGCGCCCGCGTGCTTCCAGCGAGTTGAGATACGGATGTGTTTCATGGGAATGGGAGGGCGGGGAATGAATGTCCGCGACGCGCTCCGGCAATCCGCAAACTCTGCCGCGCGGCAACGAAATGGCTTGCGCCACCGCGCGGTGATTTCCCGCGCTTCCGCAGGCATCGTCCCGCGCGTCGAGAAAAGTTTCGCCCGCTCCGGAGCGGGCGCGCGGCATGGATTGAAGGTTTTTTAGCGCGCCGCCGACGAACCCGGATCGCTGCGCGGAGTCCTATTCCTCGTCCCCTTCCAATCATGTCCGCCACCGTCTCCGCATCGCCCAGCGGCCCCGCCGCTTCCGCCAGGAAACCCCTGCGCATCCTTTACGCCGATGACGTTCGCGAACTGCGCGAAGTGGCTCGGCTCTCGCTCAGTCACGAAGGCCACACGATCGAGTGTGTCGCCGATGGCAGCCTTGCCCTGGCCCGCCTCCGGGAGGACCCCGCCTTCGATCTGCTGATCACCGATCACCACATGCCGGTGCTGAACGGCCTGGAGTTGGTGACGGCCGTCCGGCAGCTGCCTTTCGCCGGCCGGATCCTCGTCTTCTGCTCCGAACTCGATCCCCGCGTGGCCGCACAGTATCGCGCGCTGCACGTCGACGCGATTCTCTACAAACCCGTGTTTCCCTCGACGCTGCGCGCGACGCTCACGGCGATCTTCGCTTCATCCGCCCGCGGGTGATTTGCCCGCGGGGTCGGAAACAACGGCGCTCAGGCGCCGTGGCAGTTCTTGAACTTCTTGCCGCTGCCGCACGGGCAGGGCTCGTTGCGCCCGACCTTCGGGGTCTCGCGGCGGACCGTGACCTTCGGCAGCACGATTTCCTGCTCGGCCGGGGCCGCCGCCGGATCCGCCTCTTCCGGGATGCCGCGCGCTCCACCCGTTGTCACGTGCGTCGTCACCTGCGGCATCTGGATCGCCGCCGGCGCCGCCGCCGCGGGTGCAGGTGCGTCCGCCGGACCGACGGCGCGGGCCGTGCGGCTGAGCAACGCCAGCATGTGCTCGAAACTCTCGATGTTCGTCGCGCTGCGGAAAAGGCCCGTGCAGATCTGGAGCCGCACGTTGTTCATCAGCTCCTCGAAATACTTGTAGGCCTCGCCCTTGTATTCGACGAGCGGATCCTTCTGGCCGTAGCTGCGCAGACCGATCGAGCGGCGCAGTTCCTCCATCTCGGTCAGGTGCTCCTGCCAGTGATGGTCGATCGCATTGATGACCACGTAGCGCTCGAGCGAGCCCAGCGCCTCCGGGACCTCGACCGACTCCTTCACCGCGTAGGCATCCTTGATCTTGCCCATCAGGAGCGCGACCACGGGATCCGCGTCGTTGCCCTTCAGGTTGTCCGCCTGAACGCTGATCGGGAAATGCGAGTTGAGCCAGCCGACGAGGCTCTCGATCGCCGTCTGGGTCGGACCGGCTTTTTCGCCGAATCCCGCCACCGCGAGCCGGCTGTGCAGTTCCTCCTCGATCTGCTCGAAAATGATGTCCTTCGGCCGCTGCGCGTGGATCGCGGAATTGCGGATCCCGTAGACGACCTCGCGCTGCTGATTGAGCACATCGTCGTATTGCAGCAGCCGCTTGCGGATCGAGTAGTTCTGCTGCTCGACCTTCTTCTGCGCGCTCTCGATCGAGCGGTTGAGCCACGGATGCTCGAGCTCCTCGCCCTCCTGCATCGAACCTTCCATCAGCTTGGAGGCCAGATTGCCCTGGAGGAACAACCGCATCAGGTCGTCCTCGAGCGAAAGGTAGAATTTGGTCAGACCCGGGTCGCCCTGACGCGAGCAACGGCCACGCAGCTGACGGTCGATGCGGCGCGACTCGTGCCGCTCGGTGCCGATGACGTAGAGGCCGCCGAGGTCGCGCACGCCTTCGCCGAGTTTGATGTCCGTGCCGCGGCCCGCCATGTTCGTCGCGATCGTCACCGCCCCGCGCTGGCCCGCGCGCGCCACGATGTCGGCCTCCTGCTGGTGGAATTTGGCATTCAGCACCGTGTGGATGATGCCGGCCCGCTTGAGCATGCGGGAAAGCACCTCGGAGGATTCGACGCTCACCGTGCCGACGAGCACCGGCTGGCCGCGTTTGTTGGCCACCTCGATCTCCTTCACCACCGCGGCATACTTGTCGCGCCGCGTCTTGAAAATGGAGTCGTTCTTGTCGATCCGGATGCAGGGCTTGTTGGTCGGGATGACCTGCACCGAGAGCTTGTAGATGTCGCTGAACTCCGTCGCCTCCGTCTCCGCCGTGCCCGTCATGCCGGCGAGCTTATCATACATGCGGAAGTAATTCTGGATCGTGATCGTGGCGTAGGTGCGCGTCTCGCGCTCGATCGCCACATTCTCCTTCGCCTCCACCGCCTGATGGAGTCCGTCGGACCAGCGGCGACCCGGCATGACGCGGCCGGTGTTCTCGTCGACGATCATCACCTTGCCGTCGGGGGAAACGACATACTCCACGTCCCGCTCGTAGAGCGAATACGCGCGCAGCAGCTGCGAAATCGCGTGGATCTCTTCCGAGACGTCCGCGTAGCGCTGCTGGGCCGCGAGCTTCTTCTCCTCCCGCTGTTCGGGGGGCGTCGACGTGTCCTTCTCGAGATCGCTGAACTCCGTCGCGAGGTCCGGCAGCACGAAGGCGTCGGGATTGTCCGGGCGCAGCTTGTTGCGGCCGATCTCCGTGAGGTCCGCCTGATGCTGGCGCTCGTCGATCACATAAAGCAGGTCCTCCTTCAGACGATAGAGCTCCACCTTGTTGAGGTCGGAATTCAGCTCGGTCTCCATCTTGTCGAGCAGCTTGCGCCACTCGCCGTTTTCCATGAGCCGGAGGAGCTGCTTGTTCTTCGGGTGCCCCATCTTCACCTGCAGCATCTTGCGCGCGGCCTCGGTTTTCTGATCCTGCGTCGCACCGGCCTTCTCGAGCATGTCCTTGGCCTCGGTGACGATCTTGTTGCAGAGCCGGATCTGGTCGTTGACCAGCCGCTCGACCGGCGGCTTCAGCCGCGTGAAGGGCTGCTCGCGCTCGATCGGCGCCGGGCCGGAGATGATCAGCGGCGTGCGGGCCTCGTCGACGAGGATCGAGTCGATCTCGTCCACGATACAGAACCAGTAGTCGCGCTGCACCTGATCCTCGGCGCGCGTCGCCATGCCGTTGTCGCGCAGGTAATCGAAGCCGAACTCGCTCGCGGTCCCGTAGGTGATGTTGCGCCCATACATCTCGCGGCGCAGATCCGGCGGCATCTGCTGCTGGATGCAGCCCACGCTCACGCCGAGGAAATTGTAGAGGTAGCCCATCCACTCCGAGTCGCGGCGCGCGAGGTAGTCGTTGACCGTCACGAGCTGCGTGTTCCGGCCGGTGAGGGAGTTCAGGTAGAGCGGCAGGGTCGAGACGAGGGTCTTGCCTTCGCCCGTCGCCATCTCGGAGATGCGCCCCTGATGGATCGCGATGCCGCCGATGAGCTGCACATCGAAATGCACCATGTCCCACGTGAGCTCGTGGTCGCAAACGACGATCTTCCGCCCCACCATGCGCCGGGCGGCATTCTTCACCGCGGCAAACGCCTCCGGCAGGATGGCCTCCAGCGCCGCCTTCTTGTCGGCGGCCGCTGCGATCCGGCCGCGAAACTCGTCGGTCTTCGCCTGCAGCTGCTCGTCCGTCAGCGACTGGTAGGATTTCTCCAGGTCGTTGATGCGCGCGACCACCGGGCGGGCCTTTTCCAGGAACTTCTTGTAGTGCCGGCCGGAAAACCGTTTGAGCAGAAACGAGAGCATGAAGGGGGCGAACGTTAGAACCGCCCCCCGGCTTGGCAAATGGCAAATCGGCTTCCGCACCCGGACAGCTCCGCCGCCGCGGTGTCCGCCCTGCCCGACGGTCCGCCGCGGTTTTCCTTCCGACGCCCTGCCCCGGAATCTTCAGCGTTTCCGAGCCACCCGCCCGCCCTCTGGCTACCGGGGCTTTTCGCAAGATCCGCGCAGACTTTTCCCGGTGGCCATCTGGACTGAGCACGGCTTCTGCTATCACCCTCCACCAGATGCCAAACCCTGATAATCCCCCGACCCTGTCGAACGAGCCAGGCTTCGTCGGCTACGCGACCGACGGGTTCTTCGACGAGATGTTTCAACCCGACGGCTCGCTCCGCCCGCACTACCGCCGTTTCGCGCAAGGTTTCCGGGGTATCGCGGCCGATGAGTGGGACTCCCGCCGCAAGGCCGTCGACGCCCTCTTCCTCCGCCAGGGCATCACCTTCAACGTCTACGGCGATAACGAGGGCACGGAGCGCATCTTCCCCTTCGACCTCATGCCGCGGATCATCTCCGCCTCCGAGTGGGAGAAGATCGAAGCCGGCCTCGTCCAGCGCATCACCGCCCTCAATCTCTTCCTCCACGACATCTACCACGAGCAGCGGATCATCAAGGACGGCACCATCCCGCCCTACTACGTCCTCTCCGCGAAACATTTTCGCCGCGAATTCCTGAACTTCCGCGTCCCCGGCGACATTTACATCCACATCTGCGGCACCGACCTCATCCGCGGCGCCGACGGCCAGTTCATGGTGCTCGAGGACAACGCCCGCTGCCCGTCCGGCGTCAGCTACGTGCTCGAGAACCGCCGCGCGATGAAGCGCACGTTTCCCGCCCTCTTCGAACAGACGCGCGTGCGCCCGGTGGAGAACTACGCCGAGGAACTCCTCAACGTCCTCCGCCACTGCGCTCCCACCGGCGTCGCCGATCCCACCGTCGTCGTCCTCACCCCCGGGCCCTACAACTCGGCCTACTTCGAACACACCTATCTCGCCCGCCAGATGGGCATCGAGATCGTCGAGGGCCGCGACCTCGTGGTGCGCGACTCCCGCGTGTTCATGCGCACCACCAAGGGCCTCGAACCCGTCCACGTCATCTACCGGCGCATCGACGACGACTTCCTCGATCCCACCGTCTTCCGCCCCGACTCCGCCCTCGGCGTCCCCGGCCTCATCCACGCCTGCCGCTCCGGCCACGTCGCCCTCGCCAACTCCGTCGGCACCGGCGTCGCCGACGACAAGGTGATGTATTACTTCGTCCCGCGGATCATCAAATACTACCTCGATCAGGAACCGCTCATCCCCAACGTCCCGACCTTTCTCGCCAGCGAGGAATCCGACAAAAAATACATCGTCGAGAACCTCGACAAACTCGTCGTGAAATCCGCCAACGAGGCCGGCGGCTACGGCATGCTCATGGGCCCGCAGGCCTCCCAGGCCGAACGCGACGACTTCCGCCGCAAGATCGAGGCCGATCCGCGCAACTTCATCGGCCAGCCCATGATCTCCCTCTCGCGCCACCCGACATTCGTCGCCGACAAGGGCGCGCTCGAGGGCCGCCACATCGACCTCCGGCCCTACATCCTCTCCGGCGAGAAAACCACCATCATCCCCGGCGGCCTCACCCGCGTCGCCCTCCGCCGCGGCTCCCTCGTCGTCAACTCCTCGCAGGGCGGCGGCAGCAAGGACACGTGGGTCCTCTACGCCGACGAGTGATGCCGGCCCCGCCTCCGCTGCCCCGACCAATCTCCAATCCGAAAATCCCGAATCCCTAGATGCTCTCCCGCGTCGCCAATTCCCTGTATTGGATGAGTCGATACCTGGAGCGCGCCGACAACACCGCGCGCCTCGTCGACGTCAATCTCCAGCTCCTGCTCGACCGCCAGGCACTCGACGAGAAAGCCCTCGTCGGCCACTGGATGCCCATCATCCAGAGCACCGGCGACGAGGAGCTCTTCAACCAGCACCACAAGCGCGCCACCGGCGAAAACGTCATCGAGTTCCTCGTCTTCCAGAAGAACAACGGCAACTCCATCGTCTCCTCCGTCTCCCAGGCGCGCGAAAACGCCCGCATGGTGCGCGACCAGATCACCGCCGAGTTCTGGGAAGTGCTCAACCAGCTCTACCTCTTCCTCACCTCGCCCCGCGCCCGCAAACTCTGGCGCACCAGCCCCTACGATTTCTTCCAGGAGGTGAAGAACGCCGCCCTCCTCCTGCAGGGCCTGACCGACTCCACCATCGTCCGCAACGAGGGCTGGTTCTTCCTCCAGGTCGGCCGCTACCTTGAACGCGCCGACAAGACGTCGCGCATCCTCGACGTCCATCACGCCACGTTCCCCGAACGCGGCGCCCCCGCCGCGGCCACGCAGATCGACGCCCTCGCCTGGGCCGCCGTTCTCCGCTCCTGCAGCGCCTGGGATGCCTTCAAGGCCGTCCACGGCGGCGAGGTCCAGCCCGCGCTCGTCGCCGAGTTTCTCCTCCTCTCCGAGGATTTCCCCCGCTCCATCCGCTTCTGCGTGCGGGAAATGAACGCCGCCCTCCGCCGCATCTCCGGCGTGCCCGAAGGCCGCTTCTGCAACGACGGCGAGAAACTCGCCGGCCGTCTCATGGCCGAACTTCAGTTCAGCACCGCCTCGGATGTCTTCGACGTCGGCCTGCACCTCTACATCGACCAGCTCCAGCTCAAGCTCAACCACATCGGCGCCGCGCTCTTCCAGGCCTACATCTTCCAGTCGTTCAACGTCGCCGAGGAAATCCAGCAGCAGCAGCAACAACAGTAGCCGCGGCGGCGTTCGCCGCCGCGGAGGGAAAGTGAGAGTGAAAGTGAGAGTGACCGTGCGCTGACCGCCCAATTTTCACACCACCTTTCGCCAGCCTCCGGCCCCAAGCCTCTTCACTTCGGCCGTCCCGCTTCAGTCTCACCCTCACGTTCACTCTCACTTTCACTTTCCACTCCGTCCGCCCGATGGCCATCCACGTCGCCCTTCACCACCTCACGCGCTACCGCTACGACCGGCTCGTCGGCCTCGGCCCCCAGGTAATCCGCCTCCGCCCTGCGCCCCACTCGCGCACGCGCATCCTGTCCTATTCCCTGCGGGTCACGCCCGCGCCCCACTTCCTCAACTGGCAGCAGGACCCGCAGTCGAACTACCTCGCCCGCGTCGTTTTTCCCGAGCCCACCCGCGAATTCGCCGTCGAGATCGATCTCGTCGCCGAGATGTCGGTGTTCAACCCGTTCGACTTCTTCCTCGAGCCCCAGGCCGAGCGCTTCCCGTTCACCTACGACCCGCTGCTCGAACACGAACTCGAGCCCTTCCGCCACCTCTGCGATCTCACGCCCGCCTTCCGCGCCTATCTCGACCGCCTCCGCGCCGAACTCCTTCCCCCCGCCGCCACGCCGGAATCCCGCCCACGCACCATCGATTTCCTCGTCGCCGCCAACCAGCGCCTCTGGCGCGAAATCCGCTACCTGATCCGCCTCGAGCCCGGCGTGCAGTCTCCGGAGGAGACGCTTACCAAGGCCAGCGGCTCCTGCCGCGACTCGTCCTGGCTGCTCTGCCAACTCTTCGGCCACTGCGGTCTCGCGAGCCGCTTCGTCTCCGGCTACCTGCGCCAGCTGAAGCCCGACGTAAAGTCCCTCGACGGCCCCAGCGGCGCCGAGCGCGACTTCACCGATCTCCACGCCTGGTGCGAGGTCTACCTGCCCGGCGCCGGCTGGATCGGACTCGACCCCACCAGCGGCCTGCTCGCCGGCGAGGGCCACATCCCGCTCGCCTGCGCTCCCGATCCCACCAGCGCCGCCCCCATCACCGGCCTCGTCGACGAGTGCGAATGTGAATTCGACTTCGAGATGTCGGTCACCCGCATCCACGAGTCGCCCCGTGTCACCCTGCCCTACTCGGACGAACAATGGCGCGCCATCGAGGGCCTCGGCGCCCAAGTCGACGCCGACCTCCGGAAGCACGACGTCCGCCTCACCATGGGCGGCGAGCCCACCTTCGTCTCCATCGACGACTTCGACGGCCCCGAGTGGAACACCATCGCGCTCGGGCCGATGAAACGCGGCCTCGCCGACCAGCTCATCCGCCGCCTCCAGACCAAGTTCGCCCCCGGTGCCTTCTTCCACCACGGCCAGGGCAAGTGGTATCCCGGCGAACAGCTGCCCCGCTGGGCCTTCGGCTGCTACTGGCGCCGCGACGGCCAGCCGCTCTGGGAGGATTACGCCCTCGTCGCCGACGCCAACCGCAACTACGGCCACGACTTCACCCATTCCGCCGCCTTCGCCGCCGAACTCGCCGCGCGCCTCGGCGTGGAGTCGAAATGGATCCTGCCCGGCTACGAGGATGCATTCTACTACCTCTGGAAGGAGCGCCGCCTCCCCGCCAACGTCGACCCGCTCAAGTCCAACCTGAAGGACAAGGAGGAGCGCGCCCGCCTCGCCCGCGTGTTCGAACAGGGACTCGACCGCGTCATCGGCCACGCCCTTCCGCTCCAGCGCCAAGGCGCCGCCTGGGCCAGCGGCCCGTGGTTCCTCCGCACCGAGCGGATGTATCTGATTCCTGGAGACAGCCCCATGGGCTTCCGGCTGCCCCTCGACTCGCAGCCGTGGGTGACCGCCGGCGACTACCCGTATCTCGAACCGCTCGACCCCAGCATCCCGCGCGCACCGCTCCCGCCCCGCACACCGCTCGTGCCGCAGCTCCGCGGCAGCACCGACGCCGCGGCCTTGCTCGCGCGCCTGACCGCCGACGCCGGGAAACCCGGCACCGGCGCAGGCAAAACTCCCGCCCCCGCCGCCGCCGATTCCGCCGCGCGTCCCCCCGGCCCGCAGGAATCCGCCGCGTGGATCGTCCGCACCGCGCTCTGCGTCGAACCGCGCGACGGCCGCCTGCACGTCTTCATGCCGCCGGTCACGACGCTCGAGGACTACCTCGAACTGCTCGCCGCCGTCGAAGCCACCGCCGCCGCGCTGCGCACGCCCATCCTCATCGAAGGCTACACGCCGCCGCACGATCCCCGCCTCAACGTCCTCAAAGTCACCCCCGATCCCGGCGTGATCGAGGTGAACCTCCACCCGTCCCACACCTGGAGCGAACTCGTGGAGCGCACCACCGTCCTCTATGAGGAGGCCCGGCTCTGCCGCCTCGGCACCGAGAAGTTCATGCTCGATGGCCGCCACACCGGCACCGGCGGCGGCAATCACGTCATCGTCGGCGGCGCCACGCCCCTCGACAGCCCGCTGCTCCGCCGGCCCGACCTCCTCCGCAGCCTCGTCACCTACTGGCAGAACCACCCGGCACTGTCGTATCTCTTCAGCGGCCTCTTTATCGGGCCGACCAGCCAGAGCCCGCGCATCGACGAGGCGCGCAACGACTCGCTCTACGAGCTCGAGACCGCCTTCAAACAGATCCCCGCCGACCGGCAGGTGCCGCCGTGGCTCATCGATCGCGTCTTCCGCCACCTGCTCACCGACGCCACCGGCAACACCCACCGCGCCGAGTTCAGCATCGACAAACTCTACTCGCCCGAAAGCGCGTCCGGCCGCCTCGGCCTGCTCGAGTTGCGCGGCTTCGAGATGCCGCCGCACGCGCAGATGAGCCTCACGCAGCAGCTGCTCATCCGCGCCCTCGTCAGTCGCTTCTGGCACGAGCCCTACGCCCAGCCGCTCGTCCGCTGGGGCACCGAGATCCACGACCGCTGGATGCTGCCGCACTTCCTCTGGCGCGACCTCGAGGATGTCGTCGGCGATCTCCAGCACGCCGGCTATCCGTTCCAACCGGAGTGGTTCGCGCCCCACTTCGAGTTCCGTTTCCCGTTCGCCGGCGATCTCGCCGCGCGCGACCTCCACCTCGAGATCCGCCACGCCCTCGAGCCCTGGCACGTCCTCGGCGAGGAGCCGGGCGCCGGCGGCACCGTCCGCTTCGTCGATTCCTCGCTCGAGCGCATGCAGCTCAAGGTCACCGGCGCGGTCGATCCCCGCCACGTCATCACCGTCAACGGCCACCCCGTGCCGCTGCATCCCACGGGCACGCGCGGCGAATTTGTCGCCGGTGTCCGCTACCGCGCCTGGCAACCGCCCTCATGCCTCCACCCGACGATCGGCGTGCACACACCGCTGGTCTTCGATGTCGTCGACACCTGGAACGAGCGCTCCATCGGCGGCTGCACCTACCACGTCGCGCATCCCGGCGGCCGCAACTACACCACCTTCCCGGTCAACGCCTACGAGGCCGAGAGCCGACGGCTCGCCCGCTTCTTCCGCCACGGACACTCGCCCGGCCGCATCTCCGTCCGGCGCCCCGTGCCCCTGCCCGAGATGCCGTTCACGCTCGACCTGCGCCAGCTCTGACGCCGCGCCGCGCCCGCGGCGCGCCCCGCCAGCCTCGCCTCCGCCTCCGGCGCGCACGCCCGCGCGCGTCGCGCTGCCGCCTCTTTCCGGAGTTTCCAATTTTCCCGTTTTCCCAATTTTCCGTCTTCCGTCTTCCCCCTTCCGCCTTTCGCCTTTCGCTTTCCTTCCTCCATGACCGACCCCGCGGCCACGCCCCCGATCGAGCAGCGCCCCCGCCTGCTTCGCGGTTACGTGCCGGGCCGGCGGTTCGACGAGGCGGTCGCCCCCGATGGCAGCGTGCGTCCGCCCTACACGGGACTGCTTCAGGATCTCGAACGCCTGCCGCACCGCGAACTCCGTCGGCGTTGGGAAACAGCCCGGCGCTTCGTCCACGAACAGGGCATCACGTATCATGTTTATGGTGACCCCGCCGGCGTGGAGCGCCCGTGGCGCCTCGATCCGATCCCGCTCGTCATCTCCGCCGCCGAATGGCGCACGCTCGAAGCCGCACTGATCCAGCGCGCCACGCTCCTCAACCGCATCCTCGGCGACTGCTACGGCCCGCAGCAGCTCATCGCCGAAGGCCGCCTGCCGCCCGCGCTCGTTTACGCCCAACCCGATTTTCTTCGCGCCTGCCACGGTATCGCCGCGCCGCACAACTCCCACCTCGTCCTCTACGCCGCCGACCTCGCCCGCGCGCCCGACGGCACCTGGTGGGTCGTTTCCGACCGCACGCAGATCCCCACCGGCGCCGGCTACACCCTCGCCAACCGCCTCGTCACGTCGCGCGTGATGCCCGACTCGTTCCGGCATTGCCACGTGCAGCGCCTCGCCGGCTTCTTCCGCGAGATCCAGACCACGCTCGCCCAACTCGCCGCCCGCCGCACCGACAACCCGCGCGTCGTCATGCTCACGCCGGGCTCCTACAACGAGACGTATTTCGAACAGGCCTACCTCGCCCGCTACCTCGGCTACACCCTCGTCGAGGGGCAGGACCTCACCGTCCGCGACAGCCGCGTCTACCTCAAAACCCTCAGCGGCCTCGAGCCGGTCGACGTGATCCTCCGCCGCGTCGACGACGACTTCTGCGACCCGCTTGAGCTGCGCAACGACTCGATGCTCGGCGTGCCCGGCCTCGTCGAAGCCTGGCGCGCCGGCAACGTCGCCATCGCCAACGGCCTCGGCAGCGGTCTCGTCCAGAACGCCGCCTTCCTCGCGTTTCTCCCGGGCCTCTGCCGCCACCTGCTCGGCGAGGAACTCAAGATGCCCTCCGTCGCCACCTGGTGGTGCGGCCAGCGCTCCGCCGAGCGCTACGTGCTCGAGCACCTCGACGACCTCTACATCAAGCCCGCCTTCCGCTCGCGGAATCCCATCCGGACCTCGGGCCGCGCGCTCGACGCCGAGGCCGCCGCGCGCCTCCGCCGCCGCATCGCGTTCCAGCCGCATCTTTACGTCGCCCAGGAATGGGTGGAGCTCGCCAGCGCCCCCACGTGGCAGGGCAACGATCTTTTCCCCCGGCCGGTCGGCCTCCGCGTCTACCTCGTCGCCTCGGGCGACTCCTACAAGGTCCTGGCCGGCGGCCTCGCGCGCGTCGCCTCCGACGATTCCGGCAGCCTCATCTCCATGCAGAGCGGGGGCGCGAGCAAAGATACCTGGGTCCTCTCCGACGGCCCCGTGTCCGACGACACGCTGCTCCACTCCTCCGGCCAGGCCATCGAGCTCCGGCGCAGCGGCAACAATCTGTCGAGCCGCATGGCCGACAATTTTTTCTGGCTCGGCCGCTACATCGAGCGGGCCGACTGCACCGCCCGGCTCCTGCGCAGCGCGCTCGCGCGTTTCTCGGTCGAGAGCGGCGGCGGCTCCTCCTCCACCCTCCACCCGCTCCTGCGCACGCTGCAGCAGCAGGGCCAGCTCCGCGACCCGCGCCGTGCCCCCGCGGCGAAACCCGAGACCCGGACCGAGGCCGACTTGCTCGAGTCCGACATCCGCGGCGCCATCTTCGACCCGCAGCGCGGCGGCAGCCTGCGGCAGATCGCCAACGAGATGCTCCGGCTCACCAATCTCGTCCGCGACCGCACCTCCCACGACTACTGGGGCGTGATCAGCCAGATCCACGACCAGCTCGAACACCCGCCCGCTTTCGGCGGCATGCTCACCGGCGAAGTCACCGCGTTTCTCAGCCAACTCGTCCTCAACCTCGCCTCGTGCCACGGCCTCGCCACCGAGAACATGACGCGCGCCCAGGGCTGGCGCTTTCTCGACATGGGTCACCGCGTCGAGCGCTCGATCTATCTCTGCGCCTTCCTCGAGTCCGCCCTGCTCTCCCCCGAGGCCGACGACGCGAGCGTGCTCGAAGCCGTCCTCGAGGTCGTCGACAACTCCATCACCTACCGTTCGCGCTACAATCTCCTCCCCCACATCGCCGCGGTCTACGACCTCGTGCTGCTCGACGAGGCCAACCCCCGCTCCCTGCTCTACCAGCTCAAGCAGCTCCTCGCGCATTTCGATCAACTGCCCCGCGAACGCAGCTCCGCCCTGCCCACGCCCGCCCAGCGCGCGCTGATCGATGCCCTCGCGCGCCTGCAGCTCTGCGATCCGTCGGACCTCGGCCGCTTCCGCCGCGACTGGAGCAAGACTCCCGTGACCGAGGCGATCCGGCACGTCGCCCGCGCCTGTCCGCAGGTCTCCGACGCCATTGCCGTCAGCTACTTCGCCCACTCCACCTACTCGCGCGCCGGCCTCTCCCCCGGCGCCCCCCTCGGCGGATGAATTACCGCGTCACGCACACCACGACCTACGACTACGCCGGCCCCGTCACGGTCTCCCACCACGTGGCGCGCCTGCAGCCGCGCTCGACCGCCACCCAGTCGGCGCGGGATTTCGAACTCACGATCGTCCCGGAGCCGTCCGTCCGCACGTTCCACACGGATTATTTCGGCAACCACATCTGCTTTTTCAGCATCGAGCAGCTGCACACCCGACTGGAAGTGACCGCCACGAGCCGGGTCGATGTCGCCACCGAGCCGCTGCAGTCCCTCGACGTGTCGCCGGCCTGGGAAGACGTCGTGGAAATGCTCCGCGATCCGGTCTCGCCCGCCGTGGCCGAGGGCTACCAGTTCGTCTTCGACTCGCCGCTGCTCGCCGCCACGCCGGAGCTCGCGGACTATGCGCGGAAAAGTTTCCCCGCGGGCACTCCCCTGCTCGTCGGAGCCCGCGATCTCACCCGCCGCATCCACCGCGACTTCAAGTTCGACCCCAAGGCCACCACCGTCTCCACCCCGCTGCGCGAGGTCTTCGAGAAACGCAGCGGCGTGTGCCAGGACTTCGCCCACCTCGCCATCGCCAGCCTCCGCTCGCTCGGCCTCGCGGCCCGCTACGTCAGCGGCTACCTCCGCACCGATCCGCCCCCGGGCAAGCCCCGCCTCGTCGGCGCCGACTACTCGCACGCGTGGTTCTCCGTCTTCTGTCCGCACTCCGGCTTCGTCGACTTCGACCCGACCAACGACTGCCTCCCGGCCGAACGCCACGTGACCGCCGCCTACGGTCGCGACTTCAGCGAGATCAGTCCGCTCGCCGGCGTCGTGACCGGCGGCGGGCAGCACACCCTCAAGGTCGCGGTCAGCGTCGAGCCCGCCGAGTAGCCGTCCCGCCCGACTGCCCGCGTGCTTGCGTGCCGCCGCGCGCGTCCCGCAATCTCGCCGTTCCCACATGAGACTTCAGGTCACGCATCGCACCCGCTTCGTCTACGCGGAACCGGTGAAAGAGAGCTTCAACGAGCTCCGCCTCAAGCCGACCTCGTCGGGCGGCCAGTCGTGCGAAAGTTTCCACCTGCGGCTCAATCCTCCCGCCAGCGTCTCCGACTACATCGACCTCTACCAGAACGTCGTCCACCTCTTCGAGGTCGCCCGCGCCCATCGCGAACTCAGCATCGACGCCACCTCGCTGGTCGACACGCCCGACCGGCCGTTCGGACCGGCCGACGACGCCACGCCGGCCCCGCTCGCCGGAATCGAAGCCGCCGCGCGCCTCGAGCTCTGCCACGAGTTTCTCCAGCCCAGCACCTACGTGGAGGTCACACCCGAACTCTGGCGCCGCGGCCTCGATATCACCCACGGCATCACGGACACGTGGCAGGCATCGCTCGCGATCATGCGGCACATCCACCGCGAATTTCGCTACCAGCCCAACGTCACGCACGTAAACACCCGCGCCGCCGATGTGCTCCGGCTCGGGGCCGGCGTCTGCCAGGATTTCGCCCATCTCATGCTCGGCATCTGCCGCTCCCTGCGCATGCCCGCGCGTTATGTGAGCGGCTATCTCTACAACGGTCCCGCCGATCAGCTGAAGGGCGCCCAGGCGAGCCACGCGTGGGTCGAGGTCTACGTCCCCGGCCACGGCTGGTGTCCGCTCGATCCGACCAACAACATGCGCCCGGACGGCCGCTACGTGAAAATCGGCGCCGGCCGCGATTACGCCGATGTATCGCCCGTGCGCGGATCCTATCGCGGCACCAGCAACCGTTCGATGACCGTCGATGTGCTGGTGACCACACCGCAAAACAACGTCGCCGCCTGCGCCGGCTGATCGGCGCGGGAAGCGGACGCGCGCCTCACACCCGCGTCCGGAAATACTCGATCGTCCGCCCGAGCCCCTCCTCGAGCGCCACCTTCGGCTCCCACTTGAGCACGCGTTTTGCGAGCGAGATGTCGGGCTTGCGCTGCTTCGGGTCGTCCGCCGGCAGCGGCTTGTGCACGATCTTCGACTTCCCGCCGACCAGCTTCAGCGTGAGTTCGGCCAGCTCGAGCATCGTGAACTCCCCCGGGTTGCCCAGGTTCATCGGCCCGACCGTCTCCGTCTGCGCCATGAAGCGCACGAACCCCTCGATCAGATCGTCGACGTAGCAGAACGATCGCGTCTGCCGCCCGTCGCCGTAGATCGTGATGTCCTCACCCTTCAGCGCCTGCACCACAAAATTGGATACGACCCGGCCGTCGTTCGGGTGCATGCGCGGACCGTAGGTGTTGAAGATCCGGATCACGCGGATATCGACCTTGTTCTCGCGGTGGTAGTCGAAGAAGAGCGTCTCCGCGCAGCGCTTGCCCTCGTCGTAGCACGAGCGGCGGCCGATCGGATTCACGTTGCCCCAGTAACTCTCCGGCTGCGGGTGCACCGCCGGATCGCCGTAAACCTCGCTCGTGCTCGCCTGGAAGACCCGCGCCCGCACCCGCTTCGCCAGCCCGAGGCAGTTGATCGCGCCCATCACGGAGGTCTTCACCGTCTTGATCGGGTTGAACTGGTAGTGCGGCGGCGAGGCCGGGCACGCGAGGTTGTAGATCTGGTCGACCTCGAACTTGAACGGATCGATCGCGTCGTGCCGCACGAACGCGAAGTTCGGGTTCTGCCGCAGGTGCGCGATGTTCGCCTTCTGCCCGGTGAAAAGATTGTCGAGGCACACGACTTCGTGACCGTCCCGCAGCAGACGATCGCAGAGATGGGAACCGAGAAATCCGGCGCCGCCGGTGACGAGAATGCGCATGGGCGCGCACCGTGGGAGAACGGCGGCGGGGTTTCCACGACATTTTTCCGGGCCGGGCCGGCCGCGAAATTATTGTCGCCGAAAGCCGCGCAACTTGTTGCTCTCCCTGCTCCTGCCGTGACTTCCGAAACCCCCGCCCTCGCCGTCATCGACGGCACGCTCTGCCAGATCACGCGCCGAGGCGCCCGCGCCGTCGGGCACACCCCGCTCGCGACCGCAGTGGTCGAGTTTCGCCACAGCCCGTTCCGCTGCTACGTGCGGGAGCATCCGTTCGGCCTCCTGCCCGGCCTGCCCAATCTCTACTGCCTCGACGGCGAATTCCGTCTGCAATGGCTCGCCGAGTGGCCGGAGTCCGCCGGCCCGTGCACCGCGATCCTCGAGGAAACCGACGATACCTTGGTCGCCCAAGCCGCCTCCGGCGCCACGGTCCGCCTCGACGCCTCCTCCGGCCGCCTGCGCGGTATCGAGCAGCCGCTCGCCGCCGCCAGCTGAGTCCGGCGGCCGCGCCGAACCCGACCGAGCCAAAGCGCGGAGCGCACGCCGCGCCTCGGTTGCCGACCGACGCGCGCCACGGCGGCGGCAGGTCCGATTCCCGTGCAAGTCTGCGCCCGACTCAGCCGTCCGCCGGGCGAAAGTCGGCCGCGAACTCCAGCCGCTCCCGCCAGCGCTCCGGCCCGGAGATCCGCACCATGAGGCGCATCCGGCAGGATTAGCGCTGGAAGCGGCGGACGCTCTTTTCCTAACTTCGCGCCATGCCTCGCCTGCGCGACGGACGCCTGCGTGCCCTGGGATTTTCGCTGCTGCTCGGCTTCGCCGCCGCCGCGGAGCCCGCGGCCATGTCGCCGCGCCAGTCCGCCATCGCGGCGATGTATCCCGTCATGATCAAGGCGGTGGAGTCGGGAAACTTCGGGCAGGCGCGTAACATCTGCGATCAGGCGATTCTCTGGGAGCCGCAGAACCCCGTGCATCACTACAACCTCGCGTGCATCGAGGCCCGCGCCGGCGGGGCCCGGCTGCCGTATGCGATCCCCGCCCTCGAACGGGCCGCGGAGCTGGGTTTCACGGAGATCGGCACGCTGCGCAACGATCCCGACCTCGCCGCGGTGCGCACCGATCCGCGCTTCGCCGCGATCGAACGCACCGTCGCCCGCAACGCCGAGACCCAGCTGCAGGCCCGCGCCGCGCCGCCGCCACCACCGCCCCCGGCAGGGTCCGCTGCCGCAATCCCCACCTCGCAACGCGGCCTCGAGAACCTCGCCTTGCTGGCCAACGTCGAGCCCCCCGCTCCTGCCCGCTTCGCTTCCGGTGCTCCGGTCGGCCTCTACTTCATGACGCGCTACTGGGCCTACACCGGCACGCTCGAGAAGGCCGTGTGGTATTTCGCGCCCGACGGCACCGTGTTTCAGCATCTCGAGACCGGCTTTTCGCCGGCCGACCTCGAACTGCACGCCGGCCAGCGCGGTCGCTGTGTGGTCGAAGGCGACACCTGCGAAGTCACCTGGAGCGACGGCAAACGCAGCCGCGGCCGGATCGAGCGCTCCGCGACCGGCTTCAGCTGGAGCGCCGGGATTTTCACGCCGGTGCGGCCCTTCGATTCCGCCCGCCCGATCGCCGGCACCTACGAGGGCGGCGAAACGGTTTCAGCGCGCGGCAGTCGCGCCGCGGTCGCCAGCACGCTCGAACTCCGCGCCGACGGCACCTACACGTGGAGCGGCGTCTCCTTCCTCTCCGCCACCTCGGACACCAGCCGGGTCGTCGCCGGCGCCAACGGCACCGACTCGCACGGCCGCTGGCACGCCGGCGAATTGTCCATCGTGCTCGTCGACCACAAGGGCAACGTCTACCGCCGCATCGCGTTCCCCGTCGACGACGAGAAAACGCCGGTAAATCCCGACCGGATCTTTTTCGGCGGCACGCTGTTCAAGCGCCGCTAGGCAGTCCGCACTACTGCGGAATCTCGCGCCATTTGCTCGTGCGGCGCTGTTCCACGCCGCCGGCCGTGCGGAGCTGGAACAACGCCGCGATCCCCTGCGCCTCCGCGAGTCGCAGTCCTTCGTCCGCCCCCAGCACCAACAAGCCCGTCGCCCACCCGCTCGATTCGGCACCCGAACCGTGCACGACACTCACCGCGAGCAGCGGCGAATCCACCGGACGTCCGGTCCGGGGATCGATCACGTGGCCGAACCGTTTGCCGTCGCGTTCGATCACGTTGCGATAGTTGCCCGAGGTCGAGAGCGCGCGGTCGGCCAGCAGCAACCTTGCAGCGTGTTCGCCCGGCGCCCCGGGCTGCTCGACCGCCACCCGCCACGGCCGCGGAGCGGACCCGCCCGCCTGCGCCCACATGTCGCCCGCGATCTGCACGAGAAAATGGTCCAAACCCGCCTCGCGCAGCACACGGCGGAGCGCATCGACGGCGTAGCCCTTTCCCACCGAGGAGAAATCCAGCGCCACGGTCGCGTGCGACTTACGCAGCGCCGGCGGCTCGGCTCGCACCTCCCACGTCGCCGATCCCACCCACCGCCGCCGCGCTTCGATTTCACGCTCCGTGGGTAAGGCCGCCGGCACCCCGTCCGGCCCGAATCCCCAGCGCGTCACCAACCCGCCCACGCCCGCGTCGAACGCCCCACCGGTCACCCGCGCCAGCTCCCGCGACAAGACGGCGACCTGCACAACGTCCGGCGAAACCGCGATCCACTCCCCGGCGCTCGCCACATTGAACCGCGACAGCTCCGACTCCGTCCGATACGTCGACAGCGCGCGCTCCAGTTCCTCCAACCGCGCGGCCAGCCGCTGCTCGATCGCCGCTCGCGGCTCACCTCCGTTCCCACGCACCCACTTCGCACTCCAGCTCGTCCCCATCGCCCGCCCGCCCGCGTGCTCGACGAGGCTCGCATCCGCCCCAGCCGCCGTCGGCCCGAGCCAGATGAGCGCCACCACGAGGCCCACGCCACGGGCGAGCGTAGCCATGCGGAGGATGCTCACGGCACCGGCACGCCCTTCACCCACACGATCAGCGGCACGTATTGCGCGTTGATCGCCACAGCCGCCGCCACGAACACCAGCGCGCCCGCATCCCGCGCCGAAAAACGATCCGTCGCCCCCCGCGTGCGCACAAACGTCAGCAACGCCCCCGTCGGGCACCCAAACCGGCAATACGCCTGCGGCACCCACCACGCCGCGACCAACCCCGCCACCGCCACCGCGATCGTCGCCCAGCCCGCGCTCCGGATCAGATAGGCGTCGAACGGCTCGATGCCCGCCAACTCGAACGGCACGGCCATCAGCGCAATCACCAGCGCGAAAAACAGCAGCGCCCACGGCAGAAACTCCAGCCCGCGTGTCACGCCCGATGACATCGGCAACGGACGGCATCCCCCCGCCCCGCCAGCGGCTCCGCCTTTCCCGTCGCGGCCGCGCGCCGACAGTTTCACGCGCAGTTTCCACAGCAATTCCTGCGCAGCGCCATGCGGACAGACATGGTGGCAGTATAACGGCATGCGCGTCGCCCAAGGCACCAGCAACGCCGCCGCGGCGAGCAGCGCGAGTCCCGGAGCCGTCGTCCACGGCACGCCGGAACGCGCCCAGCCCGCGAACAGCCCCTGCGCCAAAAGGTCGCCGCTCACGAAGCCCACATACCCCACCAGCAACACCTGGAACGCCACCCGCCAGCGACGCCGCCACTCGGCGCGCCCGAACGCCAGCAACGCCGCCGCCGCCAGCACCGCGATCATGCCCCAGTCGCGCCAGCCCAGACGCAGCGGCGGAGGCTCGATCAGTTCGCCCCGCGCCAGCTGCAGCCGCGCCTTCACGCTGCGCGCGATCGCCATGCTCGTCATCGTCGCGCCCGACACGCCTTCGATCCCCGCCTTCTTCAGGTCGAGCGCCGCCGCGTCATCCCACGTCATCCCGTTCCACTTCTTCAGGAAACGCCGGTCGGTCACCACATCGTGCACGTGGTCCTTCGTATCCTCCGAGGCATGCACCTTGATGCCGAGAATCCGCCACTGCGGATCGAGCACCACGAGCGCATCCGTCACCCCGCAATAGCCGATGATGTCGCGGCACTGCGGCTGCGTGCGCACGACATACCCGATTTCCCGTCCGCTCCGGTCGGTGACAAACAGCCCATCCCGCTCCGAACTGTCGGGCCTCAGCCCGGCCGCCTCCGGCAGCAGACTTTTCACCTCGTCGACCTGGATCGGCGAATGGCCGTGCGTCTTCTGCCGGACCGCGAGATCGCGGATCAGCCAAACGATCACGGCCACCACCGCGAACCGGTAGAGTTGCAGCAGAATCGCCTTCACACGCGCCGCCCGGTGCCCACGTCCACTCCGCGCCCCCGAGCGAGGCGGACGGCCATATCAGCCGCCCGTCCCCGCTCCGGTCGCGCCGGGAAACGCTTCACTGCGCCGGCAGCACCTGCACCGCATCGAGGTGCACATTGCCGTTGGCGTTGGCCGCATCGATCTCGACCGCACTCACGCGGCCGGCCGCAAAACGATGCCGGCCAAGCGAGACCCAGCGGTTCTCGATCGTGCCGGGCTTCTTCTGATCCACGGTCACGTTCTTCGCGCCATCGGCCCCGCGCACCGTCACCGCCGTGTTGCTCGCACGGTTCTCGTGCGGCGCCGTGGCGAAACGCACTTCGTATAGGCCATCCGCCGGCACGGTGAACTCGAACACCGCCTTGTTGCCGGCACCCCGGGCGTAGACGTAGTCGGAACCGACGTGGTCGAGACCGCCGCCGCTCGTCCACTTGCCGGTGAGCTTGGCCTTCGTGTTGTCGATCACGATGCCCTTGAGCGAGGCAAGCGCCACGCCGCGGCCACCATCGTCGACCGGCGCGGGCGCCGGCCCGCTGACATCGAAGGTATTGTCCGGCTGCCAGCGCGCGCGGCCCGGCAGCTTCAGCAGCGCGTCCATCTTCGCCCAATGGAAGGTATACACGTCACGCGGGGAACAGTTGTTGCGGACCGCGATCGAGGCGGCCTTGCCGACCACCTCGCCCATCATGCCGATGGTCTTCATCACGCGCACGGTGCCGAGCGCGGTGTCGGTCACGCTGATGTTCCGGCCCGCCATGAAGAGATTCTCCACGTTGACCGAATAGAGGCAGCGATACGGCACCGGGTAGCCGTATTGCCGGTCGATCCGCCGGTCATGCTCGGCGATCGAGATGAAAGGATTGTCGGGAAACTTCTTCGCAAACTCCTGCTTCGGGAAATGCAGGTCGATGCTCCACGTGCTCGGCACGCAGCCGTCGGGGAATTCCTTCTTCGTCACGATATCCTCCACCGTGAGCATCACGTCGCCCACGATGCGGCGCGACTCGCGCGTGCCGCCCACGTAGGCCACCCAGTCGAGCTTGGCCTTCACGTGCTCGGCCTTGCCATCGCGGTTCTTCATCGCGTTGAACGCGCCGAACACCGCGCGGAGATTCCAGTCGCGGATCTGCTCGAGATCGTTGATCGGGTGCTTGTTGAAGCCGCTCTCCCAGAACCACTCGCCCTTGCCCTTGTCGGCCATGTCGGCGCGGCCCTTCTTCGGGTAGGGGAAATCGTCCATCGTCAGGTCGAGCGCCCAGGGCGTCTGGGGAAAGCTCTGCGGCGCATCCGCTTCGCTCCAGACCCACATGTTGCTCATGCCGAGCAGATCCTTCAGCTCGATCTCGTATTTGGCGCCGGCGAGGTGCGCGAGGTTGCCGTGGCCGGTGCAGTCGACGAAGAACTTGCCGCGGAACTTCTTCTCTTTGCCCGTGCGCGTATCCAGCGACGTCACGGACGCGATCTTCCCGTTCTTCGTCTCGGCCGCATAGACGTGCTCGTTGAGGAAAAGCGAAATGTTCTTCTCCGCACGCATCAGCGCCTCCTTCTGCGCATCGCCGAACTCCGCTTCGAGACCGGGCGAGTTCTTCGCCTTGTCGGCAAACTCCTCCACCATTTCGCCGATATGCGGATACTTGCCGCGCCGGATCAGACCCATCGCCCACACGCGGATCTCCGAGCTGCCGTTGCCGCCCAGCACCGGGCGATTCTGGATGAGGGCAACCTTGAGGCCCATGCGCGCCGCTGAGAGCGCGCTGCCCATGCCGCCGTAGCCGCCGCCGACCACCACGAGATCGAACTCACCCATGTCCTGCGGCTGCGCCGGCAGGCCGAGCGCCGTCTTGCGCCACGCCGAGAGCGGCGCCGTATCGTTCGGCGGCGTCTCCTTGAGATCGTTTGTGAAGTAGATCGCGTCGCACCGGCCGTTGAATCCCGTGAGGTCCTTCAAGGCCACCGTCGCCTGCTTGGCGCCGACCGTGACCGTGCCGCCGTCGTGCCAGAACCATTCGGCGCCCTTGGTGCCGAACTCCTCCGCGAGCGGCTTGCCGTCCACCAGCACCTGGAAACGCCCGGGCGTGCCCGGCGCCTTCCAGACCGCGACCCAGTCCTTCGTGCGCACCCACACGCGATAGGTGCCGGGCGCAGGAAACGTGACGGTCGTGGTCGCATCCGCGACCGGTTTTCCCAGGCCGTGCGCCAGCAGGTAGGGCGACCCCATCAGGTCGATGAACTGCGTGTCGAGCGACCAGCCGCCATGCCGTTGGAAGCTCTCCGCCTCCACGAGCACGCGGTCGGCGGCCCATCCCGGCGCCGCTGCCAGCAGCGCCCCGATCAACCAGGTTTTGATATTTTTCATGGTAAACAGATTGGGCGGCCCGCCGCGTCGCGCGTCCGGACCGCCCTGCAACGATGCATCACTCGTAAACCAGCCGCGCGGTCGCCGTGGTGGCCGTCGCGCTCACAACGCGCATCCAGTAAGCCTGGAACTCCGCCGGGAAGACATGCTCGTGCCCCTTCCCGGACGGCACCGACACCGTGAGGTAGTCCACCCATGTGCCCGAGCCCGTGACGTCGACCTGCAACGTCATGCCGACCGCCTGTTCCGACCGATGGGAAAGCGCGATCTTCTTCCGCTCGTAACCGGTCATCAGATACGGCTCCGAAGGTTCCCCCGCCTGCACGGCGGTCTCGAACCACGGGCCGCCCTCGCCCCGCGGCCGCCCAAACGCCCACAGATCGTCGACGCTGCCGACCCACACGGCCACCTTGCCATCCTCGGACCGGATGAGGTGGCGATTGCCCGCCGGCAGCGTCGCCTCGACGCCGGAGACCACGAGCAAGCCGCGCCACGTCGCGAAGTCATGCATCGACCGCAGGTGCGTCGCCACCGGACGGACCTTCGCGATCCCGCCGGCATTCTCGGCCGGCAGTTCGAAAAACGTGCCGCCCGCATTCAGCAGATCGCGCTCGGTGCACACTTCGCGCACCACGCGTTCCGTTCCGCCGGCGGGATCCACCCGACCCGGCGCGCGTGGCAGCCGCCAGCGTTTGCCCGCCTCGTCCGTGTAGATCACCGAAGCCGCGTCGTGGGCCACGGCATCGCGCGGGATCGCGACATTTTTCTCCGTCCACTCCCGCGCGCCTTGCTCGTCCGTGCGGCGCAGCACCATGTCCGCGCCCATCTCATAGTAACCGTCGCCGGTCGCTACCGCGAGGGTGCGCTTGTTCTGCCCGCGCGCATGCAGCAGCGCCGTGGTGCGCGATTCGGTCCCGCGCGCCAGTCCGGCAAAGCGCGCATCCGCCGTCGTCCCGCGCCGATCGGCGTTGCGGTAGACAAACATCGCCGTGGCCTTCGGCACGTCGCGTCCGGCCCGCAGCCGCACCCACGCGCCGCGCTCCTCCGGGCGGAACGCCACCCATGCATACCCGGCCGCCGGCACCTCCACGGTGCGAAGCGGCGACCAACGCCCGTCGCCCGCCCGGTCCACCTCCAGCGTAAAGGTCACCGCGGCGCCGGCGGCGTGGGCCAGATGGAGCCCGCGCTGCTCGTAGCCGGAGAACAGATACGCATCCGACCACGTGCCGGCCGGCACCGTTTCCTCGAACCAGACCGCACCACGGCCGATGGGCGGACCGAATTGGTCGAGTTGTTCCGGGCGCAGGAAAACAAGGTTCGACTGCGACTGACCGGGGCCGGCGAGATTACCCTTGGCCCGGCGCTTGTTGAGAAACTCGCTCGCCGCGGTGTCGTCGCAACCGAGCACCACGCGGTCGCGCCAACGCGCGAAATCGCCGACGACCTTGAGATAGTTCGAACGCGGGGCGATGCCCGCCGACTTGCCCGGCCGGAAATCCCGCGGAAAACGCCAGAACGTGCCGTGCATCGTCATCAGCAGGTCCGTCTCGCCGATCTCGCGGATGCGCGGCCACTCGGTGTTCCAGCCGTGGGCGCCGTCGTAGGAATGACTGGCCTTGGGCAGCCGGTAGCTGTGCCACCGGCCGGCATCGAGCGTCATCAGGATCAGCGACCGGTGATCCCAGCCGATCGTCCAGATCGGATCGGTCTCCGGCTGCTCGTTGCCGTAAATTCCGCCCGGCCCGGTCACCTCGGTAAACTGGTTGCGCCGCACGACCGTCCATTGGTCGCCGCGACCATCCCAGCTCGCCAGCGCGCCGCTGGGGATGTCGGGCTTCTGCCGCGCGAGCGTGGAGTTCTCGCCGTTGTTGGCATACACCAGCACGCCCTGGCCGGAAAACAGTCCCTTGCCGTGATAGCCCGGCAGGCCGGCGCGGCGGAAATCGCCCTTCACCGCCTCGTCGCGGAAGAGCTCGGTCACCGCGAGGGTCTTCACATCCACCTCGTAGAAGCCTTCCTCCATCGAGGCGTAGTAAACCTTGCCGGCCGGATCGAGCAGGTGCCGTGCGGTGCCCGTCGGACGCCCGAACATCTTTTCATACGGGATCACGCGCACGTTGCGCTGCGCGTCGATCGCATACGGCCCGATGAAGAGCTGCTGCGATTCGCGATGGATCATCCGGTTGGCCGGTGTGCCGCCGATGCTCTCCGGCCGCACGATCTGCCGGAGGTCCGGCGTGATCTCGTAGAGTTTGTCGCTCGAGCCCTTCGGACTGTGCGGCGCGTAGGAGACGATCCACAAACGGTCCGCCCACGGCACAACGGCGCCGGTGCCGCACTCGCGCTCGTTGTTGAAGGTCGCGAGGTGCGGATAGATGCCGCTGATTTCGAACGGCTCGGCCGCGCGGGCGCCCGTGCAGGCGCCCGCCAGCATCGCTCCAGCCGCCAGCCAACCGCGCGCGCGCCGGGCACGCGCCGGGCCGGTCGATTTCTCCACGAGGTATCGTTGCACGATCAGTAGTTGAAGCGGGCCGTCAGCTGCAGCCGCCGCGGCGTGTTGAACCAGCCGGCATAACGCAGGGTGCCGTCGGCGCTGCGGATCTGGTAGAGGATCTCCTGCGCATCGAGGAGATTGAAGACGTTCACCTGCACGGAGGCGCGGATGTGACGCGTGAGGCGGAAGCTGTAGGTCGCGAAGATATCGTTCAGGAAACGGTTCGGATAAAAGAACATCTTCCGCGCCCCGCCGGCCGACGCATCCGAATACATATAGGCGCGATGGTTCTGCTGGAAACTGGAGGTCAGGCCCAGCCGCAGACCGCGCAGCCGGCCCTCGGTGAACGTATAGGTGTTCACGAGACTGTAGGCCCGCTCCGCGTAGCCCGCGGTCATCTCACCCGCCCGCCGGACGATCCATGTCCCGCCCGTAGGACTGGTGAAACCGAGTTGGTGGTCCGTGATCGGCAGACCGGTCGCGCCCGTGCCGATGCCGGGCGTGAGCAGGCCGAGCTGCTGCGCGTTCGTGATGTAGCCGCTTTCGCGGTCGAGCGTCGCGAAATACGGGCTGTTCTGGTCGCGCAGCATCGTGAGCGAGAGCGGCACCTGCGGCGAGTTCGGGTCGAGCGGATCCGACGGCACCAGGAACGGCGTCGCCGCCGCGGTGGGCGACGTCTTGATGCCGACCACGGTCTGGCCGCCGACGGTAACCGTGTTGAACTGGTCGTTGTAGAACTGCGGCAGCACCACATCGCTGCGCTCGGAGCCATTCGCCGTAGCGAAACTCGCGCGCATTTCCCAGCCGCGCAGCGGCCGGGCGGTAAGCGTCAGATTGTAGCCGTCGGAGGTCTTGCTGTAGACGTAGGCATTGCCGCCATGACGGCCGTTGATGCCGTTGGGATCGATGTCATCGCGGTTGCCGAAGCCGGCCGTAAAGTTCTGCGCCTCGGACTTGTAGTAGTTGATGTTGCCCGAGAGCCGCCGGTCGAAGAGGTCGATCTTGAGACCGACGTCCTTGCTCACGCCCTTGCCGGGAGGCAGCGGGTTGTTGAAGAGGTCGCGCGTGGTGTCGAAGTTGATCTTGCCGTTCGACGCGTAGTTCAGCGAAAGCCGCAGGTCCTTGATCGGCGTGTCCATCACGGCGCCGAGGTTGAGGCTGTCGTAGGAGATCGGACCGCGCTTCAGCCCGAGCGCCTTGCGCAGGCCCATCGCCTCCTCCTTCCGGATGCCGGCCATCGTGTCGATCTTCCCGCGCCACCACTCCGAAAACAGGCTGGCGCCCCAGCTCTTCTCGTCGGTGTCGTCCATGATGTAGGAACCGTTGCTCGGGTTGCCCGTGTTGGCATTCACGCCGCCCGACATGCCCATGGGATTGTTGGCTGTCGGCGGCACCGCGCCGGAGTAGACCTGAGGAGCAAGCTTGTAGACCCGGCCGTTGGGATGGCGGATCGTATCCACCGCCCAGTCCTCGCCGCCGATGATCTTGTCCGGATACATCTGCGTCCAGACGCCCGGCATCACGATGCGCCCGGACTCCGCATTGTTGATGTTGGCGAGGTTCTGGATGATGTTCCCGTTCCCATCCACCTCGTAGAAACGCACGGTGTATTGGTTGGACCAGCTCTCCATGTCCTGCCGGAAGATGTTGGCCTGGTGCCGGCCGAACCATTTGCCGAGATCCTTCTGGTAGGCGATCGCCGCGCGGTAGCCGCGCGCGCCGGTGAAGAACGGCGTGCCGACGAGCGAGGTGTTGAACGCCCACTTCTGGCCCACCGCACCCGTCGCAGGATCGACGTAGCCGTTGCCCGTCGCACCGGGCGCGAAGACCGTGGTCGAACTTGCGCGGGGTGCTTCGTTCACGCGCGCGTCGTGCCCGTAACGCAGCTGCACCGCGAGGCCCTCGGCCAGGGTCGCCTCCGCCACGATCGACTTGATCTCGTTGATGTAGGCATCGCGGTGGTAGGGGCCGACCGCGGAGTCGACCTTGTCGAGGTCGATCACGCCCCCGGTCATCGCGATGAACTCGGGGAACGCGACGAGGTAGCGCGCGCTCTGGTTGTCGACGCGCACACCGTTGTTGAGCACCCACGAGAGCGGCGCCCGGACCGTGGATGCCTGCGCGAAGATCGTGTCGCGGTTGTATTTTCGAAACTCGCCGCGGATCTGCAGCCGCTTGAACGGCTGGACCGTCGCCGCGAGATGATAGCCCTTGGCCTCACGCCCGAGCAGCGGGCGCGAATACTTCGTGTCGTCGCGCACGCCGTTGAAACGGAAGGCGAACAGCCGGTCGCCCGCCTGCGCGTCGATCGTGTAGCGCCGCGAGCCTTCCGAGTCGCCCGAGAGGGACACCGCCATCGTCGGCCGCCGGCCGATGTAGGCCCGCTTCGAGGCACTCGTGATCACGCCGCCGGCATCGCCGGAGCCGAAGAGCAGCGAATTGGAACCGCCGATCGCCTCGACGCGCTCGATGTCGAAACTGTCGAGCAACGTCGTGTCCGAACGCAGGAAGCCATCGCGGCGCGGATTGTTGATCTGCAGCCCGCGCATCGACATCGACTTCGGATCCTGCCGGTCGCCGTCGACCATGCCGCGCACGTCCTCGCCCGCATTGATTACCGCGGGCCCGAGGCCGCCGAGCTTCCAGAGCATGTCCGTCATGTCGACGGTCGCCATGTCGTCGAGCATCTGGCGGTTGAAGATCTTCGCATCCAGCGGCGTCTTGTTCAGCGCCGTGTTCACGCCGGTCACGGAGTTCGTGTTGGTGGCATCGTAGGTGTCGCCGACATCGGACTTCACCTCGAACACATTGAGCATCAGCGGATCGTCCTTGGATTCCTTGGCGGCGCCGGCGGTCGGCTTGGGCGCCGGCGCGGCCTGGGCGTGAAGTGACGCGGGAACTGCGCCGACGCTCAAAGCGAGCGCCACGCAGGCGAAACGAACGGGGTTGGACATGGGGAAGGGTAAGTGAGGGAAGACTGAGGTAGATTGTCACAACCCGGCCCGCATAACACCAGCCTCGGAATTTTTTTAAGAATCGTGTGTTGCCCGGGCCCGCCGGCGACAATCCCCTTGGCGCACGATGAGCCCGGAACATGAGGAACGGCAGTGGGCCCTCGCCGCCCAGCGGGGCGACCGCGATGCGTTTGCCGTCCTCGTCGAGCGCCACCACCGCCGCGTGCGGGCGTGTCTCGCCGCGCGGATGTCCGATCCCCACGAGGCCGAGGACCTCGCGCAGGAGGTCTTCGTGACCGCGTGGCGGAAGTTTGCCGATTACGATCCCGCACGCCCCCTCGCTCCGTGGCTGCGCAGCATCGCCCTCAATCTCCTCCGCAATCACTGGCGCAAATTCCGCGCCGAGGCCGTCGGCGGCAACGTCGAGCTCGCCGCGCTGCTCGACCGCCGCATCGCCGAAGCCTGCTCCGCGGAGCGCGAGCCCCAGCTGCACGCCGCGCTCCACGATTGCCTCGAACACATCGACGGCCCCGCCCGCGAACTGCTCCACCGCCGCTATGGCGAGGAGGAATCGGTGCGCGAGCTGTCCGACCGGCTCCAGCGCGGCTACTCCGCCGTCACGATGCAGCTCCACCGCCTGCGGGAAATCCTCGCCGAGTGCATCGGCCGCAAGCTCGGCAAAGCGGGGGAAACGGCATGACGCCCGACGCCACCCGCCAGCTCGTCGCCCGTGCCATCGCGGGTGAGCTCTCCCCGAGCGAAGCCGCGGACCTGCTCGCGGCCTGCCGCGCCGACCCCGCCCTGCTCCGCCAACTGGGCGACCTGACCGTGATCGAGCGGCTGCTCGCGCACGGCCACCTCTACCCGGACGACGGCGCCTTTGTCCGCGAGGTTCGCGAACGCCTCGCCGAGCCCGCACTCGCGCCGCACTCAAGGCCGGGCCGGCGGCTGCGTTTCCCGCGCCTCTGGCCCCTCGCGGCCGCGGCGGCCGTCGTCGTGCTCTGCACCCTCTGGTGGTCTCTCGCGCCCACCGCCGCTCCCGCCCGCGTCGTGCGCATGGAGTCCGCCACGTGGGACGCCGGCAGCCCCGCGCTGCAGATCGGCGACACCGTGGCCCGCGGTCGCCTGCGGCTCGCACACGGTCTGGTCGAACTGGGCTTCGCCCGCGGCGCGCACATGATCGTCGAAGGTCCGGCTGAATTCGAGGTGCGCGGCGCCGAGCACGCCGTCCTCCATCAGGGCCGCGTCGTCACCCGGATGCCCAAGGGCACCCGGGGCTTCATGCTCGACAGCCCCCGCGGCCGGCTGATCGACCAGGGCACGGAGTTCGGGGTCAACGTCGCCCGTTCCGGCGATACCGAGGTCCACGTGCTCGAGGGCAAAGTCGAAGCCGTGCCGGAAAACTCCCAGCCTTCGCTCCAACTCACCGAAAATCAGGCCGCGCGGCTCACCTCGGATCACGTCGAACAATTCGCCGCCGACGCCATCGGCTTCATCACCGATCTCCCGCCGGTCTCGGCCCGCGCGATCGGCTACCTGCACTGGTCGTTCGATGAAGGCTCCGGCGCCGTCTCGCACAACCGCGGCCGCGGCCTCGGTCTGCCCGACGCGCGTGCCCTCCACCGCTCCTACCCCGCAACCGCGGCGGGACCGCAGTGGATCAGCGGCCAGTTCGGCGGCGGCATCGCCTTCGACGGCCTCGGCAATTACATCGAGTGCGAATTCCCCGGCATCGCCGGCGGCGAGCCGCGGACCGTCGCGTTCTGGGTCAAGGTCCCGCGCGACTCCTCCACGCAGGAAGGCTACGGCATCGTCAACTGGGGCACCTACGACGCCCCGGGCCTTGCCTGGCAGATCTCCGTCAATCCCAACGCCGCCGAAGGCCCGCTCGGCCGCCTCCGGCTCGGCGTGCACGAGGGCTGGGTCATCGGCACCACCGATCTGCGCGACGACCGCTGGCACCACTGCGCCGTCGTGATGTATGGCGGCCACCGGCCCGACTCGGCCACCCACATCCTGCTCTACCTCGACGGCGAACTCGAACCTGCCGCGCGCAAAGCCGTGCGCGAGATCCGCACCCAGATCGACGGCGCGGAGGCGCACAATATGTGGCTCGGCCGCAACCTCGCGTTCCGCGATCCCGCGCGCCCCAACTCGCTCGGCCGTTACTTCCGCGGCAGCGTCGACGAGGTCTTTGTCTTCAATGCTTCGCTGAACCAGGAGCAGATCCGCTCGCTCATGAAGCACAACCGGATCGACCTCCCGCCCGGCCCGCTCGCGCAGGCCGCCACGCGCTAAGCCGCGCGGTCACCGCTCGGCGTAGCCGCCCGGGCCGAATTTGCGCGCGTTCACAAAGGCCCGCGTCTCCTCGAAAATCCGCATCTCCCCCGTCACCCGCGGATCGCCCGTCCGGCGCTGATACGCCTCGAGCTGCGCCTTCAGCCGCGCCTTGATCGCCGCATGTGCCGGCGAATCGGCGAGGTTGTTCGTCTGCCACGGATCCGCCTCCGCATCGTAGAGTTCTTCCCGCGGCCGCGGCGCGACAAACAACTCGGTGAAACGCCTCACCTCCGGGTGCCGCGGGTGCTTCGTCACCAGATCGATCTCATCGCCCGTCTCCGCCGTCCGGGCGTAATCCGCATCCGGCAGCTCCTGCGCCGGCTCGATCTTCCGCCGCGGCGCGTCGCTGTAGTTCACGAGGTAGAGGTAGCGCTCGTCGCGGATCATCCGCCCCGCGAGGTTCGTCGGTGCCTCCTCGCCGTGCCACTCGATTCCCGCCGCCGTCCAGCTCCGCGCCGGATCGACGCGCCCCGACTTCCCCGAGCGCAGCACGTCGAGCACGCTCCGCCCGCTCATCTCCTTCGGCACCGGCAGACCGGCGGCCTCCAGGATGGTCGGCGCCAGGTCCGCGAAGTTCACGAAATCGTCCACGATGCGCCCGCCTTTCACCGCCGCCGGCCACATGATCGCGAGCGGCACCCGCAGGCCCCAGTCGTAGAGGTTGGTCTTGGAACGCAGCACCTGCGTGCCGTTGTCCGCCGTGACGATCAGCAACGTATTCGCCAGTTCGCCCCGCTCCTCAAGGGTGCCCAGCACCCGGCCGAGTTCGCGATCCACGTGACAGATCTCATAGGCAAACCGGGCCCGTTCGCGCCGCACGCCCGGCGTCTGCGGCAGGAAACCGGGGGTCTTCAGCCCATCCGATTTCACGCCAAACTGCTCGGCCAGCTTCCGCTCATTTTCCTTTCCGTAGGGCGCATGCGGCTCGAGCGTGCCGATCCAGAACCAGAACGGCTGCCCCGGCTTCCGCCCGTCGAGGAACTTCGCGAAGTTCGCCGGATAATCGATGTCGCTGATCCCTTCCTCGCGCGGCGTGCGCTTGAGCGTGTTGTAAACGGTCCCCGCCGGATTCCGCTTCCGGCCCGACGGCGGGATCACGCCCGGCCCCCAGCCCTTGCCGGTGAAACCCGCATGATATCCGCCCGCCTCCACCAGCTCCGGCAGCGTCGCAAACTTCGCCGGCAGCCACGCCTGGATGAAGGCGCCCTGCTCGAGCTCCCAGAAATTTCGCCCCGTCAGCAACGCCGCACGGGACGGCGCGCACGAGGGCGCCGACGTGAAGCCGCGGGTGAACAGCACGCCTTCGCGCGCCACCCGATCGAAGTTCGGCGTCGGCAGCTTCGACCAGCCGTAGGCGCTCCGCTCCAGCCAGCTTTCGTCATCGGTGATGAACACGACGACATTCGGCCGCACCTTCGCGCCCGCCGTTGCGGCGTGAAGGCCGGCCATTCCGCCGCCGAACAGAACCACCGCCATCGTCAGAACGAGCCTGAGTTTCATCGTAAAGAAATCCCATCGCCGCGCGTTTCCCCGCCGCCGCTCCTTCGACCTGCCCGCCGCGCGGCGCCGGCGTTCATTTCTCGCGGAACAGCTCGCTCTGCACCACCGCATGCACCAGCGACCGCACCCCGTAGCCGCCGCCGCGCGTCGCCGCCGCGATCCGGTCGACCGCCGCACGATCGCTGAAACGCACCGGCGCCCCCGTCGCATACACCACGAGCTGCCGCGCCAGGTTGCGCGCCACCTGCTCGTCGCTCTCCGCGAGCAGCCGCTTGAACTCGCGCACTTCCGCGAACGGCCGCCCGTCCGGCAGCTGCCCCGCCGCATCGACCGGCAGGCCGTAGTGAAACTCGAACGGCTGCCCGTTCTTCCCGAGCCCCTTCACCGCCGGCTTCTTCTCGTCGACGCCACGGTAACGATCGCGCCACGCGCCCATCACGTCGAAGCTCTCCAGCGCGAAGCCCGGCGGGTCGATCTTCACGTGACACGACGCACAGCTCGGGTCCGAGCGATGCTTGTCCAGCTGCTGCCGGATCGTCACCGCCCCGCGGATGTCGGGCTCCACGGCCGGCACCGGCGGCGGCGGCGGAATCTCCATGCCCAGGATGCGTTCGATGATCCACTTGCCGCGCAACACCGGCGAGGTCGTCGTGCCGTTGGCCGTGACCTTGAGCACGCTCGCCTGCGTCATCAGTCCGCCGCGCACCGACTCCTTCGGCAGCGCCACGCGCCGCATCGCGCTGCCTGTCACGCCCTCGATCCCATAGTGCGACGCGAGCCGTTCGTTGAGGAACGTGAAGTCGGACTGGATCAGGTTCCGCGCGGGCAAATCGCGCTCCAGCAGGTCGGCGAAAAACATCTGCGTCTCGAGCACCGCCGCCTCGACCAACGCATCGTCCAGATAGTAGTCGTTGTAGAGCGTCGTCGACGGCGTCGTGTCCTCGATCTTCCGCAGGTCCACCCAGTAATCGAGAAACGCCTCCACGAAACGCCGCGCCTTCGGGTCGCGCAGCATGCGCTCCGTCTCGGCCCGCAATCCCGCCGCCTCACGCAGCCGCCCTTGCGCCGCCGCCGCTCCCAGTGCCTGGTCCGGCTCCGAGTTCCACAGGAACAGCGCCAGCCGTGTCGCCAACGCATGATCGCCCAGCGGTCCCGGCTGTTCGTCGAGGAAAACGAAGCCCGGCGAGGCCAGCACCGCCGTGTAGGTCGCCAGCATCGCCTCGGTGAAACTCAGCCCCGCCCGCGTCCGCTCGTCGAAGAGCGCCAGGAAGCGCGGCACGTCGCCCGCCGCCACCGGCCGCCGATACGCGCGCGCCACAAACGCCCGCAGCAGCCGCTCGGCGTCCTGCCTCGGATTCGCGGAGACGACCTCCACCGCGGCTTCCTCGAGCGGCACGAGGCGCTGGCCGGCATTGCGTCCGCCTTCGCGGCGATCCCCGTCCGCAATCACCGGAATCGTCACGCCGCCGGATTTTTCCTTCGTCACCCGCCGCAGCGGCAGATCGCCGAACAACAGCCGGTAGCCGGCCAGCGACGCTTCGTCGTAGATCGGCCCCTCGACTTCCATCCAGCGGAAGGCCACCGCCGGCGCGCCCTCGGGCGTCATGTGCGGATTGCGGAAATTGTTCGGCCGCGAGCGATACAGCCGCGAGGCATCCGGCACGAGCGTCTCGTTGGCCAGCAGCCAGACTTCGCCGAGATCGTGGACGGCCGGCTCCGGCGTGAGATCGAACGCGCCCACGCGCCGGTTCATTATGCCGTTGCGCGTATAGACCGTCACCGGCTCGTGCCGCCGCCCCGGCTGCACGCGGTCGTAGTCGCCCACGTTGGGATTCGGCGGCCGCGGCGTGCCCTTCTTGTCGTTCTCGTTGGCGAAACGCATCGAGATGCCGCCCGGCGGCACCCACAGCGTGTAGCCGCTGAAGCGGATCCGATACCGCCCCGCCACCGGCGCGCGGAAGCCGTCCCACCGGTAGGTGAATCCGGTCACGTAATTGCTCGAGACCCAACCGATCGCCTCCTGCTCGCGCAGCTCCGGGTTCGCATCGCCCACCGTGAGCGGCTCGCGGAGCCAGCGCACCTCCGGCTGCGGCGTGTTCAGCCCGATGACGGGAAACGTCATCCGATCCGGCGACGAGTTGAAGATGCTGCCCGTGAACTTGCTCGTGAGCGTCCGTTGGTCGCGCGCGTAGTGCCGCACCGTGCGGGTCGGCGGCTGCACGAATTTCACGCTCAGCACCTGCCGGATCGCATAGTCCGCCGCTGCCATGTAGCGCGCCATGTGCACGTGCGAAACATCCAGCGCATCGCCGATCTTGTTGAAACGGTGCGCCTCTCCGTCGTCCGGAAACTGCCCTTTCACCTGCAGCCACGGAGCCGCGAGCAGGTCGCGCAGCGCGTTCTCGTATTCGTAGCCGTTGAGCCGCCGGCCCGTCGCCCGGCCTTCGCGCGCCGTGACCGCCCGCTCGTGCGCCTCGATGGTGCCGCCGAGCTGCCGCACAAACGCCGCGATCTCCTCCCCGGCCGGTTGCCGCTTCTCCTTCGGCGGCATCTCGTGCTCCGCCACGCGGTCCAGAATCCGCACCCACTTGCGCAGGTTCTCGGCATCCGTCGGCTTGAATTCGAGCGCGGCGAGATCGAGGCCCGCCTCCTTGTCGACGTCGTTGTGACACGCCGCGCAGTATTTCTCCGCAAACGCCTCCACGCCCGCGGGCTTCCCCCACGCGCTGGCGGCGAGGAGCAACAGGTAGGGCGCCCCCGCCCCAAGGCACCGCGCGAACTTCCGCAGCGCTCCGCCGCTCATGCCAGGTCGAGCCCCTTCATCGTGCCGGTCGACGAGGCAAATTTCTCCTCTTCGATTCCCATCCGCTGCAGCATCGAGACAAAGAGGTTGGGCAGCGGATAATTCTGCGTCGTCGAAAACGCGAGATGCTGCCCGTGCCGGAATCCGCCGCCGGCGAGAATCGTCGGCATGTTGAAACAGGTGTGCTGGTTCGCGTCGCCGAAGTTCGAGCCGTAGAGCACCATCGTGCGGTCGAGCAGCGTCTCCTCCGCCTCCTTCACCGCCTGCAGATCCGCGATGAGCCCGCCGAGCAGCTTCATGTGCCACTCGTCGATCGTGATCAGCTGCGAGCGCTTCGCCTCGGATTTTCCGTGGTGCGAGAGGTTGTGGTAGCCGTCCGTGATCCGCACCTCCGGGATCTCGAGCGCCGGCGTCGACACCCCGTCGAGCATCAGCGTGATCGCGCGCGTGGAGTCGGTCTCGAACGCCAGCCGGGCGAGATCATACATGATCTTCACCTTCTCCATGTAGGCGGCCGGCGACGCCGGATCGATCGGCAGGCTGGCCGTGACCTTCGGCTTGGGCTTCCGCTCCCAGCCGGCCGACGCCTGCAGCCGCGTCTCGAGGTCGCGCACGCTGGTGAAATACTGGTCGAGCCGGTCGCGGTCCCGCGCCGTCACCCCGCGCTGCAATTCCCTGGCCTGGCCCGCCACCGTATCGAGGATGCTGCGGCCGGTATCCAGTTTCCGGATCTGCGCCTCCACCTGCTCCGGTGTGCCCTGCAGAAACAGCTGCCGGAACACCTCCGCCGCCTTGTCCTCCGGCGGGATCGCCACGCCCGTCCCCGTCCACGAGAGCGAGCGCTGCCGCGTGTTCACCGCCAGCGTCAACGAGGGGAAACGTGTCAGCGTCCCGATCCGCTCCGCGATGTGCTGGTCGAGCGAGATCGTGTTGCGGAACGAACTGCTCCCCGGATGCGGCGCCGCGGTCAGGAAACAGATGTCCGCCGGGTGCCCGCCGTCGACGTTCGGGTGCGACACGCCGCTGAACACCGAGAATTGATCCCGGTGCGCCGCCAGGTGCCGCAGATACGGCGACAACTCGTAGCCCCGGCCCGACGCCTTCGGGAAGAACTGGTCGCCCAGCAGCCCGAGGTTGTTGCAGACCGCGAGCATCCGCCGCGGCTTCGCACCGGGCGCCAGCGGCGAACCCGCGGCCGCCCCCGCCGCGCGCACAAACGGCGAAAGCATCGACTCCAGAAACGGCAGCGCCAGCGCCGTCCCCGCGCCACGCAGGAACCGTCGCCGCGACAGCGGTGCACGCGTCGTCACAAAGGGGGCGGAGGCCACGGGAGTCGGGAATTTCGGGTGCATGAGCGCAGGTGGGGTCACGGCGGTGCCGAGGGAAGAGACGCACGCCACCCGGATTCGGTGCGCGTCTCCGCGCCTCCGCAAGCCTGCACCGGCGCCAAACCCATGGCCTCGTTCCCCGGAAGGTTCGCCACCGCTTCAGCCATCCACCGATGATCACTCCGTCATCTGCGGACTTCCCGAATCTGCGGGAAACCACCTCCCCGCCGACTACACAAAGAGCTTCGTCACCGCCTTCGCCTTCACCAGTTCGCGCGGCTGGTTAAGGTGGTTGTAGACGATGGTCTCGGGATCGATGCCAAACGCGTGGTAGATCGTCGCGAGCAGTTCCGTGGGATGCACCGGGTCCTTCGTCGGACTCGACGCCGTCTTGTCCGACTCGCCGTGCACGTAGCCGCGCTTGATGCCCGCGCCCGCCACGATGCTTGTGTAGCAATACGGCCAGTGATCGCGCCCGTCGGCGCTGTTGTTGTTGCCCGAGGTGCTCACCCCGCGCTCCGGACTGCGGCCGAACTCGCCGAGCGCCACGACCAGCGTCTCGCTCAGCAGTCCGCGCTGGTCGAGATCCTC
>JACCEC012886445.1_pt1 | contig 50956 bp, 48 predicted proteins | sample 7450121 | NCBI WGS metagenome assembly JACCEC01 (sample SAMN15323455, study PRJNA562643) | freshwater metagenome | isolation source: river surface water | place: USA:Blue River Watershed | collected 2017-08-18
CATCTATATTCATTGTCTCTATTACCAATTTATTTAATTCCTTTATATTATTCTTTGCGTTTCGTTTTATTAAATCTGTCACTATTTTTTTCATTTTACTTATTTCACTTTTTGGAATAGCTAATTTATCATATTGAATTCTACATTTCTCTTCAATTGTATAATCTTCATCATCATTATCTAGTATATCACAATTCATTTTCTCAAAACAATATGGTTTTACATCAAATATACCTATAAATTTAAAATATTCTTCTAATGATTCTTTATATCTAGATAATTCTCTATAATTAGTTTCATTATTTCCATAAATTTTATTTAATAGATATTTTTCGTATTGATATAAATAACTATCTTGTATTAGTTGTATTAGCTCTTTTACACCAATATCTAATATAAATGATTCCCATTTACCCTTATACAATTTTAATTTATTCATATTAGTATCATATATTACATTACAATGTTCAAAGTTATCAGCTACATTAGTAATAGTATCTATTATATTTAAAAAATCTGTTTCGTTTAAATTAAAACCATATTTATAAGCATCTTTTTCTAATCTTTTGATTTCTCTAATATATTTATCTTCAATACTAAATTCTAAACCTATTAACCCTATCTTCTTATGTTCTGTTATTTTATTAATTTTATCCATTGTATCCAGTTTATTAATATAATTATACATAGTATTATTATATTGAATATTTTGAATGTTTTGTATAAGTGTTGGTTGTTTGGTTTCTGTTATTATTTTATATATTCTATTATTTAAAATAGTGTCTTTAATTTCGTCTGTTAATTCTATATCATTATCAATTGCAGGACAAAGTTTTTTTAATGTTAACAGGTGTTTTTTCATATCTCCTTTTTGTAAAGTACTATATCCACATCTTGGACAAGTATATGGATGTTTTGTTTTTCTATTTCTTTTCTGTGTTTTAATCATATATATTCATATTTTATCTTAATATATCTTTAAATATATTTAATATTGTTATATCTGAAAATATCTTAGCTTATCTTAAAAACTCTTAAGTTATCTTATACTATATAAAAGGACATAAGTTTTTTTTTTGGTTTAATTAATAGTTTATTTAAAAATTAGAATTTTTAACATTTCAAAAATATAAAATTTTTTTTTTTTACAATATAAAATTTTAAATTTTTAATTATATAAATTATTGTAAATAATATTAAAAGAACATATTATTTTATAATTTTTGATTATAATCAATTACAAACAATCAATTATGTTTAATAGGGGGAAGGCAAGGGAGAGAAATAACAAAAAAGAAAAAGGAAAAAATGAAAGGAAAACAAAAGAATAAATTTAAAATTTAATATTATAAAGTGTTTAATAGTACTTTAAGTATGATAATAGGAACTAATAGGAAATTTGTTTTCACCCCTAAACAACATTCTTTGAGCAGTTGTTGGTTTAGAATGGATCTTATTTTCTTCGGTCATATAACCATAAAACCATTCGTTAGGTCCCATTGTGCAAAGAACCTTTAGTTTCAAATTCTCGATTGATTTCCTACAAATAGTACAAGGAAATACTTTACCATATTCACCATCAGAAGTATACCTCCAAATCTTAATAACACCATTCGTTTGCTTTCTAATCCACCTTGCCTTTTTAGTACCCTTTTGACCGTTCAGTTTAGCTTCATATTCCAAATGATCAAGTAGCCTCCTTTCAGCACAACACTTTGATGTATTAACTACTTCAATACCACCGGCAGAAGCATGCACAACAATACCAATTCGACAGGTTCTCCTTTTCTCCAAAATATCCTCCTCAAAATTGGTATACCTTGCCCTCGCCATATTTGATATGAAAATCTATTACAAAAATATAGTAAATAATTATAATAGATTTTTATATGAGTATCTATTTTTTAATAAATAAGAATCAAATTTTAAGAAAAAGTATTAAAATTAAAAAAAATATATTAAAATACTTTAATAATGAATTGTAGTATTTTTCTTTTTAGAAGAGATTTAAGATTAGAAGATAATAATGCTTTTATTAAATGTTTAGAATATATTAAAAATACAGATTTGAATTTAATACCAATATTTCATTTAAATCCCGATCAAATAAATAAAAGTAAAAATGCATATTTTTCTGATAAATGTGTAAATTTTATGGATGAATGTCTACAAGATTTAGAACAACAACTAAATAAACAATTAAATCTTAAATTATATATTGTATATGGTAATATAGAAGAGATTATAGATAAAATAGAAAATAATTATAAAATAGATAGTATATTCTATAATATAGATTTAACTCCTTATGCAATTAAAAGAGATAAGAATTTAAAGAATTATTGTAATAAAAGAAATATAAAAGTTTTTGAAAGTGAAGATTATACATTATATCCAATTAATAGTATAAAGAAAAATGAATTAGAGTATTATAAATTATTTACAGCATTTTATAATAAATCATTAGAAAGTTTACCTCAGAAACCAATTAAATATAAATTTACTAAATTAAAAAAAATTCAAAAACTTAAAAATTTAGATTTGTATGATAATAACCTCGAGAAATTTTATATAAAAGAGAAAAAGTTATTAAATGGTGGGAGATTAAATGCTTTAAAAATATTAAATAAAATAAATGATGGAAATTTTGATAATTATAAAAAAGAAAGAGATTATCCAAGTTTAGATTCTACAACAAAATTAAGTGCTTATTTAAAATTTGGTTGTATAAGTATACGTGAAGTATATTATACAATTTATAATAAATATAAAAATAAAAAAAATGATTTATTACGAGAATTAATTTTTAGGGAATTTTATTATAATATTGTATTCAATAATCAAAATTTATTACAAAAACAAATAAATAAGAATTTAGAGAATGAAGATTTTAATGAGAATTTTTCTAAGATACCATGGAATAATGATAAATCTTTATTAAAATTATGGGAAAATGGTATGACAGGATTCCCTTTAGTTGATGCGGGAATGAGAGAATTAAATAATACCGGATTTATGCATAATAGAATAAGAATGCTTACATCATCTTTTCTTATAAAACAATTAAATATTGATTGGAGATTAGGGGAAAGATGGTATATGAAACACCTGATTGACGCAGACCCTATTCAAAACAATCAGGGTTGGGTTTCTAGTTTTTCTGGTGCTTCTGCTCAACCCTGGTTTCGTATAATGAGTCCTTGGGAGCAAATTAGGAAATTTGATAAAGATTGTAAATACATAAAAAAATGGATTCCTGAATTAAAAGACGTACCTTCTAAAGATATTTTAAATTGGGACATAAAGTTTAAAGATTATCCAAATTGCAAATATCCTAAACCTTGTGTAGATCATAAAATAGAAAGAGAAAAGATACTAAAAAAATATAAAAAATATTTAAAAAGTTAAATAGTAAATAAAAATAATAGAAAAATAACTTACATTGATGGTACAAATTCCCAATCTAAATCTTGACAAATTTTTTTAAATATTTCTTCTTGTTGAAAAAGTTTTGTTCTTGATTTTAATAGCGGAAAATGTTTTAAATATTTATCTTCTCCCAATAATAGTAAAAATTTATGTAAACAATAAGAATAACTTAAGAAATTTTTTCTATTAGATGGAGCATGGTTTAAAAATGGAACCTGAATTTGTTTAAAGAGATTTCTTAATTTTTCTTCTAATTCTACAGTTAAGTGTGGATTTGGTATTCCTGTAATTCTGTGAGTAATATATGGAATATGTTCGTAATATCTATTAATTTTATTTTTTTTTAGAATTTGTTTTACTTTTTCGTGTGTTACATCAGCCATATTAACAATTTTTTGTTTTTTTAATTCTAATAATATTTTTTCAAAGACTTCTTCTGGTATATCAGTAGTCTCTTTACCTTGTATTTGATTTATCCCGATGAATCCCTTAAGTTTCCCTAAAGGTCAGACTATACCTTAAGCCATCATAGAAGTTGATTAGACTTCTCAGACCCACCAGCATCTAGTCGTTGAACCTTCTCCATATCCTTATCATATCAGACTTAGGAGCTTGGCTGCGGATTGCCCAATCCTTTACTTTTTTACCATTGGATACGGCTATTAACCGTGTTCCTTTGTATTGTTTCCATAACAAAGTGGTAGTAAAGGCTCTAAGGGGGTTCCCGGCAATTTGGAGGTGTTGCTAAAGAATGTTAATTCTTTAACTAGTAGGTATCACGCTTTTCACGCCTACTGTTACGAGCATATAAATCTAATTAAATTTAATTTTATACTTAAATTTAGATTAGGAACACATTATTTTTATATTTCCTATTATTTTCCAATACTCGTTAAAATGATTTATCCTTTTATAAGAGAAATAACTGATTTCCTTTGGTGGTTCTTTATAAGAGGGTTTATCATTATCTGTAATAATATATTCTATTGAATTACAATCTTCACAAAACATTAATCCTTCGTGTAAAAGAATATTCATATTAGAAGATTGACAAAAATTACATAAATCTATTTCAGTAGTAATAGAATTATCAATAAAATTATTATCTGTTTTAGCTAAATAAGCATCCATTAATGTAGCTCTATTTCTCGAATAATCGGTAAGTGTTTCATTATTATTTGAAAATGTTGAATTTAAATTATTTTTCGGTAAATTTATTGGACTAGGTGGTTTTATATTATTACCATTGTTTCCAAAAAAATCTAAAATATTACATACTTGATTTTTCTTATTATTTTTTTGTTTTTCAAGTATATCATAATATTTGAATAAAATTTCAGATGTTTCTGTTAAATAGTCTAATTCGGAAACATTAATAATTTCATTTAACAAATGTTCTTTTTCTCTTTTTTTATCACATAAACTATGATAAGTATTTAATTCTTCATCAGTTAAATTAGAAAAATTAATTCTGTTATATTTGGAAATTTTCTCTTGAATTTTATCAATTTCTTTTTTGTAATGATTTATTTTACTATCAGTATCAATAAAAGTATCACATTTTTTATTATGACAAATATCTAATGTAACTTGAACTCTTTCATAGTTACATTTTCTCTTATTTGTAGAATCGACATCCTTCATAATTTTTTTCTTATTTATAGAACTTTTAAAAATATAATATTATAAACTCTTTAAATATATTTTAAAAGATTCTATAAACTTTCCTTAAAAATAATACGCAAAATTATTAAAAGATTTTGTATAAAATAACAAAATTGAGATGTTTTAATCTATTAAATTTATCCGCTAAATTTTTTATGTAAAGTTCTTTATTTAAAATTTGATGATATTAAAAATAAAGTTTAAAATATAGTTTAGTTGAGAAAATGGTAAAGAAAAGAACAAAAGAACATTATTTAATCAGATATATTTTTAGAAATAATATCGAATCAGTTAAAAAATCTTTTCTAAGTAATTTAGATGTTAATTATAAAAATAAATATAATTCATCTGGACTAGTACTTGCTTCTTCAATGGGTCATTTAGAAATAGTAAAAGAACTATTAAAATATCCACAAATTGATGTAAATTTACCGAATAAAAAGGGTACAACTGCGTTAATGATAGCAGCATATCAGGGTAATTTAGAAATTATTAAGGAGCTTCTTAAAAATTCAAAAATAAATATCAATATACAAAATGAAGTTAATAATGATTTTGGACTAAGACTAGCTTCACAAAATGGACATTCTGATATTATAAAGGAACTACTTCAAAGAAAAGAAATAAAAATTAATTTACAAACTAAATATGGTGATACAGCTCTTATTACAGCCTGTAATAAAGGGCGTTTAGAAATAGTTAAGATTTTGCTTCAAAATAAAGAAATTGATGTAAATAAAAAGAATATTCATGGTAATACAGCACTAATTAAAGCAGCTTATAAAGGAAAATTAGAAATAGTAAATGAATTGCTAAAACATAAAGATATTAATATTTATTTAAAAGATAATAATGATAAAACAGCATTAGATTATGCAAATGAGAGAGGATTTTTAGCAATAGTAAAAGAATTAGAAGCATATAAAATTAGTAGTTATTTTAATTCAATGTAGATTTTTTCCAATAAAAACCATCTCTAAGTAAATTATTATCGATACATTTATTTAATGTAAGTCTAGAAATTTTATGTTCTTTTATTACATCATTTATCGATGTGTATTCTTTTATAATTTCATTTGTAACTGGATTAATCTTTTGAATTTGTATTTTACTTCCATTAATTCTTTTATTTGGTAATTTTTCTCTAGATAAATATTCTTCTTGTAATTCTGTAGAACAATTATGCCACATCATAAAATAATGACCACCTGATTGAGTTCCTAATTTAATTGCTTTAGATATAGGTGCACCACTTTTAAATTTTCTATCTTCTCCGGCTTCTTTTTGGTCCATAAAAACTCTAATAATTTTATTTTTTTCTAGATTTAGCATTGCTACAAAACCAATATTAACTTGTATAGTTTTATTTGTAGGTTCTAAAATTTGTATGGTATCATCTGATAATTTTCTATCTAATGATTTCCATCTGTAATTTTTATAGAGTGTATTATTTTTACTTGCTTCTAAAATACAATTTCTTGATGTTTCAGGAATAGTGGTATCTCTTGAAACTTCTATAATACTAGAATATGTTTTAATTAAAGTTTTACCATCAGAACTGTATCTTTGAATTTTATCACCTTTTGTTTGTTTGATGATTTTATCATCAATAATTGGTAGATACGATTCTGGTAAATAATCAGCAGAAATATCTTCATCATCTGAAATATCACCTTTAGAAGATTTGTTTTTAATATTTTCTAATTCAACTTTAGTTTTAGCATATTCTAATCTAATTTTTTCTAATTCAAAAAGATTTTTCATACGATTTTCATTTCTAAAAAGGTAAACATTATGAATAGCGATATTTAATGCTCTTTGAATTTGGTCATCGTTCATTAAAAAAACTTCTGTGGATGTTTTATCGTTATATACTATATCTTTATATGCATATTTAGCAATATCCTTATGTTTATGAAGAAATTTTTCAAATTGTTCGTTAGTACCACATTCAAAAATTTTAAAAAGAGTCATTGAACCAAATTCTTCTCTAAGTCCTATAATTCTTGATTTAATACATTTAGTGGAACCAATTTTAATTAAACTTCTTTCATTATCAAAATCTCTAATTTTACCAAAATAAACTACATATTTATTATTAAATGAATCGATTAATGCATTATTTTCAGCATTATTAATTCTTAATTTATATTTTTCTGCTTCTTGATTTAATAATCTAATTTTCTCTTCAGATTCTTCTTTGATTTTATTAATTTTAATTTCTGTTTCTTCCTTAATTTGTTCTATTTCTTTTTGTAGTTCATATTTTCCTGTTTCTCGAATTGATACTAAAATGTCGCAAACCCACTTTTGAAACGGACGAGCAATTGGTTTATTAGAACGCATTAATAGACGATAGACACCTTGTTCTGTTAAATATAAAATTTCTTGATCTCCACAGAGGGTAGGCATTTTACGCCTACCCTTTTCATCATTATCAAAATTACGTAATGAAGTATGTACATCTTTAATATCTAATACCTTAGCAATTTCAGAAGCACGAAATAATGGTTTATCATTATCCCAAAGAATATTAATTTTATGTTCAGTACCATCAAGAACAAATGATTTAAGTATATCCATTTTTAAATTTTTATAAAAATATTATGAGACAAATCTTTAAATAGTTTTATTTTTAAAAAAAATATTTAAGAGACATTTACAAACTACTGGGTGTCTTGTTTTATGGGCTACCTTAACTAAATGTATTTATGCAATTATTTTCCAAATAAAATCGTTGTAAATTTCGCCACTACTAGCATATTTTTTCAATGTTTTTGCTGAAATTTTATATTTTCTGCTTAATTCTGTTATAGAATTTAGTGTTTCTAAGACTTGATTTGTTTGTGGTTTGATGTCTATTATATTGTCCTATATATTTTTATTATATAAAGTAAAGCTTTAATGGTAGTTTTTTAAAATATATTTTTCAAAATTTTTATTAAAAAAAATTAAAAATTAATAAAAAAAATAAAAAAAGTATAGCAAAAATGATAAAAATGACAAAAAATGAAAAAATAAGAGGTGAATGAAAAAGTTTAATTTATTGAGAAATCGTTATATCTAAAAAATGTGATATGTGTTTTTAAAAAAAGGTTTTAGTGAAAATTTTTTTCTCACTATATAATAAAAACAAAATGGGTGGAGGATTAATGCAATTAGTTGCCTACGGAGCTCAAGATATTTACCTTACTGGTAACCCTCAAATCACTTTCTTCAAGGTTAACGAATTATGATGTGACGTCTAATTTACGGCCTTAGTGAGTATTAAAACTACTTGCTAGTGAATATAATATTTTTCGTATATAATTTATACTGTAAATTATATGCAAATATATTATATTTGCAACATCGTCAAATTGCGGGAACTTCCTAAAGACTAACGTACCAAGGATTATTGGAAACGATAATCTGGCTGAGAATAGGAAACTCAGGTATGGTAATAATCGTTATGTATGATATATTATTTAATAATATTGAAATGGATAATCCGCAGCCAAGTGCTAAGGGTCGCTATGATTAGACCTATGCATGCTGTTCAGAGACTAAATGTCGATGGGCTTGAGAAAACTAATCATTTTCTATGATAGCTTAAGTTATAGTCCGGCCTTTTATGAAAGTAAAAGGATTTCGCGTATACCGCCGTCACACTAACTTCTCTATGGAGTCTATTCAACAAACCTTCAACGGTACTGCTGACTTCTCTAAACGTGTAACTTGCACTGTTTCCCGTAACGGTGATTTAATCCACCGTGTATATTTACAAGTAACTTTACCTGCTTTAACCTGTGATACTGCTAATGAAGGTTGGTGTGACTGGGTTGGCCATGCTTTAATCAAGAATGTTGAAGTTGAAATTGGTGGTCAACGTATTGATAAGCACTATGGTGAATGGTTAAATGTCTGGAATGAATTAACTCAATGCGAAGGTAAAAAATACGGTTACGAAACCATGGTAGGCAAAGCTCTTCAATTATCTGCTTCTGGTACCGTACCATCTACTACTTTATACATTCCTTTAGAATTTTGGTTTTGCCGCAACCCTGGTTTAGCTCTTCCTTTAATTGCTTTACAATACCACGAAGTTAAACTTAACTTAGAATTCAACTCTTTAGCTGCATGTGTACAAGGTACTCCTACTACAACTGGTGTAGCTCTTTCCGATGCTTCCCTATATGTTGACTATGTATACCTAGATACTGACGAGCGCCGTCGCTTTGCCCAAGTTTCCCACGAGTACCTTATTGAACAATTACAATTTACTGGTGATGAAACCACTGCCAATGGTTCCAATAAAATAAAATTAAATTTCAATCACCCTACCAAAGAATTAGTATGGGTAACTCGTAATTCAACAAATGAAGCATCTGAACTTAACCAATGGTTTAACTTTACTACTACTACTACTGCCGATGGTGCTAACCCTACTACTCTAGCTAAGCTTCAACTTAATGGCCACGACCGTTTCTCTGAACGTGCTGGTTCTTACTTTGACTTAGTACAACCTTACCAACACCACGAAAATGTACCCCAAGTTCGCGGTATCAATGTTTACTCTTTCGCACTTAAACCCGAAGAACACCAACCTTCTGGTACTTGCAACTTCTCTCGTATTGATAATGCCACTTTACAAGTAACTGCAACTGTTCCTAGTGGCACTTCAGTAACCAAAGTATTCGCTGTCAACTACAACGTACTCCGCATCATGTCTGGTATGGGTGGCCTTGCCTACTCAAATTAGAGTGTTTTATCTATTATACTTCTATTATCAATTTATATATATTTTTAATATTTTTATAAAGGAAATATTAGTAATATAATTTTTATAATTTTTTTCAAAATAAAAAATTTGAAAAAAAATAATAATTTAAAGACAAATAAATTAAATTTAACCTCCTCTTAATCTTAAAACTAAATGTAAGGTTGATTCTTTTTGAACATTATAATCGGCTAAAGTGCTTTCATCACAAAGTTGTTTGCCACCAAAGATAAGTCTTTGTTGGTCTGGCGGAATCGTTTCCACTTTATAGTTTCCTATAAAGACTAGACTGTATCTTAAGTTATCATCGAAATTGATTAGATTTCTCAAACCCATATCCGTGCGGTCGTTGAGAGAGTATCATATTCTTATCATAGCGAACTTAGATACTTTACTCGCGGATTGCCCAATCTTTTACCTTGTTACCATTGGGGACAGCAATTAACTGTGTTCCTCTTATGAGTTTCCAAATAAGAGTGGTAGTAAAAGCTCTAAGGGGGTTCCCGACATTATAAGATATGTTGCATTCAAAAATTATATATTTTGAATACTAGCCACAGAATTATGATTTATTTTAAATCTAATAATAAATCATTTAGGATTCTTATTGTTTTTCTATAATCAGAGCCTAAATAATTATAGCAAGTGACTTTTCAAGGCAATCTATTTACCTTCTTTATCTTGAATTTTTTGCTTTATATTAATTATGGTATCACTTGGTTCTACATCTAAAGTTATGGTTTTGCCAGTTAAGCTCTTTATGAATATCTGCATTTTGTCTTTTATTAATAGAAAGAAAATAATTTTAAAATTTTTACACTAAATTAAAAATTGTTATAAATTCTATAAAAAGTTTTTTGGATGTTTTACGTCCCGCGTACTACGTCTTATATAATAGAGGAAGAATAAATTTTAAATATATAAGTACCTATTCTTATTTTAATTACCTGATAATTAAAGAAAATTCTCAAATAATTCACAAATAGATTTATAATAAATTTTATATTTAAGTAAATTTGTAAAATGAAAATTACTTAAAGTTAATATATAATAAGTATTCATACAAAATATAAAATGGATATTATAAAAATATTTTTACTTAATAATACAAATTACGAGGTAAAAATTCTTATTGAAAATGGTAAACCATTATTTAGAGCAAATCAAATTGCAAAAATATTAGATATAAAATGTATTTATTCTTCTATTAAAAACTTTACTGATAATGAAAAGGTCCAGCGTGCGGTGCAGGACTCCAACGGAATAGAGCAAGAAACAAATTTTTTAACTAAACATGGATTATATCGTTTAATGCTTCGTTCTAATAAAAATACAGCAAATATATTTCGTAGTTGGATTTATAATGTTTTAGATACAATTGACGAAACAGGTAAATATGAATTACAAGAAGAAATTAGAAAAATTAAAGAAGAAAATAAATATAATTTAGAGAATTTAAAGAGCGAAAATGAAATAATTAAAAGACAATACGAAGAAGAATCTTTAGCAAAAACTCATCAAATTATGATGGATTCTTTTGATAATAAAAATGTTGTATATTTTCTAAAAATCAAAGAGATTGGAGATAAAATACTAATTAAAATTGGTTCAACACAAGATATTAAAACCCGAGGAAGAGGATTAAAGAGTAGATTTGGTTGTGATGTAGTATTTTTAAAAGTTTTTGCTTTAGAAAATTACGAAAATTTCGAAAGATTTTTACTAGGACATAGTGAAATAAAAAAATTTCTTTATACTGATAATTCAACATATGGTATTAATAATTCCACAGAATGTTTTTTAATGCCAAAAGATGACGTAGATAAAGCAATTAATATCGCTAGTAGAAATATTAATTTATTTAATGGAAATGAAATAATTCCCAAAAAAACTATGAGAAAATCAATTGATGAACTTCGTAATGAATTTAAAACAGAATTAGAGAATATTAAAGATATATTACAAAATAAACAAGAAGATAAAGAAACAAAAGAAGAAATAAAGGAGGATAAAAAGGAAGAAGAAATTCAATATGAAAGTAAACGAGGGATTTGTACAGAATTAGGTCAAAAAATTCAAAGATATTCAGAAGATGGTAAAGAATTATTAGAGACTTATAAAAGTTCCATATATGTTTTACGAGATTCAAAACTTCCAAAAACTTCGAGAAATGGTATAACTGACGCAGTTAATAGAAATTCAGTATATGTTGGATATCGATGGGCTATTTTAGATAAAAACTTACCAGATGATACAGTTCAAAAATTAAAGGAAACAGTAGTAATAAAAACAATTAAAAAGGGTTATATTTGTGAATTAAATGAAGAAAAGAATAAAATTCTAAAAGTTTATTCGAATCAAAAAGATTTAGCACAACAGAAAAATCAGAAATCATCTGGATGGATAAGTACTGTAATTAAACAACAGAAATTTTATAATGGTAGTTATTATTTAAATTGGGTAGATTGTTCTGATGAATTACAAGCAGAATATTTAAAGGATAATGAATTACCAGAATTAATAGATAAAAAGCCTCATCAAATTCTAATTAATAGATTAGACTCTAATACAAAAGAAGTTTTACACACATATTCATCATTATCAGAGGTAACAACAAAATATAAAATGACAAGAAGAACTTTATATTCAGCAATTAATGGTGATTTAGAAAAACGAGGCTTTAAATGGGGTTTTGCTTAAAAATAAACAAAATTTTTGGGTGAGTAAAGTTTCTAGGTCATTTTTCAGTTCATTTTTGGATGATTTAAATTTATAAATAATATAAAAATCTTTTAGAGATTTTAAATGCTTGTTTTAATAAAATATTAAATATATCATATAATTAAAAATAATTAATAATGGGTGGTGGATTAATGCAGTTAGTTGCATATGGTTCTCAAGATGTTTATTTAACAGGAAATCCTCAAATAACTTTTTTTAAAGTAGTATATAAAAGACATACTAATTTTTCTATGGAGTCAATTCAACAAACTTTTAATGGAAGTGCTAATTTTGGAAAACGTGTAACAGCAACAATTTCTCGTAATGGTGATTTAATACATAGAATGTATTTAGAAGTTACCCTAGGTGGTTTTACAACAGAATATGATAATTTTGATAAGGGTTGGTGTGATTATGTAGGTCATGCTTTAATTAAAAATGTAGATATTGAGATTGGAGGACAACAAATAGATAAACATTATGGAGAATGGTTATTTATATGGAATGAATTAACTCAATGTTTAGGTAAAAAGGAAGGTCATGATCGTATGATAGGATCTCATATTGGTTGTGGTACATATATAGGTAATTTAGCTACAACATATAATAAAGTCTTAATTAGTCAAAAAGATTATACATTTATTGATAATATAAAAGCGGGTTCTCCCAATATTATAAGTTCTTATGAAAATTATTTAGATGTATTAAATAATATATATTGTACAGTATTGACTAAAAGTACAATAAGTCCTTTAAATAAAGAAACTATTAAAAATACTGTATTAGTAAATGCTCAAGATAATGTAAAAGATGTTATTAATGCTATTCAGTATTCAGAAAGCACAATGGAATTTGAAGCAGAAACTAATCAAGGATTTACTCCTGATGGTGCTATAGAAATTGCAAGATTAATAACAGCAATGGAAACGATAGAAACAAATATAACTGAATATGAAAGAATAATAGCAGCTTCTTTAATAGTACCATCAAAAACTCTATATATTCCTTTAAAATTTTGGTTTTGTAGAAATCCAGGTTTGGCATTACCTTTAATTGCTTTACAATACCATGAGGTAAAATTAAATTTAGAATTTAATAGTTTGGTAAATTGTTTAGATATAGATATATCAACAACCCAAACAGATGCTGTAATGACTGATGCAAAATTATATGTAGATTATATATATTTAGATACAGATGAAAGAAGAAGATTTGCACAAACTTCACATGAATATTTAATAGAGCAATTACAGTTTACAGGCGATCAAAATTGTAGTGATGGTAATAATAATTTTGAATTAGATTTAAATCATCCTTGTAAGGAATTAATATGGGTAACACGTGTTGAAGGTTCTACAACAACAAATAATTGGTTTAATTTTTCGACTAAAGGTGGTAGTATACTATCCTCCAATTTTGATGGAGTTAATCCCACAGATACAGCTTTGCTACAATTAAATGGACACGACCGTTTTTCGGAAAGAGTAGGAACTTATTTTGATCATGTCCAACCATATCAACATCATGAAAATATTCCAAATGTTCCTGGTATTAATGTGTATTCTTTTGCATTAAAACCTGAAGAACACCAACCCTCAGGAACATGTAATTTTTCACGTATTGATAATGCTGTTCTTCAAGTAAATTCTTCGTGTGATGGTATAACTAAAATATTTGCTGTAAATTATAATATTCTTCGTATAATGTCAGGAATGGGAGGTTTAGCTTTTTCTAATTAAAACTTATTTATTATAAAAAAATCAATATAATATAGCTAAATAATTCTAAAATTTATAAAAATTAGAAATAAGTTAAAAAAAATATATATTTTAAAATAAGTAAAAATGAGCGATGATTTAACTTTATTGGAAAAATATAAACCATTAACATATATTTCAAAAAAAGAAAAATATGATCTAGTAAATGCAACAGATTATTTTAAAAATAATAAAATAAATTATGATAGTTCTATTTTATGTTATGTTAAAGAAGTTAGTAGTAATATAACCAATCTATATTATTTTTATTGTTTCGAAAAAGATGGAGGAAAGGATATACTTGGAGTTTTTCAAGATGTTGATGCTCATAAAGATGATATTGAATGTTTAGTTGTCGAATTAACTAATAATAAAATGACAGGTGTATGTTATATGCCTCATTCTTCAAAAGAACATTTTTGGATTAAAAATAGTAATGATTTAACAAAAATAGTAAATAATTCTACTCATCCATATGCATATATTGCAAATGATAAACATTCTTTATATCCAATTTGTGGACCAATACATAGATTTTTATTTTTTGGCGATGATAATTGTTCTAATCCGATTGTCAAAAAAACAAATTTAATAATGATTGATGAGAATGATTATTTATATAAAACAAATAGTATTGGTGAAGGGATGGTTGGTTTTGGAAGAAGAATCAAAAAGGCTACAACAAGTATAGATGTAATTAGATTAAAAGACTTACGTTTCAAAGAATTATTCGGTTTTTTATAGAATATAATAAAGATTTTAATAAATCTAATAAGTTTTTTTACAAAAAATCAAATGTTAATATAAATTAAAATATGATTTTTTATATTCGTAGTTATGATACATTTAAAATAAAGGAAAGTGTAGGTGAAAAAGAGTTAGAATTATTAGAAAAATATAAACCTAAAACTTTTATATCTAAAACAGAAAAATATGATTTAGTAAATGCTATCGATTATTTTCAAAATAATAAAATAAATTATGATAATTCAATTTTATGTTTTTTGGGAGAACAAGATAATAAAAAATATTTATATTACTTTTATTGTTTTGAAAAAGATGGTGGTAAAAATATATTAAATATGAAAACTGTTGACGCTCATAAGGATGATATAGAATGTTTATTAGTAGAATTAACTGATGATGAAATAACTGGTTTATGTTATATGCCTCATTCTACAAAAGAACATTTTTGGATAAGAAATAAATATGATTTAAAAGAAATATTAGATAATTCAACTCATCCTCCTGTATATATTGCTAATGATAAACATTCAGCATATCCTATAAGTGGCCCTATTTATAGATTTTTCTTTTTTGGAAATGATAATTGTGAAGATCCTCAATTAAAGAAAACTAAATTAGTTTACATAAATACTTTTCTTTTAAAAAAAAATACAATTGGTGAAAATATGATTGGTTTCGGTAGAAGAATTAATAAAGATTTAACTTTTATTGATAATATAAAATTAAGTGATTTAAAATTTAGAAAATTAATTAGTTTTGGTAATTAAATATAAAAACAAAAAATATATACAAAATATACAAAATATACAAAATATACAAGATTTACTATTTAGGCATCAAAATCCTCCCATGAATCAAGGTTTGAAAGGGCATCCAGTGCTTTTGTGATTCTTTCCTCGTCTGCCTTTTTTTTTTCTTTCTCCTCACGAATAAGTCTGAGTTTTTCCTGTTCTTGCATAATTTTAGCATCCTCCTGTTGTTTTTTAATGAACTCCAGCTTCTTTCTCTCAATTGCCTTCATGAAATGACTGTTAGCACGAAGTGACAATTTAATCGACTTATAAAGGATATTGTACCAATTATTTTCGAATTTTTTTTCGTTGTTAATAATAATACCAGATACAGGTCCGTTAGTAACATCGGCAATGACAATGTTTGAAGAGAGACTTTTGAGTGCTTTTGGAAAGTCGGTAGCTTGGCGTGAATCCAAACTATTGATAATTCCATAAATCAAATTGTGCTTATCTCCCCAAGTCGCACAGTGATATATCTTCGCAGATAACTCTCCAGCATTGCTGATACGGAAAGTTCTTCCATATTGCTTGCACGTAGTCTGGTAGTTAATCTTTGAGAGAGTAGGTTTGTGACTCTCAAGTATTTCGAGAGATTCCTCCAACTTGAGTTTTGTAGTTCCAAGCCAATTCTCATCACAGTACTCAAGATAGCTAGTGTTTGTAGTAACCATACGCAGAGTAGTCATTGTATGATATAAACTCTGTGTCAGGCTATAATTGTAGTAAAGAAAAAAAATCTTAATAAATTGTCAAATTTTCTTTTTATTAGCATAAAAAAGGAAAAAAACTATAATATTAAGTTCGTATTATTTTGAAAATAAATTAAATTATTAATTATTAGAAAATTTAATGAATTTTTTAAAAGATTGTAATAACATCAAGTTAAATTATATTATGAAACTTCAAAATATAGGTTGTTTTTTTGTTATAGATAATGATTCTAAATTAATAACACATTATTCAGATAATTTAAATATAAATATAAATATAAATAATTCTATTGATTCTATAATAAATAATGAGAAACTTTTAAATAATATTAAAAATTTTATTGATAATTATACTGAAAAAAAATTATTTAATGCAAATTGGAATGATATTAATATAGATAGAAATAAAACTAAATTATTAGATGATTGTATAATAGAGTGTGAACTTATAAATAATTTAATATATATAACTATATCAAACTTTGATAGAAATATTTATAATAATAATGTACCAACTATAATATCAGATATAATTAAAAATAAAACTTTAAATGGAACTTTAGAATCAACGGCAATGGGATTATTTAATATATTAAAAAGTGATCGGGTGATGATTTATAAATTTGATGAAGAATATAATGGTAAAGTTATTTTTGAAAAATGTTTTGGTTATGCGAATATGACATCATATTTAGGTTTACTTTTTCCAGCAGAAGATATACCATTATCTGCAAGAAATATGTATTTAAAAAATGGTGTACGTTATATCAATAATATAGATAATGAAGAATTATCTATTAATGGTGAAAAAAATATAGATATGACAAATTGTTTTTTAAGAGGTGTAGCGAAACCTCATATAGAATATATGAAAAATATGGGTATTAAAAGTTCTCTTTCTATTTCAATAGTAGTAAATAATAAATTATGGGGTTTATTAGTTTATCATTACTATAAAAATCCACCTTTAATAATAAAACCAATTTTAGATATATGTGAAAGTATAGGCACAATTTGTAGTAATCAATTACAACATTTTGATTTAGAATTACAATATAATATATATGAATGTTTAAAAGAAACAACAAGTAATATAATAACTGAATCTAAAAATATAAATTTAATTTTACAAGATGTTGCAAATGTTTCTGTTAATATATTAAATTTATTTTGTGTTTTATATTATGATAATACACAAAATAAGATAACAAATTTATATATTGATGATGATATGCTCACTTCGGAATTGTGTAATAAAATTATAAATAAAATTTTAAATATACATCATAATGAAAATAATGAAAGTTCTATTTATGATTCAGAATTTGAAATTAATAATATTAATTTCCGTATAGCCTCATTTTATAAAAATGAACAGTTATTATTATTCATACGGAAATCTATAATAACAGAAATTAAATGGGCGGGTGATCCAGATGAACCCAAAAAATATTCAGATAATTTTCTTCATCCTCGTAAATCCTTTAAAACTTTTATAGAAAAAATTAAAAAACATCCAGAAAAATGGTCTGATCGTGATATTATATCATTAAATATAATAGGAAAATTTATTTTAAAAATATTTGAACAAAATGAATTAAATATTTTAAAAAAAGATTTAAATGATATGGAAATTAATGCAATTAGAAAATTAGGTCTAATTGCAGGTGTAAGTCATGAATTAAGAAATTCTTTGAATGGTGTATTAGGACCAATTGAATTATTAGAAGATTCAATTTTAACAGATGATGGAAAAGAATTAATTGATATTATAAAACAAAGCACTACACACGCTGCATCATTACTAGACGATATCTTATCTTTTAATCAATTAACAAATCAAATAAATATCGTAAAGAAAAAGGTTGATTTAAAAATATTTTTTAATAATATTAATACAATTATAAAAGAATTACCAACATATAAAAAACATAGTTTAGAAATAACTTCAGAATTAAACAATGATAATGACTATATATGTGAAATAGATCCTATTAGATTAAATCAAATCATAATAAATCTAATAAGTAATTCGTTTAAATATTCTAAATCTGATTCTAAAATAAAATTAAATTGGAATATTTATGAGGATACAAAAGATGCTTTAAATAATTTATATATATTAAAATCTCGATATGAGAATTTTGTTGAATCATCATATTTTGATGCAAATATCGAATCTCAAATATTACAAATTTCTGTATCTGATGAAGGTATTGGAATATCTAAAAAATTTTTAAAAAAAATATTTGTTCCATTTACACAAGAAGAAAATACTCATCAATATAAGGGGTTTGGTTTAGGTCTAAGTATTGTTAGAGGAATTACAATTTTATTAAAAGGAAATATTTATTGTTTAACAGGACCAAATGGAACCTGTTTTAATTTATTAATTCCTATAAATTTATTTAATAGAGTATATAAAGAGATGCAATTAATTGATAAGGAAAAAAAAAATATATTTTTAATTGATGATTCTTTAATAAATTTAAATATTATGGAAAAACTTATAAAAAATGAATTAAAAGATGATGTAATAATTAATAGATTTTTAAATGGAGATAGTGCTTTCGATAAACTTATAGAATATGAAAATCGTGGTTCTAGTGTAGATTTAATTATTACAGATGTTTATATGGATGGTTTATCTGGTGTCGAATTATTAAAGAAAATAAGAGAAAAAGAAGGATCTATAAATAAAATACCTATTGTTTTATGTACAGGAAGTATATCTTATAAAAATATAACTAAAGAACTAAATAGTTATTTTTTATTGAAACCGGTTAATAGAACATCAATTTCAGATATTTTAAAAAAAACACTTCTAAATCAAAAAATTTTAGAATTATCGAGTAAAAATTAAAATATAATATAAATTTAAATGACAATAAAAAACAAAAATGGTATATTTTCTTCTTTAACACCTATAAAACGTGCATTATTATTTTATTTAATATGTATATGGGTAAGACTATATATAGCATTTTTTATTTATAAAAATTGGAACAATAAAATTTGGTTATATGTAGTTATTTTTGCTTCTATTGTATCGATTTATTTAAATTGGACTAAATTGGATGGAAAGGTATGGTGGAATAGATATATACATTGTCTAAATGCAATATTATTATTAATTTTTGCTTTATTAGTTATTAATGGATATATAAACGGAAAAATTTTAGGAGTTATATTATTTTGGGATGTTTTATTTGGAATATTATATTCCTTTTATAAACATCCATTTTCTAATTAATTAAACTATTTCTATTAGACCATGTTTTGCAAGTAAAAGTTAATTTTTGTGGAAATAAAAATGCCGAATCAATTTTATTAATAAATAATTCTGAATTAGAACCAGGAATAATAAAATTTAACATATTAAAATTTTTATTAAAATTAAGCAAATATACTTTATTATATATAAATGCTGAATCATAGTATAATTTTTCAATAATACCATTTTGATAATAGATATTATCTGTAATTTTAATTAAGTCAGTAGATAAATTAATAAATTTTCTTTTTTTTATTATTGTATCAATTTCGAAATAAAATTTATTATTTTTACTTTTAATTTTAATTTTATTATCATACATATGATAATTAAATTCTTCATTTTTTTCAGAAATTTTAAATAAATTAATAGGATCAAATGAGATATAAGGAGAAGTATAATCAATAATCATTGTACCAATATTATTAGTTCTTTTATCTTTTACATAAATATTACATTCTAATCTAGGTATTAAATTATTACCAAATAAAAAACTCGAAACATAATAAACATTAATACTTATTAAATATTTTTTTTTTCCAAATCTAAATAGTTTAATAGGAATTATTTCTAAATAATCGGGAATATTATAATTAATTTCATTAATTTGTTCTTTTGATAATTTATAATTAATATATAAACTATTTGGTTCTATATTAAAATTCGAAATAAAAGATTTATTCCAAATATTTAATGGATTATAATTTAATGCAGCTATAGAGGAATATGCTAAATTATATTTAATATTTTTATTAGAATCAAAAGATGTATTTAAATTTGTTCTTTGATTATTATTATTGACAGAATAACCAAATATAAATTCTAAAATAATCGAAAAACTATAAATAAATAAAATTATTTTCATTATAATTGAATAATTTAAATTAATTGTCTATAAGTAATTTTCATATAAAGAATTATTAAATTATATATTTAACTTAAAAATTTTCTAATTTAATAATATTATCATAATGATTCACGAAATAGGAATTATTGGTGGTGGTATTTCAGGTATTTATTGTTTAAAATATTTACTAGAAAATAATATAAAAGATGTAAGACTTTTTGAGAAGGAATCTAGTATTGGTGGAATTTGGAATTATGACCAAAATAGACCGGGTGGCGTTCTAAAACATACTTATGCTAGTTCTTCTGTATTTTATATGCATCCATCAGATTTTCCATATCCTGATAATACTCCTATATTTCCTCATCATTCATTAATTTATAATCATTATAAAAAATATATTGAAACGTTTAATCTGAATAAATATATCTCTTATAATTCTGAGGTAATATCTTTAGAGAAAATAAATAATTTATGGATATTAATTTTAAAATCACAAAAAATATATATATTTAAAAAAATAATATTAGCCATAGGTTCTTCTACATTTCCATCAAAAATACCAGAATTATATAGAAATTTTACTGGCGAATTATACCATGCTCATTATTTTAATGATAAAGTATATGATAAAAAAAATATTTTAATAGTAGGCGGCGGGGAAACTGCAAGTGATATAGCTACAGAACTATGTAGAGATAATAATATTTATATGTCAATTGAAAATGGTATTTGGTTTCAAGATAGAATTTTTGGAGCTAATTTTCCAACAGATATGTTATATAATAGATTTATTCATAATTGTTTTACTAAATATTTAATAAATAAAATAATTGGTAGTAATGTTGAAGATATATGGGGTAAAAATGGTCATGGTATCAATATCTGGGAAACAAAAATTAGTGGATTTTTAAATTCTTTTTACAATAAATGCAGAGATGTCATACAATGGATAGCTCAAGGAAAGATTGTTCCTAAAAAAAAAATTTTAAATATTACAAATAGATTAGTTAAGTTTGATGATAATGAAGAAATAGAGATAGATACAATTATTTTAGCAATTGGTTATACTTTACAAATTCCTTTTCTTAAAAATGATTATAATTTTAGTTATTTATATATATTTGATCCAAGTGATACATCTATATGTACTTGTGGTTTTATTCGTCCATATGTTGGTAGTATTCCTATGTTATTAGAATTTCAAGCTGAATTAATTGCTTTATATTTTGCAAATAAGATTAAATTACCATCATATAATAAAATGATGGAAGATATAAAAAAAACAAAAGAAAAGCAAAAGAATGAATTTAAGAGAGATTATTTAAGAATAAAAAATATAGTAGATCCATTTGATTATTGTAATAAATTATCAAAGATGTCAAAAACTAATTGTAATAGTTTTTATTTATTATTTTCCAATCCTTCTTTATGGTTAAAATATATATTTAATCCATATACATTATTTTCATATAGATTAATGCATCCTGATATAATAAAACGAAATTATGCGATTAAATATATAAACAAGTATCATAATCACGAAGTTGCAATTAGAGGTAGAAATATTTCTATTAAATTTTTATGTGTATTTTATTTAACTCCAATTATAATTATAGGTATTATTTTATGTTTTATATTCTTTGTAGTTTTATAAATCTTTAGGATAATAATCATTTTTAGAAATCAATAATAATTTTATTAAGTTATTTTCATATTTAGATATTTGATAATCTAAACTATTTTTACGACTTTCTTCGGTATTATAATAATTTACATAAAAAAAATCATTTTTATAAAAATTATCGATAATTTTAGATAATTCATTAGAGTCTATATCATGTAATCTACATTTAAATTGAAACACTTTATTTCTAGAATGTACTGATCCAGATATATGTTTAGAAAACGTATTTTCGGTTACTATTTTATTTTTAGGAATACATGAAAGTCCGCATTCTTGAATATTAATTACATAATCATAATATTCAGTTAAATTTGGTTTAATTCCTAAATTATTTGGAATATATTTATTAGCATATATAATAATATCTTTCATTTTGTAATATAATAATTAAGAAAAAATTACTTAAATACTTAAATTTTATTAGATTAGTAAAACTAAGTTTTATTTTCTATAACTCTATTACCTATAGTACAAATAAATTTTTATAAGAATATAACGACTTAAACTAAAAATTTGAAAGATTTATGTTTGAATAATTAATATTTTATAAAATTTAAAATGTCGATAACTATTACCAAACTAGGAACATTTACACTTAATTCGATTATAAACAAATTAAAAGAATTAAATATTAATAGTGAAGAATTAACATTAAATGAAATTGTAGAAAAAATGAATTACATACCAGATAGCGAAGATGAAGACAAAAAGAAAGAAGAAAAAAAAGTAAGAGTTAGGAGAGCTCCAAAAGTTAAGGCTAAAGAAAATCAAAATTTAGAAATGGAAGGTGAGGATGGCAATATGTATAAAAGTATTGAAGATAAAAATGGGATTTGGAGATGGAAAAAAGTCGAATCAAACAATGAACCTATTGAAAACAATGAAGATAATAAAAAAAAAATAATTGTTAATGAGAGCAAAAGACAACCGCCTATTGAAAAAGCAAAAGATTATCCAGAAGAAATTAAATGTGGTAAAGATGGAAGAGATTATGTTTCATATTCAAACAAAAATGGTGTATACAAATGGAAACTTTCAAAATAAGAAATAAAATAAAATTTGATAATTTATATTTTTTAAGAAAATATTAAGTATTACAATGTACAAAATAACTGATATTGAGAAAAAATATGTATATGAATTTTATAATAATATTGCTGACCATTGGTATCATACAAGAAATAGAAAATGTAGTAATTGGTCTGTAGTTAACAAATTTTTAAATTCTCTTGATTCTTATTCGTTTGTAGCTGATATTGGAACAGGATCTGGAAGATTTATGAATATTCGAAAAGATTTAAATTTTATTGGTATTGATGCTAGTATTTCTTTATTACAAATATGTAAAAAAAATAAGTTAGAAGTTGTATGTAATAATATATTAAATATTTGTATTAAAGATAATTCAGTAGATGCGACTATTTGTATTGCAGTATTACATCATTTATCTACAGAAGAAAATAGGTTACAAGCAATAAAAGAATTAATAAGAATTACTAAAATAAAGGGAAGGATATTAATCTATGTTTGGGCTTTTAAACAAGATAATAATTCTAGAGTATCTCAAAGTAAATTTAAAGAGAAAGATTGTTTAGTTCCTTGGCATTTACAAGAAAAATATATAAATAAAAGTGAAATTTCAAATTATAAGTCTATTTTATACGATAGTAAAGAAAAATTATATATATTTCAAAGATATTGTCATTTATTTAGTACAAATGAATTAGATAATTTATTAAATAATATTAAAAATATTTGTATAATAAATAAAGGTTATGATAAAGGTAATTTATATATAGAAATAGAAAAACAATCATAAATTAGATACTTTATTAGTATTTATCCAATTTTCAATTATATCCTTTAATATTCTATTTGGTATAAGAGATTCTGGTTTTAAATGAGTTTTAGTTAATGGACATTTTTTTTTAATTTGTAACCAAATTTTAATAGATGATTCTTCATATGTAATACCTTTTGGTGTAATAACAGGATTTTTCATAATATTAAATGTAATTGGATCTAAAAATAATTCTGGAATATTAGATTTAAATAATGGTAAAGAATAACTAGAAGAGTCTAATTTAGTAGACTCTAAATTAGTAGAAGAATTATTTAAAATTTCATTAATATTTGTTTCATTGTAATGATTTTGAAAATTATCAATTATATACTGATTTTCTGTATTATATAAAGTATTTATATTATCTGTTCTATTATTAATATGATTTAATCTTCTAGACATATTAGCATTATTATTAATTCTATTAATAACATTGTCTATAGGTCTATTTCTACAATTTCTAATATTAACTAGATTACTAACATTATCTATATATCTATTTGTATTATTAATTGAACAACAATAACATCTTCTTGAACTCATAATTTAAATAACTTTAATAAAATAAATGAATATTTATTAATATTTTATACACAAATTATTTTTCAATTATTTCTAGATAATCAATATTATTATTTGTATATAAAAATCCAACTAAATTTTTATTAATTATAATATATCTTCTTTTTTTTTTTGTAGAATCATAATATCTTTTAATAATTGTAATTAAATTATTAATAGTTTTATTAGAAACATTATATTTTGTATGTTGTAATTTTTCTTTTAAATGTTTAAAAATTTTGTTAAATATATTTTCCCATAAAATATTGTTATAATTTTCACAAAAGGATATTTTAATAATTTTCTTTTGATTAATAAAATATTGTACATTTTGTTTTAGAAACTTTTCGATAATTATATTATCTATTTGGGAATATATTTTTTGATTATAATTAATATATTTGAATATATTGTCAATTAAGTTATTATCATAATTATTAAATACAGGTACAATTTTATCTCTAATTTTTCCTCTTTGACTCCACGATGGTGTTGAATCTTTTAAATATGGGATGTTATTATTAATGGCAAAATTAACAATATCCTTTTTATAAATATCTAAAAATGGTCTAATCAAATTAATATTATTGTTATAAGTATATTCTTGCATACCCAAAATATTATTATAATTTTTATAATTTTTAACATTATTTATAAAATTTTCGAAACAGTCATCTTTATTATGTCCTAAAATAATTGCTGTTAACTTATCGTTATCAATTATATTATGATATGATTTAAATCTAATTTGTTTAGTTAAATCTTCATATAATTCACGTAAATTATAATTAATACAATCATCCCTATTTAATTCTGTAATTCTTCTAATATATAAATTAATATTTTGTTTAATACAAAAATAATTAACAAATTGTTCTTCTATAATAGTTTCATTGCGATTATTATAATTAATATGTATTGCTTCTAAAAATATTTTATTATATTTTTTTTCATATTTGATTATTTGGTTTAAAATGTATAAACATATAATAGAATCAACACCACCAGAAATAGAAATAACTAAATGTTTATAATTATATTTATTAAGAATATCGATACATTTAATATATAAAGGATGATTAATTATTAACGAATTTTTATAATTTAAAGAATTCAACATAGTATAATTTCCGAAATCTAATATAGAATTTATGTTTTTGATCGGGGAATTTTTATAATAGGGTAAAACTATTAGAGTATGATTAATATTAATTAATTTATTGTAAGTTGCTCTAATAAATCTTTTAATTAATGATTTATCTTTATCATTGCTATTAGATAATAAGTTTTTAAATGTATGGATACTTTCTTCGATTTTAATACTATTATCTGTATGTCTATATGGTAAATATACAAAAATTTTTTCATAAATATTTAATTGATTAATATCAATTAAATCAGATATTTTACAAGCTATTAGAGACAATTTATAAAGCTTCTTTTCTATATCTGGTATATTTCTTTGTTTTCTATAGATATGTCTTGGAAATTGATCAAATAAAAGAATATAAGAAATTTTTTGTTTTAAATTTAGTTTTTCATAATAATTTCCGAGAAGTAAATATTTTTGATATGTCTTTTGTATATATTTATCATCTTTTTCTGTAGCGTCAAACCAAATGTTTTTATTAGAAAACCAGTAATTATAAATAGTATTCATAATAAATATTGAAACTAAATATAAATATAATAAAAAAAATAATATTAAAAATCTTCAAATTTTTCTAAGAATTGAAATATTAAATTAAAATGAATAAATTAAAATATATATAATAAATAAAAAAAATGTCTTATTATACAATTGATATGTTTAAATATAATATTGTTGAAATTCTTATTTTATCAATTTTTATTGTAATGTTAAGACGAATGATATTAAATATAACAGAACAAATGCCTTCAAGACCATTAAGAAATGGTTTTAATGCAAATTGTATTATATTATGGTCTTCTATATTTATTCCATATTTTTTAACACATAATATAAATTTAGCATTAATATCGTTTTTATTATCATTAATGTTAAGAACTTTTTTTGTTAAAATATTTTATACTTTTCCGAATACTCATATAATTAATGATTTAGGTTTATTTATATGGTGTATGATAATTTTATATTTATCTTATATTGAAAAAGATTTAGCTTTGCAAATAAATATATTTAATTAGAGAATAGCACGATATAAATTAAAATATTAGTCTAATATTAAATTTCTTTAAGTCTAAAAAATACTTAAAAGTTATTTAATATTTAAAATTATAATTAAAATTAATTACAAAAATGGCAGAAGTAACTAAAACTCATCTTTCTATTTCTGTATCTGGAACTGTAGATAGTGGTAAAAGTACTACAACAGGTCATTTAATTTTTAAACTTGGAGGAATTAATGAACGTGAAATGGCAAAGCTTCAAGCTGAAGCTGATGCTAATGGTAAAGGTTCTTTCGCATTTGCTTATTTTTTAGATACTTGTAAAGAGGAAAGAGAAAGAGGTGTAACTATTCAAGCTAATACTAAGGAGTTTTTTACTGATAAATATCATTATTCAGTAACAGATTGTCCCGGTCACAAAGATTATATTAAAAATATGATTACTGGTAGTGCTTGTGCTGATGCTGCCTTACTTTTAGTTCCTGCTGAAACTGGTGGTTTTGAAAGTGCTATTGCAAAAGCCGATCCTAAATCAGGTATTGAAGAAGGTCAGACAAGACAACATGCAAGACTACTTTATCTACTAGGTGTAGAACAATTAATTATTGGAATTAATAAAATGGATGCTTGTAATTGGTCTGAAGAAAGATTTAATGAAATTAAAGATGAAATGACTAAAATGATTTCTGTAATTGGTTTTAAACCTAAGAAAGTTCCTATTATTCCTTATTCTGGTTTTTATGGAGATAATCTAATTACTAAAACGGATAAAGCACCTTGGTATAAAGGCTGGACGGCTAATTTAAACAAAGATACAACAGTAACAGGTTTTACAATTCTTGATGCTCTAAATGATTTTATTGTTCCACCTAAAAGAAAGCCCGATGCACCACTCAGAATTCCTATTTCTAATATTTATAATATTAAAGGTGTCGGACAAATTATTTGTGGTAAAGTAGAACAAGGTACTGTAAGACCTGGTGATATTGTTGGTTTTGCCCCTTCAGGATTAAAAGGTAAGAAAGTTTTTCAAATTGAGCAACATCATAAACAATTACAATCAGCAGGTCCAGGTGAAATTATTGGAATGAGTATTAAAGGTATTTCAAAAGATGAAGCAGTACATAATGGTGATATTATGTACATTGAAAAAGAAAATAATCTAAACGCTGTTAAAAGTTTTACTGCTTTAGTATTTATGCAAGAACATCCTAATATTATTAAACCAGGATATGCACCTGTAATTTTTAGTCGTACAGCTAAGGTAGCTTGTAAAATGACAAAAATTAATTGGAAACAATCAAAAAAAACTAATAACGAAAAAATTTTTGATCCTCCTCATTTAGAGCAATTTGAAAATGCTGAAGTGGTTTTTGAACCAATGGCACCTTTATATGTAGAACCATTTGATCAATGTGAGGGCCTAGCTCGTATCTGTGTCATGGATTCTAATAGACTAAAAATGCTTGGTAAAGTAATTAGTACTGAATATAAAGATGCTTAAATTTTTTTTGATTTCATAATAACCCAACCATCACTATTTGTAAAAATATTTTCTTGGTATTTAATATTTTTATTCATATTATATTTTGTATTTTGTGTTTTTGGGTAATTTAAATGGGGATATTGGATTTTTTTATTATATTTTGGATAGTTTGGAAATACTAATTTTTTTATATTTCTATAAATATTGTATTTAAAAAACATTTTAGTGTTATAGTTTTTATATAAATTTATAATATTTTCATTCAAATTTTTTTTTTATAATTATCAGTATATTATACGGATAATATTCGAAATAAAATAAATAGATTTATATAAAATTTAAAATATGGATAATATTTTTGTTAGTGTTGTATGTCCAACATATAATAGACACTATTTTTTACCATCATTAATCGAAAGATTTCAATTTCAAATATATCCTAAAGAATTATTAGAATTAATTATATTGGATGATAGTAATATTAAATATTATGATTTAGAATTATTTCAAAAAGATGATAGAATAACATATATTTATGAAAATAAAAAACTAAATTTAGGTGAAAAAAGAAATAAATTAAATAAAATAGCAAAAGGAGATATAATTATATGTATGGATGATGATGATTATTATAGTCCTTATTATATTATGGATACAGTTAAATTACTTAGTAATAGTACTAGAGAAATTGCATCTTGTAATGCATTATATATATATAATGTATTTAATAAAACAATTTCTTGTTTAAAATCATGTAAATCTGAATTTACTATTCGAAATGCTACATTCGCATGTAAAAAAAAATATTTGCTCAACCATAACTATAAAAATAATACAAATCAAGGAGAAGAATTAGATATAACAAATAATTTAACGATTCCTGTAGCAAGATCAAGTGTATATTTTATAATAGTAATAAATCATGGAAATAATACAGTAAGTTATAATGGCCTTAAAAGTGAAAATATAGATTTAGATGTTTTATTACTAACAGGATGTAAAAATAATCAAAAATTATTTGTTGAGGCTAAAAAAATTTTTGAAAATTTAATAATTGCAAATGAAGGTAAAATAAATAAAGAAAATATACAAACTATTCAAATAAAACAATATTATAAAGATATTAACGAAAAAAAACAAATTATATCTAAATTAAAATATAACTCTTTAGAATTACAAAATAATTTTATAGGTACATTAACAACTACACAATTAAGAATAAATAAAATTAATAACGTTATTCAATCAATTATAAATCAAAAATATAAAGTAAATAATTTATATATTAATATACCTAATTTTGATTGTATTCAAAAAGAAGTGTATTTAATACCACCATCTATTTATAAATTATTACCAAATATAATAATTTATCGTTGTAATGACTATGGTCCTTTAACTAAATTAATACCAATTTTAAAAAAAACTTCTATAAATGATGATTTTTGGATAATTACATTCGACGATGATACATTTTACGAAGAAGAACAAACAAATTATATTGATTTATATATTAAAAACTATAACTATAATAAAAATTTAGTTTTTGGTTTTATAGGATTTGATTTTGATAAAAATTATGATATCGTATATAAATCAGAAGAAAAATGTGTTGATATATTAGAAGGTTATGGATCTATTGCATATCATAGAAGTATTTTTAAAGATGATTTTATAGATTATTTAAATAAACTTATTACTAATAACAATTGTAAATATTCCGATGATATATTAATATCAAATTATTTAGCTAAACATAATATTAATAGATTACAGATGTATTCTGATAATTTTAATAAAGATAAATCAATCGAAAAAAAATATATTTTTAAATATTCAAATTATAATGATTCTTTAAAAAATGGTAAAAATGGACTAATTTTTAATAAAATAGATAGATATAAAAGAGTTATACAAATTTTAAAAGATAAAAATTTATATTATTTATAAATTTAAAATTTGAATATTTTAATAATATAAAATTATAATAACTAAATACTATTTAATATAATGACTTTTTATATTGGAAGACATTTATCTGTTGCGAAAATAGGTGTTATGGGAGTAATAAAAAATTCAATTGAAAATGGATTATTAACTGCACAAATATTTGTAGGTTCTCCACAGAGTGCTTCATTATCTAAATTTACTGATCAAGAGAAAAATGATATTAAAAATATAATTAAAAATACAAAATTTAAACTAATTTGTCATGGAAAATATATTCTTAATTTATCTAAAGATTTTAACGAAAATAGTTGGACAATTAAAACATTAAAAGAAGAATTAAAATTAGCAGATTCTATAGGCTGTATTAATTTAGTTATACATATGGGGAAAAAAACTACCTTAACAGAAACTGTAGCAAATGAAAATTTCATAAATTCTATTAAATATATTTGTAAATTTATAAAGGAAAATAATTTAAATATTAAGTTAACATTAGAAACAAGTGCTAGTTCAGGTACAGAATTATATGGATCTGTAGAAGAGTTTTGTAAAATGTTTAATAATTTTACTAATGAAGAGAAAAAATATTTAAATATTTGTTTTGATACAGCTCATATTTGGGCTGCTAATCATGATCTAAATAATGATACTGATAAATATTTAGATTATATTAAAAAAAATATTGGATATAAATATATTGGATTAATTCATTTAAATAATTCTAAAGTAGAATGTGGATCTAGAATTGACAGACATGAAAATTTAAAAGAAAATAAAGGATTTATAAATTACAATACATTAATAAAATGGTCAAAATGGGGATTAGACAATAATATTCCTATAATTTTAGAAACACCAAATAATGATAATGATGGTATTAAAGAATGTATTGAATTAATTAAAGATCTTAAAGTTTAGCATAAATTAAATTTGCTAAATTTTGAAATTAGTAAATTTAAAAATTTGAAAATAAATATTCATTTTTTTTATATTTAAATTTATATTATTTTAAGTAAATTTAGTTATATAATAATGATAAATATTTTACTTGATTTATTAATTACAAATTATTCCAAGTTAGGATTTAAAAATACACAATTATTTTCAAAGGTTTATGAAACAGCTAAATTATCTATTCCTGCAAATATAAGTTATAATCTGGTTATTAATAGATATAATAAGATTAACGAATATAAAAAAAAATTAATTGAATTATTTGAAATTAAACAATATATTCAAAGAACACCTGAATGGTATTCTGAAAGATATAAATTAATTACAGCTTCAGATTTAGGACAATTATTAGGTGTTGGAAAATTTGGATCTCAAAGAGATCTTATTATAAAAAAAACTCTTCCTTTAGATTCGAATCAAAATAATACTTCTATCGATATTCCTGCTATTAATTGGGGTGTTATGTATGAAGAAGTAGCTAATAAAATATATGGTCAAAGAAATAATGTCGAATGTTTTGATTTTGGTTTAATTAAGCATCCTCTATATGAGTTTTTCGGAGCATCTCCTGATGCTATTTCTGAAAATGGTATTATGATAGAAATTAAATGTCCTTTTAGAAGAAAGATTGATGGTAGTTGTCCAGAACAGTATTATTTACAAATTCAAGGTCAATTAAGTGTTGTTGATTTATATGAATGTGATTATTTAGAATGTAATTTTCAAGAATATTCAAATGAAAATGAATTTACTAATGATTATGATGAATCTAAAAAATTTACTAAAGATTTAATGGAAAAAGGCATTATTTTTGAATATAATAATGAATCGCAACAAAAACAATTTATTTATAGTCCTATTGATTATAAATTTGATGAATTATTAGCATGGAAAAGTAATACAGAAATTTTATTACAAGATAAACAATATAAGATTAAATATTGGTATCTTAAAGAATATTCTTGTAAAAGAATATATAGAGATGATAATTTCTTTAATGAAAATATCGATAAAGCTAAAAAAGTATGGGATAAAATTTTAGAATATAGAGAAAATAATGAATTATTTCAAAATGAAGTTTTATCAAAAAAAAGATCAAAAACAATTGTCGAAACTAACAAAAATAAAATTAAATACGAAGATCAATTTATAGTTCTAACCGAATTTGCATTTAAAAAAAAAATTGAAATGTAAGAGATTATAAAATAGGGGAAATATAAATAAAATGATATAAGATATATTAAATAAATTATGGAGAATTTAACAGTAATAGCTCATCGAGGTTCTAATGAAAAATATCCAGAAAATAGTTTAGAAGCTTTTAAACAAGCTATAAATGAAGGAATTAATTATATTGAGATGGATATTACAATTACTGAAGATAATAAAATAATTTTACAACATGATATAATTACAGAAAATTCTGAAGATTTAATTACTAATTTCAAATATACTTCACAATTACTATTAGAAACAGTTTTAAAGGAATTACCTAAAAATATTAATATAATACTTGATTTAAAAGATCCTAGAATTAATAGTAATTTAATTGATGAAGTATTACTATTATGTTTAATTTATAAATGTATTGATAGATGTATTTTTGCATCATTTAATCTTTTTCATTTAATGAAAATAAATAATTTTGAAAAAAAATATAATTTGGAACTAAATAAAGCTTATTCTACAGCTAATATTGATATTGATTATTTTGAAAGTAAAATTCGAATGTATAATCTTACACACTTAATTTTATATAAATTTCAAATAACACCTGAATTGATTAATAATATTAAAAGTAAATTTAATATTAAAATATATGTATATACTTGTAATACTTATAATATATATAATTATTGTTTAAAATGTAAGGTTGATGGTATATTTTCTGATTTCCCATATAAGTTTCATTAAAATAGATATACGAATTTATTCTAATTTTTTATAAATAATAATATTATTTATAAATAATAATTAATGAATAAAATTAAATGTCAAGGAGAACAATATACATTAGGAAAAAAATTAGATCTATTATTTAACGACATTAATTACAGATTTATTTCTAAAAAAAAATATATTAATAATATTTCTATTTTAGAACATCCTAGTAATAATTTTATTAATTGTTTAGACAAAACAAATAATTGTAATAATATATTAAATTATAATCAAATTAATGTTCTTAATAAAATAAAAGAGGATTTCTCACAAAATAAAGAAGATATTAAACAATTTAAATTATATCTTGGTTCAAAAAAATATATTATTGAGAAAAATAATAGTCATTTAAAAAAAATGTTAAATTTTTTAAAAAATAAAAAAAAATCTAGTTTTATTAAAGATTATATTAATTCTACTGATTCTGATTATTTGAAAAATAGAGATACAATTTTTTCATTCGCTGATAATGTTTTTATAACTAAAATAATTGCAAAAATTATTGTTAATTTTATCGAAGAAACTTATAAACCAACAATTAATTCATTAGACAAAAATAATATGAGTTTTATTCTTATGAAAAAAAGTATTGATAAACTCTTGCAAAATAAAAGATATTTGTGTAAAACTCTTATTTGTTTTTTGGAAGAAATTATTGAAGATAATAATAAATATAATTTAGTTCAAGAAGGGAAAAATCTAATTAAATTATCTTGTCCTAAAACTAAAATCCTATTTAAAAATTTTTTTATAAAAAAATTTGATATTAAAATTAAAACTCATTTTACAAAAAAAATTAAAATTTTATTAGAAACTCATCTTAATTATTGGTTATATTTTTATTTATCTTTTGATGATAGCTTATTTAAATTAACTACAAATAAAAATAAATTACAACAAAATTCACAATCTATAGATTTTAATAGTAAAATATATAAAAATAATATTCAATTAAAAAAAATATTTAATGTTTATAAAAGTCGTAAAACACCATATATTGACTTAATAAATAATACAAGTCGTTTTTCAAGATTGAAAAAATTATTAAGTAATCTAGATAATACAACTAATGAATTAGATGTTATCGAAATTTTTATTAAAATTATTTTACAATATTTCTCTTTTAACGAACGTTCGGAACAACAAAAAATCATAGATTTATGTAATTATGTTACTTTATCTTGTTCTAATTTTATTATTTTTGAAGCAATGTTAGATAACTGGAAATATAGTGATCTAGATATTAAATTTAATAAAGAATTTGATAAGAGCTTTATTACAAATAAAATACAATTTCAAAATAATTTTGGTAAAGAATATACTATTATATATGATGAATTAATACCCATATTAAAAGAAAATCATCCTACTTTATTTAATACAACTTCTTCTACAATTGTTCAAAATATCAAAACTCAATCTAATAATTTGCAATTAAATGATAAAAACGATATTCAAAATTCTAATAATATTTATATAGAACAAAAAATAGCATCTAAATATTCGCAACTTAAAGATATTATAAAATTAATTTATAATTATCCTATTACACAAAATTTAGTTTTAATAATTTTAAAGAAGTGTCTTTTAACAATGAAAGAACAGATATCTATATTTTTAATTATATATATTACTATTGTAGAAAAAAAAAAATATTTAGATCTATTAGTTAAATGTATTCATTTTTATAAATTTAAAATTTCTACTATTATTTCAGCATATAAAAGAAATAATTATATTATTTTATTACCAGTATTAAATGAATTTTTTAGAGCAAATAATACAGAAATTAATATATTTATCGAATTAGTTAATAAACTTATTAAAAATATAATTATAATTCAAGAAAATAAATCTCAATATATAAAAAAATTAAAAGAACAAAATTCTGAAACTAAGGAAGTTTTAGATGAATATAGTCAAGACTTAAAAAAATTTTCTATAGGTTTTTGTTTACATAGATTTATTACAAAACTTACTAGTTTTATAGACATTTTCGAAAAAACTTCTACAACTACATCTCCAAGAGTCTAAATTAATTTTATTATTAGCTTTTTAATTTACTTTTTAATTTAAAAATATTTCTAAATATTTTTAATAAAATTTGACAAATTTTAAAATTATTTAAAATTATAACATTTATATAATTTAGAAATAAAAATGAAGGTTATTAAAAGAGATGGCTCTTTCGAAAAATTATCTTTTGATAAGATCTTATCGAGAATCGAGCAATTATCGAATAATCTAAATATTTCTGCAGATACTATTGCACAAAAAGTTATTACTAGAATTTATGACGAAATTAAAACTACAGAATTAGATGAATTAGCAGCTCAACTATGTTCTTCTATGATTATTGAACATAGTGATTATGGAATTCTAGCTTCAAGAATTATTATTTCTAATCATCATAAAAGTACATCTCCTTCATTTTCTGAAACAATTTATGATTTATATAATAATAAGGATGTTCATGGAGTTAAAAATCCTCTTGTTAGTGAAGCAATTTATAATACTGTAATGGAACATAGAGATAAACTAAATTCTTATATCAAATACGAAAGAGATTACGATTTTGACTATTTTGGATTTAAAACTCTTGAACGTTCATATCTAATTAAAATTAAAGGTAAAGTAATTGAAAGACCTCAACATTTATTTATGAGAGTTGCACTTGGAATTCATGGTGATGATTTCAAAGATGCACTAGAAACTTATGATTATATGTCTAGACAATATTTTACTCATGCTACACCTACACTATATAATGCTGGAACTAATAGACCATCTCTTTCTTCTTGTTTTCTATTAGATGTTCATGATAGTGTAGAAGGTATGTATGATTTAGCTAAAGAATGTGCAATTATATCTAAAAATGCTGGAGGTATTGGTATTAATATTCATGATATCCGTTCTAAAAATAGTAATGTAAGGGGTACCAATGGAACATCAAATGGTATTATACCTATGCTAAGAGTCTTTAACGCTTTGTCTAGACATATTGATCAGGCTGGAAAGAGACCTGGCTCTATTGCTTGTTACCTTGAGCCTTCCCATCCAGATATTATGCAATTTTTAGATTTACGAAAGAATCATGGTAATGAAGAAGAAAGATGTAGAGATCTTTTCCTAGCTTTATGGGTATCTGATCTATTTATGAAAAGAGTTCAAGAAAATGGTGTTTGGTCTCTAATGGATCCAGATGAATGTCCTGGTTTAAGTACACTTTATGGTGAAGAATATGAGAAATTATATACTAAATATGAAGAAGAAGGTAGATTTAGAAAACAAATTAAAGCTCAAGATATTTGGTATAAAATTATTGAAAATCAAATTGAAACAGGAACACCTTATATGGTTTATAAAGATGCTGTTAATATTAAAAATAATCAAAAGAATCTCGGTACTATTAAATCTTCTAATCTTTGTGCAGAAGTCCTATTATATACTAATCATAAAGATGAAATTGGAGTTTGTAATTTAGCAAGTATTTGTTTACCAAAATATATTGCTGAGGATGGCACATATAATCACGAAGAACTACATAAAGTTGCTAAAATTTTAACAAAAAATCTCAATAAAGTTATTGATGTTAATTATTATCCTCTTGAAAAAGCTAGGACTTCTAACTTTAGACATCGCCCTATTGGTCTAGGCGTACAAGGACTTAATACGTTATATGCTCGAATGAAATTACCATTTGAAAGCGAAGAAGCAAAACAACTTAATAAAGAAATTTTTGAAACTATTTATCATGGAGCTTTAGAAGCTTCTATGGAAATTTCTAAAAAGAGAAAAGAATGGTATAATATTTCAAGTTTTAACAAAGAATATATGAATACTTATGTTCCTGATAATAATGTAGAAGATCCATATAAAATTGCAGAAAAACTTAGAATGATTGATGAAGAACATACTAAACTACCTCCTGAATATATTGGTGCTTATTCATCATTTGTTGGTAGCCCTACAGCTGAAGGTTTACTACAATTTGATTTATGGAATATTACACCAGATAGTGGTAGATATGATTGGGATGATTTAAAACAAAAAATTAAAGAACATGGTCTTAGAAATAGTCTTCTAACTGCAATTATGCCTACTGCAAGTACTGCATCTATTATGGGTAATAATGAAAGTACAGAAGCTTTTAATAGTATGATTTATAAAAGAAGAGTTCTATCTGGAGAATTTATTCTAGTAAATAAAGAACTTAGAAAAGAACTTGATGCTCTTAATATTTGGAATAAAGATTTAGCAAATAAAATCATTATGAATAATGGTAGTATTCAAAATATTCCAGAAATTCCTGATAATATTAAGAAAATTTATAAAACTGTTTGGGAAATTCCACAAAGAGTTGTTATTGATCAATATGTTGATAGAGCACCTTATATTTGTCAAACACAATCTATGAATTTATTCTTCGAAGTTCCTGACTATAAGAAACTTACATCTGCACACTTTTATGGATGGAAAAAAGGATTAAAAACTGGTCTATATTATTGTAGAAGTAGAACTGTAGCAAAAACTCAACTATTTACAATTGAACCTGAAAAGAAAACTAAAGAAATAATTCAAGAAGATGATGAAGATGATGGTGTATGTCACAATTGTTCTGCTTAAATTATTTACTTAGATTATAAATTAAAATTCTTAATACTATTTATTTTCTTTTTTTAATTTAATATTAGAATACATATTATGAGAGCTACTATTAAATATAGAATTCAAATTGAAGAAGGTATTAAAAGAACACAAAAGAATTTTGAAGATGAAGTTAGAAGCATATTGACAGATAAGCGTTCTTGGCCTATTAATTTTATTCAAGATCAAGATAACTACGATTTTGTTATTAATTTATCTAAAGCAAAAACTATTACTAATATTTGTAATTTTAAAGGACTCAGTTGTAGTGACTCTCTTAAAAAACAGATATATATTAATAATTATAGATGGATTAATGGTTCAAAGCCTTCAAAACATAATATTAAAGATTATCGTCGGTATGCAATACAACATGAGGTGTTTCATCAATTGGGGTTTGGTCATTCTCAACCAGTAAAAGGAGAGAAGGTTGCTATATCCGTGCAACAAACAATATCGATCGGTGAAGCAAAAAAAAATTGCTGGCCTTTACCTTGGGAAATTGAATGGGTAAATAAAAAATGGAACCAAAATTAAAAGTAAACAATTACAATAAATTATAAATATATTTAAACATTAGTTTAATTAAATATAATTAAAATATGAATAGAAAAATACAAGACATAAAAGAAAAATTACTAGAAATTTATGGAGAAACTGATAAAAATGAAATTTTTATAAATTTTTTGCAAGAATATTTAAAAACAAATCCTATAAAACTTAATTGTAAAACATTAAAATGTAATAATATAGAACAATATGATGGATACTGTATATATTGCTATATTAAACAATATCCAAAGTAAATTTAGGAAATTAAATAAATCTATTTTTTGTAAATTTATATATAAAGAAACATTAAATATAATAAGTTAAAATGAAACTTTTATATTTATTAAGCGTTTTATCTATATATAATACTAATGCTTTTCATTATCCAAATATGCTACCTCAGTTTAGTTATCAAATAGGTAAAGTACAAGAGTTGAAAGATAAGCCTATTAAAATAGTTATAGACAATAATTATCTTTGTTTATTTAAAGATCAAAAGACAGGACAAATTAAATTAGTTAATGATTATTGTGCTCATAGGGGAGCCAGTTTATCTAAAACAGGGACTTTAGAGGATTCTGGTATTAGATGTGGTTATCATGGATTATGTTTTCATAAATCTAAAAATCCAGATTTAACTCCTAATTTAAAAATAATTAATGATAATATATATTTAAGTCCTATTATAGATCATGAAGAAATATTCTTTCCACCAGAAGAATTTGATAAAAATTTTAGAGCTATTGAAGGATCTTGTAAAATAAATACTAATATAAATATTTTCTTAGAGAACGTAATAGATAATACCCATATTAGTGAATTACATTCCTTTGGGACTAGGAATCAATTGCCAGAAAATTTAAAATACGAGAGATTGTCAGATTTTGGTTTTCGTCAAACGTTTGATTATAAACCAGGAGAACTTAGTTTATCTAATCAAATTCAAAAGATAAAAAAAAAGCAAAATATGTTAAATGTTGAGAATGAATATCATTTACCTTCTAATGTTTTAAGTAGAGTTAAAGTTGATGATAGAGATATTAAAACAGTTTTTGTTAGAGCATTTCCTATAAATAAAAAAGAAACAATAATATTTTGGAAAATTTATAGAAACTTCTTAGTATTTGATTTTGAACCTTTAAATATTCTTGGAGATATATTATTTAGAGTATTATTTGAATATACTCTTTCAGAAGATATAAATTTATTAAAAAATGTCTATATAGACCAAGATCAGAATAAACAATTTCATACTAAATTTGACATAATACAAAAGGAATTTAGAGGAGATTTACAAAAATATATGATAAAAGGTATTGTACGTGAAAATTTGAAGACAACTAAAAAAAAATGTAATAAATGTTCTGAGACAAAACTTGAAGAAATAAAGGATTCAAATCCTTTTATTGATGAATTATTTTAAAGATCATTCATCATTCACTGTAAATAATGGTATTGTATATTATAATATTAAAGGAACTTCTTATTTAGATAAAGCCAAAAATGGTATTGCTATCGAAGATTGTTATAATGAAGAATATATTAATACTCAGTCTCCTACAAAAAATATTAAGGAAACAAATAAATTAGAACAGAGAATTAATAAAACTAATTTAGAAAAATGTAGTTGTTTTATTGAAAATAAAAAGAAATTTACCAAACAATTTGTTGGTAAAAAATTTTGTCCTAAAAAAAAAAGAGGACACCGTGTATATAAAAACTATGATATTGATAATGAATGTGAATATAGTGGAATTTTAGGATGTATGGAATGTTATATTAATTTAGTTTATTTTGATGATTATGATAATTATGATGATTACGATGATTATGATGATTATGATGATTATGATGATTATGATGATTATGATGTAAGAACTGACCGCCAATATTCAGATGATGATTATTCTCTCTATGATAATTATAATTTTTATAATGATGATTTTGGATTTATAACAGGTACAGATGTTTTTGATATTTCTGTAGGAACTGGTTATAATGATTTTTAGAGTTAATTATATTTATCTAAATATTTAAAGATCGTTTTTTACCCTTTTTATTTTTCTTTTTAGTAAGAAGATCATTTAAGGAGGATGCATCAGATGACTCAGATCCTAATATGGACATTTCATCTATTTTATCATCAAGATGTTCGTTTTCTAAATCATTTAAGATATCATCTATATTACTAGGACCTTTCATTGTTCTTTCTTGTTGAACATTATTTTGATTATTGTTTACCATATTGTTGAAATTCATGAATGATGCTGCTTGATTATTACCTTGTTCTCCCATAGTATTAAGTGCAGCATTTGCTAAATTTTTAGCTAATTGAGGATTATTTTTAAGAACATCGCCTAAACCAGGAATATTAGTTTGAGAAAACATAGAATTAGTTAAGTGGAACATAAAGGCACTACCTCCTAAAGAAAATAAGAGTCTTAATTCTGGAGCCATATTTGCTTTTCCCTTATATTTTTCATGAAGTTCTTCAAAAATGTCATCATAACTTTGAATATCTTCATGAACAGTTTCACTCCAACCATTTAATTTAACACTAAAAGGATCAAATTTAGTATTAAGATATTCAGTACCAGAAACAAATGCCATTAACATTTTTCTTTGGAAATTTATACTAGCATCACTTTCTTTTTCTCTCTTTAATTTTTCAAAATCTGCTTTCATTTCTTCTAAATCTGAATTGATAGAATATCTTTTAGGAACTCTTATACCTCTTTTTTCTAATCTATCAAATTGATATAATAATTCTTTTTTTTGGTTTAAAATATCATCATCAGAAAATGTTGGTTGAAACTGAGGTTGATGATATGATTGTTTATTATTAAAATTATTTTGAGTATTATTATATTGATTATTAGAATAAACACTTTCATTATCAGAAGACTCATTATCATTATTTGCAAAATATGATTTATTGCTTCTAGAATTTTGATTATTATTAGAATATACAGAACTATTTTCTGCTTCATCTGAAGATTCAAATAAATTACTATTTTGATCTGGAGATCTTGGAGAACCACTATAACTTCCATCATAACTTCCAATATTTTTCGGTTTTGTATTTTTATTCATAATTAGATCTAGTCCAATATCAGGTACTTGAGATCCATGAACAACATTTAAATTGGGAGATTGTTGTGTATAATTAGTTGGACTTTGTTGCATATTAGTATTTTCATTAAAACTAATATTTCTTTTAAATAATGGTACATTATTATTTATATTTAAATTATCATTAGTTTGATCAAAATTCATATTAATATTATTCATTATAAAATTATATTTAATTTATAGTTAATAAGAAACTTTAAGTAATTTTATAACGCAAAAAAATAAAAATTTTATTTTTAATTAGTATATTTTTCAATAAATTTCTATATTAAATTTCCTTAATATTTTTTCAATTTTATTTACTTTCTTCAATAATATCATTATTTTCCTGAGTTATATTTTTATCTAATAAATAGGTTTCAAAATACCATATTGCTTGGTTAAAATTATCAAATACATCATCTTGCTTCTTAATATTTTCAATCTCTTTTAATTTACTTTCATCAGGATAAATATTTTTTAAATAATATTTTCCATATTCAATTGATAATAATTTTCTTTGCTTATATTTATCTTTAGTATTTAATATTTTTTCATCTATCACACATTTATTTTTATGCTTTAATTTAAGTTTATTAGAAGCCATAACTAATCTAACAGAATTAATATTTTTATTATTAATAACTTTATTATATTGAAAATAAGTACTAATTACATTTTGAATAGTTTTCATTGTAGGATTTTTCATACAAGGTTGAGATTCAATTAATACAGTATCAATATCTAGTTCTGAGAAATTTTTATGTAAATTTAATAAAACTATTTCACATAATTTTTCTATAGAAACATCTTTACATTTAGTTTTAGAATCTAAATTATCAATAATTCCCCATTTATTTATAACTGGTTTATTATTGATAATATTAATAAAACAATAAGCTAAATTCTTAATTCCTACATCTATTGATAAAATATTCATTTTAATAAATATTATATTATATTTATAAATTCTTAAATATTTTTATCCAAATATATTTTTATTCTGATTTAATAAATCAAGCCAAAATCTATCTTTTTTAAAATATTTATTGCTTTCTTTAATTTTTTTTGAAGTAAAATCTTCCAAATATTTTTTATAATTATTTTTAATTAAGGAACGATAATTAATTAAAACTTTACGAAATAATACTTTAGATATTTTATTACAATTTATATATTTCTGTTCCTCAGTTAAATTTCTTAAAGGATCTATTATATGTATGTAATTATAGGCTGGACATTCTATTATTTTGTATTTTTTTCTATCAATTATTAAATCTATTCTATTATCAATCATAATAATATTATTAAATTCATTATACATAACTAAATTATTATGTTTTTTTTTTAAACTTTTATATATTTTTGGTTTTATTTTATCGATAGATTTAAAAAATTCAGTATATTTATTACCATATTTATTATTTAATTCGATTTTATTAAGATTATCTCTTGAAAATAATGGCCTTTCAAATTTAAAATTTAAACTTTTTTCGATTAATTCAATTATAAATTTTAACCAAATTTTTGTACTTGCACTATATATAAAAACAGGATATTTTTTGGTTTTACAACATTCAATAAATTTTGAAAAAAATGGTCTTACAATAAAATTGTGTTTTAAATCGTATAATACACTTTCTTTATATAATTTATATTGCAAAGGTTTACCTTTTATATATAAATAATTAATAATATTATTTTCTTCTAATTGAGGACTTATATCTCCTATTATTGTCTCATCTAAATCTAGTATAAAAATAGGAATTTGTTTACCTATTAACATTTTTAATTTATTATATTTCTATTAATTAATACTTACATATTATTTTGTGCATTAATTTTATAATATTTCTCTGTTACTTCTGATTTTAATTTTAATAATTTATCTAATAGTTCTTGTGATTGTAATTGTGGATCTGCTGGTTCATTTAAAGTATAAAATTCTGGATTTTTTTTTATATTTTTAATTGCATTATTAACAAACTCTAATAATATTTTATAACAACTATTAACTTTTACTTTTTGATAACAAAATTTTAAATTATTTGTACTAAACCCATTATACTTTTTGGATGGTACATAGGTCAACTTTTCCCAAGCTTTAGTTACATTCTCATCCCAAGTATTATTAATAAATATAGTACTTACACCCTGTCTTTGTTTATTTTTGTTAATTAATTTTGTATTTGGATCAATACCAGTATTTCCAAAAATAGCTTTTAAATCAGCTTCAGATATTTGCATAGAATTATGATTTTTCATAAAATGACCTTTTAAAGTATATTGATTTATATAGGATTGATATATTTTATATGTATTTTCTTTACCACAAGGAACTTTTTCGATTACAAAAACATGTCCTGGAAAATAATCTGTTTTATCTATGGGAGAATTATTATATTGACTATTTTTAGGACAAAGCATTTCACCGTCTGTTATCATTATATAATAAAAATATCTATGTTTTCCTCCTTTTTTTAATAAGTTATTTAACATTTTATCAAATAATACCATTTCATCTTCTCTTGTAATATTATTTTTAATTATTCTATCCTTTACTTTACTTACATTACAATGTTCACTATATTTAATTCCTTTATTACCCAATAATAAATACATTGTCATTATAGATGTATTTAAACATTTAGTTGTTCTTAATTTCATATGATAATCTGGTAAATGAACAGATAATACTTGCATGATTGGAGTAATATAACTAGTTAAATACGTCATAATATCACATTGATTATTTTTACATACAAAATTTTTATTGATATTAGAATTCATTAATGTTTAATATATAGAAACTTTTTAATTATATTTTAATTATTTTTAAAAAGTTTTTTATCTTATAATTATAAAATACTTATACAAATGAACTTTAATATAAAAAAATATTTTTTTATTTTATTTAGTGTTTTACTTATAACAATTATATTTCATTATTTTTATAATAATTATGTTCGTAAATCTACAAAAAATATAGAAACTTTCGAAGATCCTAAATCTGATAATTCTACACCAATAAAAACTAAAGATAATATAGTATCTACTGAAAAATATCAATCTAACAACGAAAATTCCAATGGAGGTGAAGATGATTTAGATAAAATTGTTGGAAGTTTAAAAGAATCAGCTACTATCATAAATCAAAATACTAAAAATTTTGTTGATTATGTTAACAAATTAGGAATATATGTTAATAAACTTGTCAAAGAAGAAAAATTTACTGAAAAGATATCTATAGAGAATGATGATAATGCAGATGATGAACAAGATGAAAAAGAAAATAGCGAAAATTTTGAAGGAAACAAAGATAATGATAATGACGATAATAATGATCAAGAAGAAAATAAAGATAATCAAATAGAAACTTTTACTCAAAATAAAATAGAAAAATCAAATAATAATTATTCTATTCAAGGATACGACAGTTATTTATATGACGGATATTACATGAAATTATAAAATTTGATAAATATATAAATTTAATATATATTAAATTCTAATATGACTGATAAAAAAAATTATACAGATTTAATTATTTCTCAATTAAATATCCTTATACAAAACATTCAACAAAGTGATGATAAAAATAAAAATTTTAAAAAAAATGCTTACAGAAAAGTTATAGAAGAAATTAAAAAAAAAAATATATCTATTTATGGACCCGAAGATTTAGAAAATATTAAAGGTATTGGTAAAGGTATTAAAGAAAAAATTCAACAAATTTTTGATAATCAAGTTATTAATCAAGTAGCACTAATATCATTAGAAGATAGAAACAAAAATAATTTAATAGAAACTTTACAAGAAATTCATGGTATTGGAATTATTAAAGCAAAAGATTTAGTAGAAAATCACAATATCAATTCAATTGACGACTTAAAAAAAAATAAACAATTACTTAATAGAGTACAATTAATTGGTTTAAAATATTATGAAGATTTTAAAAATAGAATTAAACGTACAGAAATAATCAAAGTAGAAAAATTTATTTCAGAAATTATTAAAAATATTGATGTTAATTTACAGTTTAGTATTCTCGGTTCTTATAGAAGAGAAAAAAAAGATTCAGGAGATATTGATTGTTTGTTTTGGCATCCTACAAGAACAGATGACGAAAATTTATTTAATTCTATTATTGAAGCACTTATTAACGAAAAATTTATTATTAAGGATGATATTATTGCACAGGGTACGCATAAATTTATGGGAGTTGCTAAAATTAAAAACGGACGTAAATATAGAAGATTAGATTTATTTTATACACCAATTTCTCAATATGCATTTTTCCAATTATTTGCAACTGGATCTGGAGAATTTAATGTAGAAATGAGATCAATAGCATTATCTAAAGGATATTCATTAACAGAAAAAGGATTGTTATTTAATACTGGAGAAAATAAAGGCAATTTTGTCAAAGACAGTTTCAAAAATGAACAGGATATTTTCGAATTTTTAGGTTTACCTTATATAGAACCAAAATTTAGAGAAGCTGGTATACTTAATAAATATATCAATTAGATATCTAGTTTCTTGAACCCATCTAATTGATAATTTCTTTTTTCTATTATATCCATTATTTTATATTTATTTTTTTTGGTTATTGTATTAGTTTCTATATATTTTTTTAAATATGATATATAATTTTCGTCGAAATTAATTAATGTGTTATAAATATGTAATAGATCTAATGATATATCATTAGATAAATCCAAATTTTTTAAAATTTCAATAATATCTGTTTTATTTATTATATTCAATTGAGTTCTCAAAAATATCCAACATATTGTAATAAATTTCCCTCTTATATTTTTGTATTTTATATTATTATCACAAAAATCTTCATAATTTTTATTCTCATTTTCCTTTGTTGTTGTTACATATATTTCGTCTTTTATAAATTTATTTATATGTTTCAATAAATTTTCTATTATTTTGTCTTTAATGTCTTGATTATTTATATAAATTATTAATTTATCCAATAAATCTACATATAATATACTATAAAATGATTGTTTATAACAAAAAACCCATAAATCATCTATAGAATTTATTAATATACTTTTATCCTGTTGTAAAATTTGTTTTAATTCAAATAGTATTCTTTTGTAATTAGATTCTGTTATTTTATTTAATAACAAAAATATTTCTATTTTTTTATCTTTAGTTTTTCTTTTAAAATTTTTTTCTTTATCTTTTAAATTTTTACAATTATAATTATTATAATAAGCTACCACTTTTTGAGTATATAATTGTCTATAATCATAACTAAATAAACTATTTATTTTATCTTTTATTTTATTAGTATAATTATTTGAAGAATTATCTATAATTATACTTTGTTTTATAGATAAAAAAAAATCATAATCATATATAATTATATCGATATTATTTAATAAATTATTCATTTTAATTATTATAAATAAATTATACTTAAATTATTTAAAAATTTTTAAAATTTATTTTTCTCATTTATATTTCAAGTAATTTCTGTAGATTTAATTTAGAATTTTTATTTAGAATTTTTATTTAAAGAAAATTTTTGTTAATTAAATTAAAATGTCTTATTTGATTCAAAACAACTATAATTTAGATTTATATTCTATACAATTATTAAGATATAGTTGTATTATTGAAACTATTTATCAAAATATTAATATTAAAAAGGCAATCATTGTATTAACTAATGATATTATTATCCAATTTAGTCAATTATTAAAATATTTAGATCATAATGTTACTTATTATAAAAATTTAAATCAATTCTTAAAAAATTATACTAGATTATTAGTTATTAATTATTTTAATTTTAATCAAAATATAGATCTGTTTTTAAATGATACTATTTTAGATACTATATTTATTATCGATAATTCTAATCATTCGAATATTATAGATAAATTTAAAATTAAAAAAAATATTATAATATTTAATCTTTAGTATTTATTAAAAATGAATTATAAAATTTTATTTGTTATCTGTATTATTAGTATTTTATTATGGTTTTTATTTAGAAATAAATTTACTGAAGATTTCCAAGATTCCCAACAATCAAAAATTATAGTATACTTATTTAAAGCAGATTTTTGTGGACATTGTAAAGCTTTTATGCCCGAATTTGTGAAATTTCAAACTACTGTAAAAGAAAAAAATTTACCAGTTGATATTAAAATTATTGACGATAAAGATACAGACAGTGAAAATATTATTAAAGAAAATAATATTAATATTGAAGGATATCCTACAGTTATTTTTATTAAGGATAAGATTAATACTATTTATGAAGGACCTAGAACAGAAGAGGGTTTAATGAACAAATTAAATGAATTACTCTAATTTTAATAAATCTAATTGTTCTAGTTTTTTTCTTTCAATCTCTTCAAAAAATATTTTAAATTTATCATAACCTTCCGAAATATAATTTGAAATTAAAGTCTCATTCATTAAAAATTCTAATTTTTTAAACGAAAATAAATCTTCTGTTTCAGATAACGATAATTCGAAAATATTATTCATCTCTATTTTATTAGTTTCATTATCAATTAGTTTTTGTAAAACTGAATTTATCATAGATAAACAATAACTAGAAAAACTATTTATCTTTTCATTTTTATTATTTTTTAAAGTTAGACCTAATGTTTCTATTTTATTTAATTTAAAATAATTTATCGGAAAATTATTATATAAACCACCATCTATATAAATATTTTCTTCATATTTTATTGGTTTAAAAATTAGTGGAACACACATACTTATTTTTATAGCCAATTTTATACTCATTTCTGGACTTCGATCTACATTAAAATATTCTTCGCATTTTTCTGTTAAATTTGATGCATTTATAATTAAATTTTTACCTGTTATTTTACTAAATTCTATAAATGTTATATCTTTTTTATTAAATTTTCTTTTTAATAAATCTTCTATCAAATCATCTAAAAAATTATTATCTAATAAACCATAATCTTCAAAAAAATTTATTATATTTTCTAATTTTATTTTTGTTTTTAATTTAGATTTATAATAAAAATCTTTTAAATTTTCTATTATTTCATTTATATTATATTCTAAACATAAAAATAAACATATAAAAGATCCAGCTGAACAACCTAAATAATTATCAAACATTTTTAAATTACCTAATTTTTCTTCATAATATTTTAATGCACCCAATAATCCAAATGTTTTAAATCCTCCACCTGAAATTACTAAATTTTTATACATTTAATATTAAAATTTATTAATTATTTTATATTTATATATTTATAATACTTTTAGATGTTTTACCAAAATCAAATTCAATTACACAAAAAAATTGATATATACGATATTTATAGAAATATTAAAGAAAAAAATAACAAAAAAAAAGAAAGTTATGATATTTTATTAGAAAAAATTTATAAGAAAATACAAAAGGCATCTGATAATTTCGCTTATTTCTGTTATTATGATGTTCCTACATTTGTTGTAGGATATCCCATTTATAATTTAAATAGATGTATTGCTTATCTTATATTACAAATTAGAAAATCTGGTTTTATAGCTAAATTTATTAACCCAAATACTATATATATAAGTTGGAATCCTATAGAAATTAAACTAGAAAAAAAAAAATTTATTCAGAAAAATATTTCATTAGAAAATATTGTTCAAAATAAAAATTCTCTTCCAAATAAAAATATTAATAGTTATTCTATAAAACAACAACAAAATATTTTACCAAATCCTAATCAATTTTCTGAAAATAATAATATTACTTCACATAAATTAGCTTCACAAACTTTTAAAAATTATAATCATACTATCGAACAAACAAATGAATTAGATACATTTTATAATCAAACTAATCATTTACAAAACAAATTTGATTATTCATCAATTGTCCCTTTACAAACCTTTAATAAAATACCATCACCTATTTCTACAAAAAAAACTTTAACTTATCATCCAGAAAATCTTAAATATGATCCGTATAAAATTACTGCACCGACTTTTAATGAAATCGAAAAAAAAAATGATATTACCGAAAAATCTCATCCATTTTTAAATATTAAAAAAAAATGTAATTCGAATGGTAAATTTATTTTAGATTTAAGTTAATTTATTTATTCATCTATATCTAAAATGTTTTGTTTTGGTTTTATTTTTTTTGTTTTGTTTATTATTATTTTCGTCTCATCTATTTCAGAATCAGGTATTGTAGGATTAAAAGAACATTTTAATTTATGATCGAGAAAATTTATATCAAAGTTATCTAGACTATGATTTAATAAAGAAAATATTATCATTAATACATTTGTATATATTTGTCTCTCGACAATATCTGGTAAATATTGAATGTTTATATTTTCATCATTTAATAACACATTTACAAAATCACTAATCTTTTGTCGCGATATTTCTTTTAATACTTTTTTTTCTATTTTATCTTTTTCCCTTTTTAATTCATTATCATATTCACTATGATATTTAGTAAATTTTATCATCATATCCTCTAATTTTTTTACTCTGTCTGTTTGTTTGTTTAATTCATTCTTATAGTAATTTAATTCCTGTTCTTTATTATCAAAATGACTTTTTTCAGAATTTTTTTTTTCTTGTTTCTTCTTTTTATAATTTGCTATTATATTACCCATTTTGTTTTATAATATCATTATAAATAAAATTTATAACCTTTTTTTATTTTATTATTTTATATTAATTATTAATAAGGATAAATGTTATATTTAATTATTATCGCAAGTATAATATTTTTAATATTTGTTATCTTTTATACTAATGTTAGTGAAAATACTGATACAACAAAATTTTTTAGAAAGAGATTAACTGATATTAACGAGTTTCCATTTATTGATTCTAAAAAGGAAAAAAAAAATTCTGAGGTTCATTCTCAGTCAACAGAAGAAAAAGAAGAGTCTAGTGGTCATATGAGTGGAATTCCTCTTCAAACTTTTTCTGATCGATTAGAAAATTCTAATGGAAATATAAGTATTAGTGAACAAACAAATAAACCATCAAAATCAAACACGTATTATGATCGAGTAAAAAATTTCTTTAGGCGTAATCCTCAACCTCCTCCTAGAGATGTTACTGCTGCTGCCGCTTCTGGAGCTGATGGTGCTTCTGGAGCTGATGGTGCTTCTAGAGCTGATGGCGCTTCTAGAGCTGATGGCGCTTCTAGAGCTTCTCCTACACCTCCAGCTGCTGCCGCTTCTGGAGCTAATCCTCAACCTCCAGCTGCTGCCGCTTCTGGAGCTGATGGTGCTTCTGGAGCTGATGGTGCTTCTGGAGCTGATGGTGCTTCTGGAGCTGATGGTGCTTCTGGAGCTGATGGTGCTTCTGGAGCTGATGGTGCTTCTGG